>Ga0256405_10011227_pt1 | contig 11516 bp, 10 predicted proteins | sample RumenRJG_02DNA_FD_189096 | JGI IMG/M metagenome (GOLD analysis project Ga0256405, IMG submission 189096) | Bovine rumen microbial communities from Lethbridge, Alberta, Canada - RJG_02 | ecosystem: Host-associated > Mammals > Digestive system > Stomach > Rumen | place: Canada: Alberta...
CAGAAGGGGCGGGCAACAGGTCGGAAGCGCAGAAATGGTCCATAGCCTGCTGCCGGTTTTCCTTTATACTCCTGGCATGGCTGGCGATTCCCGTGATCATAGAGGCACCTGTCATCATGGGACTCTGGCTGAAGGATGTGCCTGAGTGGACCGTGGTTTTCCTCAGGCTGTCCCTTATTACCATCTTGATGGAGAGCTGTTTCTATGGTCTGATTACGGCACTTGAGGCTACCGGACACATAAAGGGCAAGAACATCCAGAACACTATCCTGAACCTGGCCCCTCTGTTTATTGAATGGGCTTTGTTCAAGGGTGGAGCCAGCCCTGTGTGGATGTACATCACTTTGTTGGTGATGTCCATTTTCAAGCAGGTCCTCCTTCTGCGCCTCGTACACAGATGGTGTACACTTCCTTACGGTTTGTATTTGCGCAGTGTGGTCATGCCTATATCGGCGCTGACGGTGCTTACGTCCCTGACCGGTATTTTTGTGGCGCGGTTTTTCGATGCCGGGTTCGTTCGCCTGGTGATGAACTGTGCGTTGATGTGGGGCGTCTTCTTCTCGGTTTCATGGCTCTTTGTCATGACGGATGACGAGAGAAAATTTACCAGGGATTTACTTAAACGTCTGCTTGGGCAGATATTCAACAGGCAATCATGAATGCAGGAATAATTCTGGCCGCCGGGAGCGGCTCCCGTTTGGGAGGAGATACTCCCAAACAGTTTCTCCGGGTCGCCGGAAAGATGGTCATAGAACACACTGTTGATGTGTTCGAAAGGCATCCGGGAATTGATGTCATAATAATAGTTACCAATCCCGTGAATGTCGGTTTCGTCGAGGAAATCGTCAGGCGGAATGGATACTCAAAGGTTGAGGCCGTCCTCCCCGGAGGGGCTGAAAGGTATCATTCCAGCCTTTCTGCCATAAAGCATTTCTCCGGAGATGACACCAAGATGATTTTCCATGATGCCGTCAGGCCCATGGTTACGGAAAGGATCATTACAGATTGCATTGATGCCCTTGACAGGTTTAACGCTGCTGACGTCGTGATCCCAACGACGGACACCATCATCCAGGCTGATCCTGAAGATAATACGATTGCTTCGGTCCCTCCGCGCGCATTGCTTCGCAATGGGCAGACGCCTCAGGCTTTCAGGCTTGGGACTATCAGGAGGGCATATGAAAAGGCCATGCTCGATCCTGCACTCATGGCTACCGACGACTGCGGAATAGTGAAAAAATATCTCCCGGAAGAGAAGATATTCCTTGTCCGCGGAGAAGTGTCGAACATGAAAATTACTTATAAAGAGGATCTTTTCTTAATTGAGAAACTTCTTTTGGCGAAGGAGGGATAATGGATGAAAAGACTTGCTGATTCAGAGGTAAAGTCGTGCCTGAAAGACATCCTCGTCTATGTGGATGGTTTCTGCAAACGGAACTCCATCGACTATTCCCTTGACGGGGGAACGCTTCTCGGTGCTGTAAGGCATGGGGGGTTCATTCCCTGGGATGATGACATAGACATATGCATGCTCCGCCCAGAGTACGAGCGGTTCAAGGTCCTTTTCGCGCAGGAAAAGCATCCGTGGCTCAAACTCCATTCATATGATTGCGACGGATATCCGGTGCCTTATATGAAGGTCAGCGATGAACGCACTGTCCTGAAAGATAGCAAAGGCACCAGGTTGCCTGCAATAGGTGTCAATATAGATATTTTTCCGCAGGATTGGGTGCCCGGGGATCCGGCACAAAACGAAGTTGAAGCCAGGCTCAGCACTGCACTCAGTGATAAACTTTTCTGGAAAATCAAATCCTTCCCTTCTCCCTTGGATGTTTATGAATGGCTGAGAGTCCTGAAATGGAAGATGGCCTTGGCCGGGACTTCCGCCGTTGAACTTTGCCGCAGGATTGACGAGGTCGCGAACAATCCTGAGTACCACAACTCCGGTATTTATTGCGATGCACAGATGAGGCATTACAAGAATCCCCGTTACAAGGCTGAATGGTTCAGTTCTTATGTGCGGATTCCATTCGAGGATAAGGAATTCAGCGCTTTTACTGGTTATCGTGAAATGCTTGGGGAACTTTTCGGGAACTACATGGAACTGCCTCCTGTCGATAAGCGGGTAAACCATGGAACCATGGCATATGTCAAGGAGGCCGGGGAGACGGGAGAGTGATTTGGATAAATCAGGGCTAATAGCTAATTTAGTAATTTAAGCAGATTGATATCTTCCATGAGAGGATTCGGCGGAAAGAGTTTTTCTTACAGGCAAGTCATAAACTGGCTGGCCGTCCTGCTGGTGGTTATCACCCCGGTATCCGTCCAGCAGTGGCTCCGCATCGGTTACTCTCTCGATTTTGTGAAGTTCTTCCTGTTTTTCATCTTCCTGTTTTTCATGCTTTTCTACATCTTCAATTACTACGATAAGGAAAAGCTTAGGGATGTAGACCGTAAGATCATCCACATCTATCTTGCCTGGATTGTGATATGTATTGTCCGGGGATGTTTTGAGGCCTCAGACTATTGGCAGTGGAAGAATCTGGTAAGTGCCAGTTTCGCTCTGCTGCTGCCCATGTTTTGTTTCATCTTCAGTGACCCGATGGCTTCCCACAGGTCCCTTAGGGTATGGTTCCCCTGGGCATCATTGATTTTCATATTCATGTTCCCGTTCTTGACAAAGGACGGAATAGTGTTTTATGTGGAACCGTTCCTGCTTATAGGCTGCTTGCTTCCCCTGGTCCCGAGAGAATGGAGGTGGGGCGCGATTTTCCTTTTCCTGATGATGATATTCATCGATTTCGAGGCCAGGAGTCAGATAATCAAGGCGATAGTCCCCATACTTCTGTCTTTGCTCTATTATTTCAGGGGAGTTATCCCATATGCGGTCGTGAAGTTTGGCCACGCCTTGCTGAGTGTCCTGCCTGTCCTTTTCCTTGTTATGGGAGTTGTCGGCAATCAGGATATCTTTTCTGTCTTCGAGATGGCTTCTTCATCCGCGGCTTCTTCCCAGGCGGATATGTCCAGGAGGGAGAATATAGAAGGCTTCGCGGCCAACACCCGTACGTTCATGTATAAGGAGGTGATCTCTTCGGCTGTCGACAACAATTATGTCATATGGGGAAGGACCCCTGCCCGCGGCAATGATTCTGCTTATTTTGGAGATGCTATTGCTTGGCAGTTACGGGTCGACAGATACGAACGCCCCTTGAATGAGGTGGGATTCCTTAACGTCTTCACCTGGACGGGGCTTATCGGACTGTTTCTTTACTTCCTGATCTTCCTGAGGGCGGCATGGCTTGGGGTTTACAGGTCAGCGAGCATCCCGATGAAGATTATCGGGCTTTATGTCGCTTTTCATTTCTTCTTCGGTTTCGTGGAGTTTGATACCCAGAACATAACCATGTGGATGGGATTGGCCATGTGCCTTTCAGAGGACTTCAGGTCCATGTCGGACAAGGAATTCAAGGCATGGTTCAAGTCCTTGTTCGTAATCATCAGACCACAGAACAGTAAATGGGGCCACTCTGTCATATCATCAGGGGAAACTTTTTCAGACTGACATGAGAATCCTGTTTGCATCTACATCTCCTGGGGCCCTGCAGTCTGGAAGTAACAGCTACTTCGGTGTTGGCTGGATGTCATCCCTTCAGGGACTTCTCGAAGAAGAGAAGGGAATTGAGCTTGCCCTGGCTTTCCCTACCGGAGAGAATCTGCCGTCCGGCAAGAGATACGGAAAGACTCATTACTTCCCGTTGTACCGTCCCGGAAGGTCTCCGCTCGGGAAACTGGCATATTATTACGGAGGTTACAGGAAGTTGCTGTCAGAAGACAATATCAGCAACTTGCTTATTCCGGTAATTGAATCTTTCCAACCGGACCTGATCCATATATTCGGCACCGAGTCAGACATCCCTCTGGTAATGATGCATACCGATGTCCCGTGCCTGATTCATCTGCAGGGGCTGCTGGGGGCATGTCATCGGGCTTTCTTTCCTCCGGACATTGACGAAAAGACGTTCCGGAGGGAATTCGTAAACATCCGGGAGAATGTTCTCCGCAACGGAATCCGTTTCAACTACCGCGAAATGGGTGTCAGGGCAGAGAGGGAGGAGGAATACATACGTCGCTGCCGCTTCTTCATGGGAAGGACTGACTGGGACAAGGCATATGTACTCTCCCGCAATCCCGGTGCAACCTATTTCCACGTGGACGAAGTCCTCAGGCCTCCTTTCTATGAGGCGGAAAAATGGCGGGCGAAAGAAAGTAGCCTCACTATCGTTTCAACTATTTCCGACGCGCTTTACAAAGGCTTCGGACTGATTCTCAGGACTGCATCAATCCTGAAGGACATGGTTGATGACTTTACGTGGACCGTGATAGGGGTGAATCCTTCAGATCCGACAGTGAGGTTCTTTGAGAAGCATTACGGGATTTCCCATACGGAAGTGAATGTCGAATGTGCCGGGGTGCTCCCTGCGGAAAGGATAATACCTTTGCTTCAGCAGGCAAGTGTGTTCGTCCATCCTTCCTATATTGACAATAGCCCCAACAGCCTCTGTGAAGCACAGTATCTCGGCGTTCCGGCTGTTGCAACCGATGTGGGAGGGATTTCAACCCTGATGGCATCCCAGCCTTGGAATCTCGTGCCGCCAGGAGATCCCCATGCTCTTGCATCAAGGATAATGCGGATCACACCTGAAGACAATCAGATGTCTGATGCCCTTGGCAGGCATGACAAGAAGGTGATCCGGGACGGGATTGTATCTGCATATGAATTCATCTTAAATCATTAGAATCTTCCATATGAAAAAGATTGCCATATTATCCTCTTTGCTCATTTTCGGTGTATTGGGCATCCTCTTCCTCCAGGGATCTACCGTAGTCAAAAGCGTCCGGACCCTCAACAAGAGGAACCTGGCCCGTGAAGTCAAGGCCCTTGACCGGATCAGCTATGTCCGCCGTGTCCATCCGGCAGCATCCGGACGGGAATTCGTAATTAATATCAGCCGGCAGAGTGACATGGCCGGTCTTGGATCAGCTATATCCGGTGCCATTAACAAAGGGGAGAAGAACATCGTCGTAAAATTTGCCAAGGGTAATTACCAGTTCAAACACAGGGCTGTCCAGATCATCGACAAGAACATCCCGGATGTCTGCCTGTCATTTATCGGCAACGGTGCTGTCCTTACGGGCGAAGGATTCAATGATGAATCCATCAAGCCTTTGACTTCGATGAAAAACATAGGGGCAAAGGTCGAAATCGTGGATGCATCCAAGAAGATGTGCAGGATAAAATACTCCGGGGCCCTCTCCAAAGAGGCTCAAAGCGCATTGAAAAAAGGTGAACTTCAGATACTTCTGACGGAGTGGTACCACACTTCCTATGGAAAGGTGGAGAAAGTCTCAGGAGGGTGGCTATACTTTACAACTGATCTTGGAAAGTCAATGGGTGACTATAATGTGAATTCCGACTATTCTTTCGGGAAAGTTACACCCCGTTTCCAGCTATGGCGCAGGGCTGATGACAAGGCGGCTTCGACATTCCTTTATATGCGTAATGTCACCATGAAATCCATGCATGTCAGCGGTCTGGATTTCTCGGGCTCCGGAGACTCCCGTTTCATCTTCGAGCTGGTCCGATGCGGCGCAAATGACATCCTTTTCGAGAAGAATACCTTTACCAGACTGCGTTGGAGGGCAATCCATCTGGAGGCATCCCGCAATGTGACCATCTCAGACAATGTCTTTTCCGGTAACGTCAGAGACCTTATCTGGAGTGACGGAGCTACGGAAGGAACATGGATTGAAGGAAATACCTTTGACGGCAGCGCTATGCCGTCCAGCAATTATCCCTTCATCTATGCATATGGTAAAGAGTACTACATCGGTCATAATGTCTTCAGGGATTTTCCATACACTTCAATGTATCTCGGGCGTCATTTCGGGGGAGAAAAGAATTTCGTGAGCAGCGGTATCGTCGAGCACAATGAGATTTATTACACTCCACAGTATCTTGCCGACTATCAGTCACACACCCTTATGGACTCCGGTGCGCTCTATGTCACGACCCAGAATGACCTGCTGATCATCAGGGATAATTACATCCATGACTATAAGGGTATCAAGGGCAACAACGGGATATTCCTGGACGACGGGTCATTCAATGTAAAGATTTACAGGAATAAGGTCACCGGCATATCAAACGGCACCTCCATTCATTCCAGAAGGGTTAAGGATCTGGAAACCAGATCGGATTCAAAGGCCAAGAAGACGAACTTTAACAATTCCATCCTTCTCAATACTGTTGACGGGGACATCCTCTTCGAGGGCAGGGAAGATGGGACATGCCTTTATGGCGGCAATATCAAAGTGAAATGATTCCGAAGATAGCGGTCCTGATGACCGTACATAACCGTAAGGACAAGACACTCAATTGCCTTGGGCTGCTTTACGCCCAGACGGGACTTGAAGGCAAGGCCACTGTGGATGTCTGGATGATAGATGACGGCTCGACTGACGGGACCGCCGGGGCTGTCGGGCAGCAGTTCCCTGAAGTGAAGATAATCCATGGCGACGGATCCTTGTACTGGAACCGGGGAATGTATGCTGCGTGGACTGCAGCCGAAAAGCACGGCGACTATGACTTCTGGTTCTGGCTCAATGATGACACCGATCTCGTAGAAGATGCACTTGTGAGGCTGCTTGATGCTTCAAAGGAACATGGAGACAAAGCGATCATCGTCGGAAGTACTTGCTCATCAACGGATCCGCAGACGATTACATATGGCGGATGGACGGACCAGGCTGGCCTGGTAACGGACGTGTCAACAGAGAGGACCTGCGACACGATCGGAGGCAATATAGTGCTTATTCCGCGATATGTCTATAGCATCCTCGGTAAAAATGAATACACTTACCATCATGCTTTGGGGGATCGTGACTATGGCTACAGGGCCGGCCGGGCCGGGATCGATATTATTATAGGCAAAGGGGTTTTCGGCGTGTGTGACAGGCATGAGAGGCTGTCTAAATGGAAGGACAAAGAGATGCCCCTGAAAGTAAGATGGAATGACTTCTTCAGCCCATATGGCAGTACCGGTATGGAATTCTTCCGTTTCCGCAGGCGTTTCTGCGGATTCTTTCCTGCGGTCAAGACGCTGGTTACCAGTTTCTTCCATATGCTTATGCCGGGTTTGTACGACAGGATCTTCCCTGAAGGAGCTAATGGCGCTGGCTTATGAGGAACATCTACATTGGCATATGCTTGTCTCCATACAGGGTGGATCTGTGCAATAATCTGTACGCAGATTACGGATTTGATATCTACCACCTTTATGAAGAATGTGCCGGTGGTATTTCTTCTGATCTCCTCTATGCGAAAGCTGTTTTTCCCAAGCGTTTTATGAGTGGAGGTAAAACCCTTGGACTTAAGGGCTTCCGTCAGCTGTGGAAGATTATGAGAGAGAATGAGCCCGAGATAATCTTCACTCCTGAATTCTCTATCATAACCATATGCGCTGTCCTGATCAGGTCCCTGCTTGGCTTGAAGTGCAAGGTAGTCTCTCTGTGTGACGACAGCATCGACATGATCAAAGGGAATGACTTTACTTTTACGCACAGGATCGGTCGGAGATTCGTCCCCTCTATTGTGGATGAAATATTGTCTTCTGACAAAGAGGCCTGCAGCTGGTACATTGAGCACTGTGGGAAAGGAGTCTATTTCCCGGTTATTGCAGATGAAACCGTCTTTCGTGCACGTCTTGAAGCTGCATTGCCCATCTCCTCTGAAAATGAGAAGAAATATGGTCTCAGGCCCAAGAAGGTCGTCCTGTACATCGGCAGGCTTGTCACTATTAAAAGGGCGGGAGACCTGATAAGGGCATATGCCACGGTAAAGGCCCGGGACAATGCGTTGGTAATAGTCGGCGACGGAGAGGAGATGGAAAAGCTCAGGAACCTGGACCGTGAACTCGGGACAGATGCCGTCTTTACGGGACTGCTCGAAGGTGATGAGTTGCTTTCATGGTACAATATCGCTGATGTCCATGTCCTTCCCTCTGTCCGTGAACCTTTCGGCGCTGTTGTGAATGAGGCTTTGCTGGCGGGATGTCCCAGCGTGTTGTCCCACAAATGTGGAGCGAGGACTATAATAGAGCCTGGCGTCAATGGAGTAGTGTTTGAGGCCGGAAATGTGGCGGATCTCTCAGAGAAACTCCGCCATGTCCTGGATAATGTCCCCTTGAAGGAAACATTAACAGTCAGGGAGAGCCTGATGGGAATCCGGTTCTGCCAGGCACTGGATGATGCAATGAGGAAAATCAAGGGTGGCAGCTAATGAGACGTTTCTTGTACATACTGCCTTTCCTGGTGTTCATGGCCGTTGCCTGCGGTCAGGACTCCATGGGGGATGACCCGGTGGAATATCCTATGCCGGAACCTGATGAATATGGGTCTCTTCGCGGTTTCCGTGACATCCACAGCCTTATAAAAGTTAACTACCGTTACCATGATTGCAGTACGCAGGGGATGGCCATCCATGGCGATTACGCCTTCGTGTTCAGCAACAAAGGCTGGTGCCGGATCTATAATCTTAAGAAGAAGACCCTGGCCTGTGAGACAATCCTCGAATCATCCTCAGATGACAACCATGCCAACACGGCCCAGTTCGGTTCTTCATATGCAGTTGATGGTGACTCATTCCCGCTTATCTACGTTTCGGAGTGTTATGGAAAGGGGCACTGTTTTGTGGAGCGTTTTGACGGGAAGGATTTCTATCTCCATCAGACCATAAGCTGTTGGTTTACGGTTACCGACTGGTTTGTGGACAAAGATGGTAAGAGGCTTTTGGCCCTGCAGACGGAGTCAACCAAGGGCATGAGTATATATTTGTTCCCTCTCCCTGACCCTTCCGTGCCGGAAGTGACCTTGACAGAGGAAGATCTCCTTGGCAAATGGCATTATGAATTTGATTACCGTCACATAATCCAGGGGGGAGTCTGCGGCAGGGGAAACCTGCTGATTGCATATGGTTATGCCGATACTGATCGTGGAGTCCATGTCATCGACCTTTCTTCGGGGAAACTGGTGGAAATGGACCTCAGCGATTCGCTGAACGAAGAACCCGAGGATGTGGATTTCCACGGGAACTCCCTGCTATTGCTTGTCAATTCGACTAACGGAATCTATGAAATAATGAAACTATTGCCATGATCTGGAATTATTTCGAGTACTTCGCCATTGCTGCGATACTGCTCTGGGCCTGCGGGGCTTTTTTTGCGTGGTGGTCCAGGAAGCGTCCGGCCATGGTCCTGACGGTGTCGGGACTTGTGGTCTTCTTTACCTACATCCTCTGGATGTGGATCGCCCTGCAGCGCCCTCCGATGAGAACGATGGGGGAGACCCGTCTCTGGTACTCCTTTTTCCTTCCGTTGGTAGGCATGATGATTTACTCCAGGTGGAGCTATAAGTGGATCCTGACCTTCAGTACATTCATGTCGGCGGTTTTCATATGTGTGAATCTCTTCAAGCCCGAAATCCACAGCAAGACCCTGATGCCCGCCCTCCAGAGTCCATGGTTCGCTCCGCACGTTATCGTCTATATGTTCGCATATGCCATGATCGGTGCTGCGGCGCTTGCAGCCATTTACCTCTTGTTTTTCAAGAAAGGCGACGGAAGCATTTCCGAGGATGAGATATCCCTCTGTGACAACCTTGTCCAGCTTGGGGTGTCGTTCCTGACTTTCGGAATGCTGTTCGGCGCGCTTTGGGCCAAAGCAGCGTGGGGCAGCTACTGGACCTGGGACCCCAAAGAAACCTGGGCGGCAATAACCTGGTTCTCTTTCCTGATTTACATCCATTGGCGGCTGGCAAACCACAATGACAGGCGCACGGCCCTATGGCTCATTGTCATAGGCTTCGTGATGCTGCAGGTCTGCTGGTGGGGTATCAACTACCTGCCTTCTGCCAGGAGCAGCAGCGTACACACTTACTAGATCCCTTTCAGGTTCATTATCGTGTAAAGGGAGCCGGCATAGGCGTACATTATAATCTTATCCCTCCATATGTCGATGTCTTCCGGCTCTGTATCAAGGTCTTCCGAGAGATCAAGGTCAGTTAGGGAGCCTCTTCCCAGGTCTATGAAATGCAGCCCCCTTGGCTGCGTGGTGGTCCCGTATGTCATTATCAGGGTGCCGTTGAGAATGGTCCCGCCCTGGATCGTGTGCGGATAGGAGACGCCGAATCTCCACGTTGCCAACGCATCTTTTTTCATTAGCCCAACATTCCCTCCTGATGGGTCGGGCAAGCGGAACCTCCTGATAACCATGCTGTCCCTGCTCTCGCCTTGTTCATATGAATAGAGGAATCCTTCTGCTGCATCGGCTATCCAGTCAATGACACTCATGTCGGAAGAGATTTCCTGGACCAGCTCAAAACCGTCCCCAGTGTATCTTTCTACGAAGCACCGGCATGGTGGTGTACACTCTGAGACATAGAGTAGTGGCAGTTTGTCAGAAGGATTCTCCTTCCGTCCGAACTGTGCCGTGTTAGCGTGATTAGTCTCGGAGAACGAAGCGAGGGTTGTCTCCTTTACGATTTTTCTTTTTTTGAGGTTCAAGATCCTTACCCAGCCTTTTTTGCACAGGACTACTGCAGTATCGCCATATACCGCCATGCCTTGGTTGACGCTTCCCTTGTAGTCCCATCTGAGCGGGAACCAGGCTTTTATGTCCTTCTCTCCGTCAAGGGTGCCCCACTCGGGGGGCGGAAGTATGATAATAGAGTCAGAGTTTTCCCCTCCGGTCCTCTCTAATTCTATAATCTTTGATTCAGGTATTGTCCCGTCTCCCCTGGAACAAAAAGTGGCCGCGATTGTCGTAATGGCAGCAGCCATCAGCAATGTCATGATTCTCATTTGTCTTTCCTCCTTTTGCCTGAAAGTACGGGGGAAGAACGTAAACCTTCCGAAGATTCATAAAAATCTGTATATTTACGAATCTTATGTCCAGTCATATGAACCGTATCTTCTTGAAATTGGCAGTCTTCGCCATGGTCCTGCTTCAGTGTGTCCCCTCTGATGCAGCTTCCGGGAAATCTGATCTCTCAAAAGACTTCGTCCTGCTTGAGACGGAAAGTTTTTCGCATAAAGGCGGCTGGGTCCTGGACCAGCAGTTCATGGACCAGATGGGCTCGCCATTCCTCCTGGCTCATGGGATGGGCGTGCCGGTGGAAAATGCAGAGACAGAGGTCGTGCTTCCTAAGGGGAAGTGGACTGTGTATGCACGAACCTGGAACTGGTGCTCTCCGTGGGGCACAAAGGAAGCTCCCGGCCGCTTCAAACTCTCTGTCGATGGTTCCGAATTGCCTAACGAGCTGGGAACCGGACCGGCCTGGGACTGGGAATACGCAGGAGAAGTAGAGGTGACGGCGAAACAGAAATCCTGTACCGTTGCACTTCGGGACCTGACCGGTTTCGAAGGGCGCTGCGATGCGATACTGTTTTCCAAGGTAGGGAA
>Ga0256405_10011229_pt1 | contig 11511 bp, 10 predicted proteins | sample RumenRJG_02DNA_FD_189096 | JGI IMG/M metagenome (GOLD analysis project Ga0256405, IMG submission 189096) | Bovine rumen microbial communities from Lethbridge, Alberta, Canada - RJG_02 | ecosystem: Host-associated > Mammals > Digestive system > Stomach > Rumen | place: Canada: Alberta...
AAGTCTGAAAATGATGTAAGTCTACAGTATAATGTCATCAGGTAAGAACCTCCATGGCTTGCCATGGAGAGTAGTCAGGTGATTTGTCTTGTTAAAAAGATGAAATTTCTATAATAGATCTATATCTTTAGAACTTATTGACAATTAGCATTTATCGACAATCTTCTGCATATATTCGATAGCTAATTTTGAATAATACTTGCCCATTTTATTTCCAGGAGTCGATGGATCAATAGAATTTAAATTACTTAGAATTTCATTTGCATTATCTGTTAATTCAATAGCATTTTGATCGATTTTTATATCGATAGCATAAACTCCGTGTTTAACTATAGGGGTCAAAGGTGCTCTTATTCCTTTTACAAGTTCGGCATTATCTAAGAGCTGTAGAACAGTACTATCTATAAATTGAATAGGATAGCCATCATCGTCGTCATCGTCAGGAAAAATTTCGTATATCGAAATTTTTGCAGATGCACAGCTAGTTACAACAAATTGCTCAAAAGAAGTTGTTTTTGGGACTTTATTTTCTTTTATTTGCCATAATATTAAATGAAGAGTCAAGCCAACAGTAGCGCTGGTACTTTGATTGTCTTTTAGTATAGAAAGAGTCTCAATTGCAAAGTCTTTATTTGTTAGATCCTTTATTTTACTTTTAAGTATTCTTTCTTGGATTTTTCTTTTTGATAACTTAGCCATTTCTTATCCGTATTGGGGTAATAATGTTTCAATTTTACATTTAATCAATAAGCAAAGCTAACAGCTGACAATAGTTAAACTACAAGATACATATGAAGATGTTCTTTTTACTGATTCTCTAAGTTTCATATGTACAGTAGCAATAGCTTATTGATCTTGGAATTTTTCAGCAACTTTTTGCATATAGTCAATCGCTAAGTTTTTATATATGCCGTCAAAAAGATCATCTTGATTGGAAATTTTACCTGTAAACAAGCAATTTCCAGCATTTGCTTTACTTAAAAATGATCTTCCATTTTCTGTAATTTCTATTCCTTCTTGAGAAGTTTTTACATCAAGGATATATCCTTTTGCTTTGACCATAGGAATGATTGGAAAGGTAATTCCTTTAATAAGATCACCATATACTAAAATTGCTAGAGTATAAAATGCAATAAGTGATGATGGTATATCATCCTCTTCATCACCTAAATTAGGTATTGCAGAATTAACAAGATTACAAGTTTCTTTAACATAATTTTCAAAAGGCATATCGTCGTAGTATTTGGTTTCGTTTAAACATTTTAGTACCAAACAAATTGACTGACCTACTAAAAAGCTTAGAAAATTATCCTCATTGAGAGTGTACAACATTTTTGCTGTAAAAGTTTTAGGAGTGAATTGGCTAATTTGACTTTTAAGCTGTCTTTCTCTGATTTTTTTAGCTGATAATTTTGCCATAGTTAATATTCTCTATTTTGTGTATAAGATAAAGCTCCTATAGGAGATTTATCTTTAAGAACTATTGATCTTGGTATTTGTCTACAATCTTTTGAGCGTATTCAATTGCTAAATCTGAACTTGTGCTTATGGAGTCTCGACAGTTTGCAAGTATACTTTTACTTGAATTAAATCTTTTTAAAAATTCATTTCCGCTGTCTGTTATTTCAACTCCTGATGGTTCAATTGTAGTTTTAATTGCAAGTTTTCCTTTTTCTACTGTAGGAATTAAAGGAGTATGTACACCTTTTATAAGCTCAGCATGTACTAAGATTTGTAATACATCAACATAAACTCCAACAATAGGGTATATTTGCTCTAAATCTTCATTATATACCTGTGTTAAAGCTCGTTGAGCTGAACGGGAAATAGATTTAATAAATTCTTCAAAAGCTAGAGTTTCATAGTATTTACTCTCAGTGATACTAATTAAAGCAAATGAAATCGCAAGTCCAACCTGTGCGCTTAAGCAAGCATCATCTCTGAGTGAAAAAGGATCTGCTTACTACATTCTTTGTTATTCAGCTTGCTTACTTGAGCTTGGTTCATTTTTGCTAGGATTTTCTTTTTAGATAATTTTGCCATTGTAAATACCTTAATTATTACTATAGATATAATGATCTTTTATCTATAGCTAAAAATCAACAGATTAAGCTTGATTCTTTGAAATGGCAGGTTTCTTGAGACTTTAAAAATATAGATTGTCGCTTTTGTGATATGATTGATTTGTAAACTGGCTAAATTATTCTAAATAAGCATAAAGAACACTCATATGAGCAGATATTTAAATCGAGACAATAACGCTTTTTCTCAGGCAAGAAAACTCTTTTTTGTGGACAAGAGTGATTGTTTATCTGTACTTAATCAATTTATCAATTCCGGTTTGCAATTTATCTGTGTATCAAGACCTCGTCGTTTTGGAAAATCTAGAATGACCTCCTTGATGAATGCCTATTATTCAAAAGGATGTGATTCAAAAGCTCTATTTGACGATTTAAAAATTGCAAAAGATCAAAGTTATCTTGAAAACCTAAATAAGTACGATGTCATTTGGTTTGATTTGCAATATGAAATTGTAAGCTATAAAGGTAATGTTAATGATATTGTTGATGTCATAACCAAAAATATCATCAAAGAGCTTGAAGAGAATTTTAAGATAGAAATTCCAGATACCACTTTAGCTAAAGCGCTTGCACTTATTTATGACAAATTTAAAAAACAGTTTATTATCATCATTGATGAATGGGATGCTATTTTTAGAGAGCACAGTCATGATACAGAGCTTGAAAAGAAATATATCGACTTTTTAAGAGCTTTGTTTAAAGGAGAGACAAATCCTACAGATACCATTGCATTAGCTTACATTACAGGCATTCTTCCAATAAAAAGGTATAACTCACAGTCAGCATTAAATAATTTTAAAGAATTCACCATGCTAGCTCCAGAGCCTTTTAGCACCTATTATGGTTTTACAGAAGAAGAGACAAAAGAACTTTGTGAAAAAAATAACTTGTCCTATGAGGATGCTTGTCAATGGTATGACGGATATGTGATAGGAGGCTATCACATGTTAAATCCTAATTCGGTTGTATCTTATCTAGCAACAAGAAAGTGTCGTTCATATTGGAATGAGTCTTCAGCAATTGAAGCTGTATCTGATGTAATCAATGCTAATATTGAAGGTGTAAAAGATCAGCTTTTAAAAATCATCAATAAACACTATACGGCAGGCATTATTTTTTCTAAATACCAAAATGATTTAACTTCACTTACAAATAAAGATGCTGTAATTACTTATCTAGTGCATTTAGGCTATTTAGCATATGATGAGAGCAAAGGCATAGTCTATATACCGAATAAGGAAGTAAGACAAGCTTTAATGGATGGCATATTTAGCTCTAATAAAGGCGATATGTTCGATTTAATTCAGGAGTCTAGAGATCTTTTAGAGCATACTGTAAACGGTGATTGTGACTATGTAGCAAAGGCTATTGAAAAATGCCATGATTTAAGATGCTCTTCGATAAAGTACAATAATGAAGACTCTTTAGCATTTGTTGTTTGCTATGCATACTTTGCGTGCAATGAGCACTATCTTCCATTTATCAGAGAGTTTCCAACAGGTAAAGGCTTTGCTGATATAGTGTTTGTACCTACAAATCCTCAAGATAGAGATACACCTATATTAGTAATCGAGCTTAAGTGGGACAAATCTGCAGATACAGCGCTTGAGCAAATTAAGGCAAAAAATTACCCAAGCTATTTTGAAAACTATCAAAGTGACATTGTTTTAGTTGGTATTAACTACGATAAGGATACAAAAAAGCATACCTGTAAAATAGAGCAATTGGAACTATTTTGGTAAGTGGTAAGAATTAAGTAAATTCTACCATTATCCTAGGCTACATAAAGTTCACTTTTAACAGGTGAATTGTTCATTAAAAATTAGTGTGACTATAACCACATTTTTGGTAGATATTGCTTTTTAGGTGTGGTTCTAAAATACCCCCTAAATTTGCAATATAACGGCTATAGAGAAGCCTTCATTTTTAGACACGAAGGTTCCCATCTTTGTTTAGTATCGATCTTTACTGATCAGCATGGATCTATACGACCTATTCTCGATGGGGGGCGAAGCTTTCACTTTTAGCTTACAAATCCTCAAAATATGGCTTTGATATAATAACAGTATCAAGACATATCAAGGATTTTAACGTGGATTTAAAAGAGCTTCAAAAGCAGTTCGATAAAATATCTAAACAGGTAGAGAAAGAAACAGAATCTCAACCTGCATTAGCTCTTTTGATGAATACACTGTTAGGCTTTTTTAGAATTTTATTTGGCTTATTAGAAGAGCAAATTAAGCTAAATCAAATCTTGCAAGAAAAGTTAGGTAATAAAACAGTTGATAGCAAGCGTGCTAATAACGAAAACATCAACGGTCGTGGGTGTGAGAAAAAGAAGGGCGTAGACTCTTCTGATAAGAATCGTATTAAGAGTACAACTAAAGCTCAAGCAGCTACTAAAGATGTAAAAGTAGTAGAGCAAGAAAAAGTCATAGGTTATGATGGTAAAGAATACGATAAAGAAGAAGCAGACAAACTAATTGGCACCACCTTTATAGGTGCTGATGGTAGACGCTATAAATATACTAGAAGACTAAACTCCTCTCATAAAACTGACTTTAATATTACTCTTACTAAAACTCAGTACTTTAAGCTTGAGTACGTACCAGTAGATGATGATAACAATCCTTTACCTGATGCTGTACCACAAACTGCTATAAGTGCTAAAACAGATTTCCTAAAGAAGACTGAAGTTAGTGTTAACCTAATGGCTCACATTGTTTACTTATGGATTAGATTAAAGAGCCCATTAAACCGAGTGGCTACTTCATTAGCTGAATATGGTATTTGTTTATCAAGACAGCAACTCTACAAGAATGTAGGTATTACAGCAGCTATGCTAATGCCTGTATTTAAGAGAATGGAATATTACATAAAAGATGAACTTAGGTTGTTGCTTGATGAAACTTATTTCTCCTGTAGGGAAAAGCTGAGGTTATACCTTTCTCCTCCTGAGAAAAATGATAAAGGTAAATCAAAAGCAAAAGAACAAAAGAGCTTATCAAAAAGTATGCGTAGCTATTTCTATGGCATCGTGGGGGATTTGATATGCCTGTACTATCATGATTTGGATAGGAATAGTGATATTCCTAAAGATATCCTAATCTCAAATAATGTAAGTGCTGATGCCTTTGTAGAAACCGATGGTTTCTACAGAAAGAGTTTTAACATCTCAATAAATGAAGATGATAATACCCAAATAGAGTTGTTTAAGCATGGCGTTTGTTATGTACATTTAAAGAGATACTTCTGTGTACTTTTAAATTACGCAACTAAAACAGATGGTACTCCAATTGCTGAGTTTATTAACTGTAACTGGGAGCAGGATATTGAAGATTCAAAACGTATCTGCAACAAAATCTCTAATGCTTTCCACATCAGCAACGAGCTCTCCAAAAGATGTGAAGATGATAAAACACTCGATATAGTCGCACTAAAACATAAAGAGTTAAGACCTCTTATTGATGAGCTCTTTACTGATATCAGAACTATATATGACGATATCAAATGTAAAAAGGGTGAAGATGCTCGAAGAAGCTGCTCTAAAAAATTTAGAGATGCCATTAAATACGCCATTAACAATGAGACTAAGCTAAAGAGCTTTTTAGATTCTCCTTATGGTCTAATGTCATCTACTAAGGTTGAAGAGAAGTTTAGAGAGTTAGATATATTAAGAAACGGTATGTTAGCTTCAGACACTTGTAAAGGTGCTGAGAACTTAGCTTTATTTTACTCACTGTATAAAACAGCTCAAATGCATGGTATTGAGTTTGAAACTTACTTGCAAAAGGTAATTACAGTGATGACTGAACACCTCGATGAAATCGAATTCGAAAAAGATCATAGAGGTACTATTACTGGATATAAATCTCACTCAATTTCTGATGAGATTTTGGATAGTTTGATGCCATGGAACATGGCTAAGAAACAATAGGTCAGAAATTTAATTCTGACCATTTACCTATTTTGTAAATTATAGAAAGGTTAATAATTTGCTCTATAAACACAGAGAGACTACAAAAATTTAACTCCTTCACAATTTATTGATCTGTATCTATTTTTTTTAGGAAATACAAAAATATAATGGACACAGACAATCAAACAAACATAAGGATTAGGCGGCACTACAAAATCTAGTGCCGTTATTTTTTTTATGGAACATCAAATTTATGCAAGAGAGATTGGTTTTCGTTTATAAGAGTCAGACCAAAAATGGTCGCTATCTTTATTTAAAAGAAAAAGATGTGTTCTCCCACATCCCTGCACAGCTTTTAGATGCTTTTGGAGTACCTAAATTTGTGATGATGTTTGCTTTGTCAAAACACAAGAACTTACCTAAGGTTACCCCTGAAGAATTAGATAAAGCACTAGAGGAGAAAGGGTATTTTTTACGTATTGATTTAGATGATGTAGAAGAGAATTTGATCAATCAAGAGCGTAAATTAAAAGGTCTGCCTCTACTTTCAAAAAGCGAGCTTGAAGATCTTTTCAAGTAGTCAAAAGAATAAAGGCTGAAAAGCCTTTATCCCATCAATTTAATTTTCTTAACTACACTAAATAAGGATTTGAGTTAATCTCATTTTCAATGGTAGTGTTAAGTCCATGACCGCATAGTACGGTGGTGTCTTTAGGTAGGGTTAATAACTTATTTTTAATGGAGTCTATGATGTCGTCATAGTTACCATGAGGAAAATCAGTTCTACCAATAGATTTATTAAAGAGGGTGTCACCACTTAGTAATAACTTTTTAGCCTCACAATAGTAGCAAACGCCACCAGGGGTATGGCCAGGAGTGTGGAGAACTTTTAATTTAAAATCAGTCATAGGCTCAATTACTTGTCCATCTTCAAGATACTGATTATCAAAGTCGTCGCACTGTTCAAGATTAAACATCAAGGCTTGATGTTTTAGACTCTGCTTTATAACTTCATCTTCTTTACTACTGCCGTAAACTTTACATTCACTAAGTTTACTTAATAAGCCTACACCACCTACATGATCTAAGTGCATATGAGTAATCAAAATGGCTTTTAAAGTCAATTGAGCTTCTTTAATTGCAGCATATAACTCTTGTGCTTTAGCACCAGGATCGAAGACTACACATTCACGACTTTCGTCGTTTACAAAGATCCTGCAATTTTGAGAAAAGGGAGTTACTAAAACTGTTTTGTAATCAATCATTCTACATCACCATGATATCAAGACCTTTTAGATAGAAGGTCTCAGGACAAGGAAGAGATACTACATGATCTTCATCTTGACGTAAGGTTGCAATTACACGACCATCAACTTTAGCATCTAAAGCTGCATCTGCCACAATCTTTTGGAAAAGGGCAGGATCAACAAGGCCTGAGCAAGAGAAGGTAAGCAAGTGACCACCTTTTTTAACCAGCATTAAACCTAAACGATTGATGTCCTGGTAACCACGACAGGCTTTTTTAAGGTTAGCAGCACTTTCTGCAAACTTTGGAGGATCAAGTACTACTACATCGTATTTAACGCCTTTTTCAACTTGCTCACGTAAGTACTCAAAGACATCCTTTTTAATAAACTTGCAACGACCAGGATCTAAGTGATTAAAGACTACACCAGTTTTAGCAGCTTTTAGCGCTAAATCTGAAACATCGACATTCTCAATTTTTGAAGCGCCGCCTTTTAAAGCCCAAAGACCAAAGCCACCTGTATAGGAAAAACAGTTAAGTACACAGGCTCCCTTTGATAAAGCGCCAAGTCTAATTCTACTTAATCTTTGATCAAGATAAGCACCTGTTTTATGACCGTTTTTAATGTCTACAGGAATAGCTACTGAGTTTTCCTCTTTTACGTAGATGGTGTCCTCAGGCTCTTTACCTGACACTACGCCACAGCGTTTTTGTAAACCTTCTTTTAGGCGGGATTTAGTATCTGAGCGCTCATAGATAGAGCAGTCTTTAAAATTGCTTTGTAAAGTTTTTACAATAGTCTTGTAAAAGCGCTCCATACCACAAGAGCTTATAGAAATAACTAGATACTCATTGTATTTATCCACGATGAGACCTGGTAATAAATCACCTTCAGAGGAGACTAATCTTACACCGTCATTACCGCGGTCAAAGACTCTTTTACGCATTAAAATAGCGTTTTCAATTCTTGATTTGATAAGGTTGTCATCAATTTTTACGCTTTCATCAAAAGACAGCGCTCTTACTCTAATTTGAGACTCAGGGCTGTAAAGTCCATAGCACAAAAAGTTATTTTGACTGTCTAATACGGTAACAGTTGCACCTTTTTCATAGTCACCTAAAACTTTAGCGATGGCTTTTGAGAAGATCCAAGGATGATGACGCTGTAGTGATTTTTCACGACCTTCATTTAGGATAATTGGATTTAAACATTTTAACTGTGACATAAAAACCTTACAAAATTGAACTCAAGAATTAGCAAATTTGAGTAAAATATATTTAGCTAAGATTATGCTAATTAAATCTGATTAAGTTTACTTGTAACATTATCTCATAGTTTGCCAATTTTAACGATTTACCACTATGTTCGACTTAAAAAAAATCTTTTGTAGAAAAAATCTTAAAAAACTTATTTTAATAGGCCTTGCTCTTTTAGGGTTGTTTATTTTGGTGTTATATAACGCTTTTAAGAGTGAGCCTATAAGCTACATGACAGTTACAGCGCAAGTACGTGACATTAGTAAAAAAGTCTATGCTACAGGTACTATTGAGGGTATTGAGCAGGTAAACGTTGGTGCTCAGGTTTCAGGACAGATTTTAAAACTTTATGTTCAAACCGGTGATGATGTTAAAAAAGGTCAATTGTTGTGCGAGATTGATCCTAAAATTCAAGAAACAGCTTTAAAAACTGCTAAAGCTCAAATTGCGATTATTGAAGCTAAAACCAAATCTCAAAAAGCTCAGATTAAAAAGTTAAAATTTGAGTTAGATAGACAAAATCAACTTATCAAAACTAATGCCACCTCTCGTCAGGAATTAGAGTTAGCTCAAGCAAACTATGTGATGGCTGTATCCTCACTTGAGGAGTTAAACGCTCAAAAAGAGCAGGCTCAATTACAGTTTGATGATGCTACTACTAATTTAGGTTACACCAAAATTACCGCACCTTTTGACGGCACTGTGTATGCAACTGTTGTCTCAGAAGGTGAAACTGTGAATGCTAATCAAACTACTCCTACCATTTTAAGATTAGCTAATTTAGAAAAGATGAAGGTGTCAACTGAGATTAGTGAAGCTGATGTAGTGAATGTAAAGACTGGTATGGATTGTAGCTTTACCATTTTAGGTTTGCCATATCGTACCTTTGAAGGTAAGTTAAATAGAATTGATCCTGCACCATCTTCCTATAAGAGTTCAACTAACAACTCAACCTCATCTTCTTCAAGTTCTTCAAATAATTCGACAGCTATTTACTATAACTCCGATATTATTGCTGACAATCAGGATAGAACATTACGTATTGATATGACAGCAGATGTTGTGATTAACATTGCTGATAAAAAGCAGGTATTAACTTTACCTTTAACCGCTTTAAGACGAGTTATTGATGATAGTACTGCACAAATCTATGTCTTAAAAGACAACCTTGTGGAGCGTAAAAACATTAAGGTTGGATTAAAAGACGATCAATATATTGAGATTGTTGGTGGGTTAGCAAAAGACGAGCAAGTTGTGATTGGCGATGATGTGCAAACAGCTGAAGCTCAAGCACTTGAAAAAGATGCTAAGCGCAGAAGAGGACCATTCTAATGGGACAGGTCATTCTAGAGCTTGAAGACATCACTAAATCCTATGGAGAAGGTGAGTCTAAAGTTGAAGTTTTGCATGGCATCAATCTTTCCATTAACAAAGGGGAGCTAGTTGCCATTATAGGTCCATCAGGATCTGGTAAATCAACTTTGATGAATATCATAGGTTGCTTAGATACTCCAACTTCAGGTAGCTACAAAGTAAATGGTCAAAATACTTTTGCCATGCTTCCAGATGAGCTTGCAGCGTTGCGTCGAAACTTTTTTGGTTTTATCTTTCAGCGCTATCACTTGCTCTCACACTTAGATGCTAAAGAAAACGTACAAATACCATCAATTTATGCTGGTATTGATAAAACCACTAGACTTAAAAAGTCGATTGAGCTTTTAAAGCGCTTAGGACTTGAAACTAAAGTTTTAAATAAACCGTCTCAATTGTCCGGTGGTCAACAGCAACGTGTTTCCATTGCTAGAGCCTTAATCAATGGTGGTCAAATTATTCTAGCTGATGAGCCTACAGGTGCTTTAGATTCTAAATCAGGCCTTGAAGTAATGCAGATCTTGACGGATTTAAATAAGCAAGGTCACACCATTATTTTAGTCACCCACGATCCTAAGATTGCAGCCTATGCTCACAGAGTTATCACTATTCAAGATGGTAGTGTGCTATCAGATACTATCAACGAGGCAGTTCAAGATCATCAGGATTTAGACTTTGACAAAGTTGATACTAAAAAATCTAATGCCTTAGTGGACAGTTTCCGAGCTTACGCAGACAGATTTAAAGAAGCTTATATCATGGCAATTCGCGCTATGATTTCAAATCGTATGCGTACTATCTTGACGATGCTTGGTATCATTATCGGTATTATGTCAGTAGTCTCTGTAGTAGCTTTAGCCCGTGGAGCTTCCGATAAAGTAATTGAGAATATCTCCTCAATGGGTACTAACACTATTACGATTATGCCAGGTCAGCGTATGGGTGATATGAGATCTGGAAGAGTAAGAACTTTATCGATAAAAGATCTGCAAGCTCTAAAAGGTCAACCCTTTGTAGATTCTGTAACTCCAACTGTGCAAACCTCAACTTCAGTACAAGTAGGGAATATCGAAGCTACAGCAACTGTGATGGGCGTATCTGATGAGTATTTTAGAGTTTATGGCATGGAGATAGGTAAAGGTCGTAAATTCTCTGATAGTGAATCTCAAAGCTCCCCACAAATTGGTGTGATTGATTATCAGACTAAGACTACTTTATTCCCGTATGAAGATCCGATTGGTAAAAGAGTGTTTATCCAAGGCAAACCAATTACTGTGGTGGGAGTGTTAGTTGATAAGGAAGTAGCCTTTAGACCACCTAATAATCTTTATCTTTATATTCCTTACAGTACTTTGATGAACCGCATTGTAAAACAAAATTACATCTCCTCAATTATTGTAAGAACTAAAGATGGATTTGCGCCAGCTGTCGCTGAAGCATCCATTACAAGCTTACTTAAAACTCGTCACGGTAGAGTAGACTTTTTTATGATGTCCTCTGATACCATCATGAAGTCTATTTCTCAGACCACTGGCACTTTTACCTTGTTAATCAGTGCCATTGCGGTGATCTCTTTAATTGTAGGTGGTATTGGTGTGATGAATATTATGCTAGTATCAGTAACTGAGCGTACTCGT
>Ga0256405_10011230_pt1 | contig 11508 bp, 8 predicted proteins | sample RumenRJG_02DNA_FD_189096 | JGI IMG/M metagenome (GOLD analysis project Ga0256405, IMG submission 189096) | Bovine rumen microbial communities from Lethbridge, Alberta, Canada - RJG_02 | ecosystem: Host-associated > Mammals > Digestive system > Stomach > Rumen | place: Canada: Alberta | collected...
GCTTCTATCCGTGCCGTTCTTCCGAAACGAGCGCGGCGGCCTTTTCGACCGCTTCGTCCGCCGTCATTTCTTCTCTGTCCGGTTCTCTTCTGAGTTTGTACTCGACCTTTCCTTCCGGCGCGAGTTTTCCGACCGTGATCCGGATCGGGATCCCGATGATGTCCGCGTCCTTGAACTTGACGCCCGGACGTTCTTTCCGGTCGTCCACCAGGACCTCGACGCCCTTCGCCTCGAGCTCCTTCTCCAGCTTGTCCGTCAGTTCGTCCTGGACGCTGTCTCCCGGTTTCATCTCCGTGATGATCACGTGGTACGGCGCGACCGAGATCGGCCAGATGATGCCGTCGTCGTCGTGATGCTGTTCGACGATCGCGGAAAGCGTCCTCGTGACGCCGATGCCGTAGCAGCCCATCACGATCGGCTTTTCTTCCTGGTTCTCGTCATAATACGTCGCGTGCATCGATTCGGAATACTTGGTGCCGAGTTTGAACACCTGCCCGACTTCGATGCCCCTCGCGAGCCGGACCGGCGCGCCGCAGCACGGGCACGGGTCTCCTTCCCGCAGGAGCTTGATGTCCGCGACGATGTCGCCTTCATAGTCTCTTCCGTAGTTCACGTTGAGCAGGTGATGATCCTTTTTGCACGCGCCCGCGCAGAGGTTCTTCAGCCCCGGCAGCTCGCTGTCCACGACGATCCTGCAGTCGTGCAGGTTCGTCGGCCCCGTGAATCCGCCGACGCAGCCCGTCGCCTGCGCCATCTTTTCTTCGTCCGCGAACTCGATCTGGTGCTCGGCGATCCCGAGCGCGTTGATGAGTTTCGTCATGTTCAGTTCGCGGTCGCCGCGGATGAACGCCGCGACGTATCCGTTTTCTTTGTATTCATCGTCGTACGTCACGAAGAGCAGCGCCTTGATGGTCTGCGTTTTGTCGATCCCGAGGAAGTCCGAGACCTCTTCGATCGTCTTCGTTCCCGGCGTCTCGACTTCTTCCAGGTCCTTCATCGGGACGTCGTCCTGCGGTGCCGCGTCGACCGTACCGGCGCGCTCCGTCGTCGCCGCCATGTCGCACTTTTCGCAGTACGCGATCTCGCTCTCTCCGTATTCGCAGAGCGCCTGGAACTCGTGGGAGTTGCTCCCGCCGATCGCGCCGTTGTCGGCTTCGACCGGGCGGAAGTTCAGTCCGCACCGTTTGAAGATCCGGCTGTACGCGTCGTACATGTCGTCGTAGCTCTTGTCCAGCCCTTCGTTGTCGAGGTCGAAGGAATAGGCGTCCTTCATGATGAACTCGCGGCTCCGCATGAGCCCGAACCGCGGCCTCGCCTCGTCCCGGTACTTGGTCTGGATCTGGTACAGCGTTTCGGGAAGCTGCTTGTAGGAACTGATGTCGTTTCGCACGATGTCGGTGAAGATCTCCTCATGGGTCGGCCCGAGGCAGAAGTCCCTGCCGTTCCGGTCTTTGATCCGCCAGAGTTCCGGACCGTACTTGGACCAGCGTCCCGACTCCTCCCAGAGTTCGCGCGGCTGGACCGCCGACATCAGGATCTCCTGGGCGCCTTTCGCGTCCATTTCCTCCCGCACGATCTCCTCGATCTTGCGGAGCGAACGCCACCCCATCGGCATGAAGCCGTAGATGCCGGAAACCAGTTTCTTGATCATCCCCGTTCTCAGAAGGAGGATGTGGCTCGGGATCTCCGCTTCATTCGGTACTTCTCTGAGCGTCCTGAAATGCATTTTTGATAGTCTCATTCTTGTTCTCCTTGGTATTTGTTTTTATTCACGCGTGAGCACGCACACCGCGCCCGCCGCGATCCCTTCTCCTGTTCCCGTAAAGCCGAGGCCTTCCGTGGTCGTCGCTTTTACGGACACCTGTTCTTTGCCGCATCCCGCGGCCTCCGCGGTCGTTTCCCGCATCGCGTCGATATACGGCGCGAGTTTCGGTTTCTGGCACACGATCGTAATGTCCAGATTCGAGACGCGGTATCCTTCGTTCCGGACCCTTTTCGCGACCTCTTTCAGAAGCGTGACGCTGCTGATCCCGAGATAGCGGTCGTCGCTGTCCGGGAAGAGATGGCCGATGTCGCCCAGCGCGAGCGCGCCGAGCATCGCGTCCATCAAAGCGTGGAGCGCAACGTCCGCGTCCGAATGGCCGAGCAGGCCCTTCTCGTACGGCACTTCCACGCCGCACAGGACGAGCTTCCGGCCTTCGGCCAGTTTGTGCACGTCGAATCCCTCTCCGATCCGGATCATCGCATCGCTTCCTTTCTGTTCCGCATCGTCCGCGGCTTCCGGAAGGTCCTCCCGCGTCGTGATCTTGACGTTCGCGTAGTCGCCTTCCACGAGGACCGGCGTCACGCCGATCCGTTCCGCGAGGCTTCCGTCGTCCGTTCCGGTAAATCCGTCACGCGCCGCCTGCCGGAGCGCTTCCTTGAGGATCCCGAACCGGAATCCCTGCGGCGTCTGCACTTCCGCGAGGCGGCTCCGGTCGAGCGTTCCTTTTTCGCGGTCCCGGATCGTGCTTTTGACCGGCACCGCCGCGACCGCAGCCTGCTTCACGAACGCCGCCTGCGCGACGCTTTTGATGAGATCCGCCGTCACGTACGGCCGCGCCGCGTCGTGCACGAGCACGACGTCGTCTTCGCCGAACCCCCGCTCCGAAAGCACGTCCGCCGCGTTCTGCACGGAGTCCTGCCGCTCGGCCCCGCCCGGCGCGAAATGCACCGGGAGGCCGGGCGCCGCGTTCTCCGCCGCGCGCCGCGTTTCCTCTTCATATCCCGCCGGATACGTGACGACCGCGGCGTCGCACAGCCCTTCGAGCCCTTCCCCGAAGAACTTCGAAAGCGACGTCTCCAGGATGCTTCTTCCGTCCCCGAGATCCAGGAACTGTTTCGGCATCCCCGCCGAGAGCCTCTGTCCGGTCCCGCCGGCGCAGAGGATCACGCCCAGTTTTTTTCCATTCCACATTGTATTCGCCTTACGCTTTTTCTTTTTCCGTTTCTTTCAGCCTGCCGAAGATCATTCTTCCGGCGCTCGTCTGGAGCACGCTGGTCACTTTGATCCGGCACGTGCTTCCGATGCTGTCTTTTCCGTTTTCGACGACGATCATCGTGCCGTCGTCCAGGTAGCCGATCGCCTGGCTCGGATCCTTGCCCTGCTTGATCAGCGTGACGTCCATGTCCTCCCCCGGGATCACGACCGGTTTCAGACAGTTCGCGAGCTCGTTGATGTTCAGGACCCGGACGCCGTTGATCCCGGCGACTTTGTTCAGATTGAAGTCGTTCGTGACGACGCTCCCCCCGGTGATCTGCGCGAGCTTGAGCAGCTTCACGTCGACCTCCGGGATGGCCTTGAGCTCTTTCTCGTTGTCCGTGTTGTAGATCTCGACGCCGTAATCGTCCCGGATCTTGTTCAGGATGTCGAGTCCGCGCCGGCCCCGCGTCCGCTTTACGGAATCCGCGGAGTCCGCGATGTGGCGGAGCTCGACCAGAACGAATTCGGGGATCACGATCGGGCCTTCCAGGAATCCTGTGCTCATGATCTCGCTGATCCTGCCGTCGATGATGACGCTCGTGTCGAGGATCTTGGGATTCTCGCCCTGCTTCCGCCGGACGAACTGCGCGCGCGTCTCACGCTCTTTGCCCTGCGGCGAAAGCAGCGAAGACACGAGGTCCTTTCCCTTGGTCATCGCCACGACCACGCCGAGATAGCACAGCGCGAGATACGTCAGCACGACGACCACCGAATAGACGTAACTGTTCGGAATGATCCGGAACAGCTGCGCGAGCATCGTCGCCGCCAGAAGCCCGAACAGAAGCCCGACGGCTCCCGAAATGATGCGTCCCGCGGAGACCCCCGCGAGGTCCGTGCCGAGTTCTCCTGCTACCTTCTTCCCCTGCCTTGCGATCGCCGGTGCGGCGAGAAAAAATATGATTCCAAAGATGATTGCGGTCGCTACGGATGCGATGAATAACTGGTGTTCCGAGATGCTGCCGGCGAATTCGATCCCGACTCTCCCCGCGACATAGACCACCAGATGACAGACACCGTATCCCAAGATCGCCCCCAGGATCGCTGCAAAGGTGCGTATTAAGTTTTTAAGCATGTCCGATAGGCACCTCCTTTGATGAACGGTTAACGCGGGCCTTCCCCCGCGCCCTGTTTTCCGCCGCTTTCCGCGGCGTGTCCCAATGACTCACGCAAGCGGATAATGATGATAAAAACCTTGCGCTGCTTGTCATAGAACTCCAGTTAAAAGTATATAACAAGAGCGGGCTTCGGTCAATGCGAAGACCCGCTCAAAACGGCAGTTTGCTGTTGTTTTTCTTGCGTTTATTCGTTCGTGTGGTATCCCTGGAATTCGTCCTCCTCAAAGAACCCGTACGGGAACCCGAGCACGTTCTCCTGCGACGACCCGCTCATCCGATACGCGAAGTTGTTCACCGCCTCCGCCGTCGTCATTTTGTTCTTTTCCATGTAGTCGTACTGCGCCTGGTTGTCGTCGACCGCGCCGGCTTCCGGCTCTTTGTACAGCACCTCGTCGGAGGAGCCCGCCTTCACCGTGTATCTTCCGTCGAGGAACGACCGGAGCCCGTTCTCGTCTCTTCCCTGCAGCACGTAGAGCGTATCGCCCGCTTCCTCCGCCTTTTCCAGATCGTATCCGAGCGCGTCCGCCTGGTAGCAGCAGATCTCCGCGAGCAGCCCCGCGCCGTCCGTCACGTCCGAATCGGCCCGGTTGAACACGAGGCAGAGCTTCATCGAGCTGAACTCCGTGCAGAAGTTGAATCCGTCCTGCGCCGCCGTCGCGCCGATGACCGGCCCGTGCCCGTATTCCTTCACGAGCACGTCGTTGATGACCAGGACCTTTCCTTCCGCGCACGGGACCGCCGAGACCGGCGCGTCGCGCTTCTCCCACTTGCCGTCCTTCGGCGTCCCGATCGAGATCCCGCCTTCGTCGTATTCCGCGGCGTACACGCCGTCTTCCTCTTTCAGCCCGACGCCCAGGACGCCGGCGACGTCGTCCGCCGCTTCCCATTCGTCCAGCGCGGCTTCCGCCGTCAGGGGCGATTCCGATGATACGATCCACACTTTGATCCCGTTCGCGGAAAGCGCGTGCAGGAGCTCGATGACGTTGTCCGGGACCGACGCGCCGAGCGTCACCGTGACGCTGGCCTTCCCCGCGTTGGAGGCTTTGTCATCGGACGCGTAGACCGCTTTCTCGGTCTCCGTGTCCCGGTTCTGATGCAGCGCCTTCCGCGCGACCGCGTACGCCTCGTCTTCGGTCATCCCCGCGAACCAGAAAAGCGGCCACCGGTGCGACACGTCCTCCGGCTCGTTTTCCCGCACGAGCTGCCGGAGCGCAAGCATCTTGGCGACGAACACCTCGTATGTCCCGTCCTTCTTCAGTTTGGAAAGCACGTCCTCTTCAACGCCCGCCGGGCCGAACGGCCCGTATTTCTCCTGGAGCTTGCCGTACGCCGTCGTGATGTCGGCGATCCAGCCGCCGTAGGTCGCGTTCTTTTTGCTGTGCGCGGTGCCGGCGCTCTTCCCGACGTCTTCGAGGCCTTCCGAGAGGGCTTCCGCCAGTTTGTCCGGTCCCATGTCCTCCGCGAACATCAGATGGCGGACCTGGTACACGGACACCTGGTCCTGCACCGGCCCCATCACGACCGTTTCGTCGAAGTCGAACACGGCGTACGCCGTTTTGTCGTATTTTTCGGAACCTTTCCCGTATTTCTCCAGAAAATCGTTGACCGCCTGCGCCGCCTCGGGGTTCCACGTCGCGAGCTCGAGCAGATAGCGGTCCTCGTCGTCCGCGCCGCTGTTCCCGCGCCGGCAGGATACGGTCAGCATCATCGAAAGGCAAAGCAATACGGCGATCAGTTTCTTCATTTCGTCCTCCGAACTCTATTTGATGAACCTGTGAACAAAAAATCACGAACTCTTGAATAACGCCTTCATCATACTCTATCAGCGGGTTTCCGTCAACGGAGGCGGCCGCGCCCGCTTGCAAATCGGGACCCGTATGGTAAAATTATTTTGATAAAATGCTGTATGGAAAAGCGTCTCCGGGCGATCGCTTTGCGGCGTCCCCGCGGCGCTTACGGAGGGATACATGGATAAACTTCTCGTAGTGGATGACGAACCGAAGATCCGCGCCGTCATCAAGGAATATGGAGAATTCAACGGATATGAGATCGACGAGGCCGGCGACGGCATGGAGGCCGTGAGCAAATGCCGGGAGAAGGAGTACGACCTGATCATCCTCGACATCATGATGCCGAAGCTCGACGGGTATTCGACGTGCAAGGAGATCAAGAAGACGCATCCCGACATGCCGATCATCATGCTGTCCGCAAGAGGCGAAGAATACGACAAGCTCTTCGGATTCGAGCTCGGGATCGACGACTACATCGTGAAGCCGTTCAGCCCGAAAGAACTGATGGCGCGCGTGAACGCGGTGCTCGCCCGCAGGAAGCAGCAGGCGCCGAAAACGTCGGACATCATGAAGTTCAAGGGGCTGGAGATCAACGTCCCCGCGCGGACAGTATCGGTGGACGGCGAACGGATCCAGCTGACGCCAAAGGAATACGAACTCCTCTTCTATCTGATCGAGAACCGCGGGCTCGCGCTTTCGCGGGACAAGCTCCTGCAGGACATCTGGGGCTACGACTTCTTCGGCGACGACCGGACGATCGACACGCACATCAAGAATCTCCGGAACTCGCTCGGGCCGTACCGCGATTTCATCGAGACCCTGCGGGGCGTGGGATACAAATTCGAAGTGCCGGGAGAAGAGTAAGGACCGCACATGAAGTTTTTTCAGATCGATTTCAAAAGCATACACTTCAAGCTGCTCGTGTACTTCACGCTTTTCGCGTGCCTGATCATCTTTCTGATCGGCGGGATGGAGATCCTGCTCTTCAACAATTTCTACGGCACGATGAAGGAGCGGGACACGATCAATCTGGCGGAGACCATCCGGGCCGACTACATCCGGCAGCATTCGGACGAGGATTTCAGCATCACGGAATTCGTGGAGACGCATTCGAGCTCCAACGACGTTTCGATCCTGATCATGGAAAAGAACGGCTCGTACCTCACCGCGGTCACCGGAAGCTCCATGGCGACCAGCATCTACGGGATCGTGAGCCCCGGGCACAACACGGCGCTCTGGACGATCTACGAGGACCTCGCGTCGTCGCGCAACCAGAATCCGGCCGCGAACCTGAAACGGTCCGCGCAGATGATCTCGCGGAACGATCTCGCGGGCGGGCGGAACATGCTCGCCTACGCGTGCTATCTGGAGGACCCTGCGACGAAGGAATATGAGACCGGGCAGGACGCGGGCACGGACTACGGGATGGAGCCGGAGTACAGTTTCGGCTACCGGACCGAGCCCTATATCATGTTCATCCTGGCGCCGCTCTACCCGACCAGTTCCACGATCCGGATCCTGCTGAACATCATGACGACGATCTTCGCGTTCTCGATCGTGCTGGTCCTGATCCTCGCGCTGTATCTGTCGCAGCGGATCTCAAAGCCGATCAAAGACATCACGAAATCCGCGGAAAAGCTCGCGAAGGGAGACTATTCCGTCAAATTCGACGGCGGCGGCCACTACTCCGAGATCACGGAGCTGGCGGACACGCTGACGGTCGCGGGGAACGAGATGGAAAAGACCGAGATGTACCAGAAGGACCTGATCGCGAACGTTTCGCACGACATCCGGACGCCGCTCACGATGATCAAATCCTACGCGGAGATGATCCACGATCTTTCGGGCGACGACCCCGTCAAGCGGAACGAGCATCTGGAGATCATCATGGACGAGACGGACCGGCTGAACAAGCTGGTGAACGACATGCTCGACCTTTCCCGGATGCAGTCGAACCGCGTCCGGCTGGAGAAGAAAGTCTTCGACCTTTCACTCACCGCGAAAGACGTGCTCGCCGCGTACGACATCCTGGAAGAAAAAGAGGGCTATCACATCGTCTTCCACAATACGGACAAGGCGCTCGTCGACGCCGACGAAGGAAAGATCGCGCAGGTCATGAACAATCTCATGACGAACGCCGTGAAATACTGCGGCGAGGACAAGGTGATCCTCGTGAGCCTCACGAAGAACAAGAAGTCGGTGCGGTTCGACGTGACCGACCACGGCCAGGGGATCGCGGAAGACGAACTGCCGCACGTCTGGGACAAATACTATAAATCCAGCACGCACCACGTCCGCGAAACGACGGGAACGGGGCTCGGGCTCTCGATCGTGAAAGAGATCCTGCGGCTCCACCGCGCCGAGTACGGCGTAACGAGCAAAGTCGGAAAAGGAAGCACGTTCTGGTTCAGCCTCCCGCTCCATAAGTAACAGGAGAACGACAAGAAAGGGGAACTGCCGCATCGGCAGTTCCCCTTTCTTGTCGTTCGATTCTTTTCGGAAGCTATTCGACGGAACCGACCGTTCCGAGGAAGAGCGGCATCCCGGTCTCCGTGTCGACGAGCGCATAGACGAACGCCCGGTCGAGATAGACTTCTTTGATCTCGCCCGGCATGGCGCCCGCTTTCTCCATCACGACCGCCGTGACGGCAGCCGCCTTGGTGCCCTTCCGGTCGAGCTCGATGTGCGTCTTGTGGAGCACGTCGCTGATCTTCAGCCCGTACGGCGTCTCCGGCGTCGGATCCGAGATCCCGAAGAAATCCGCGTCGTCGGTGAACGGGAGCGTCATGCCCATCGCCTGCAGCGTGTCTTTCATCGAAACGCCGTAATCGTATTTGAACTCCGGGAAGCAGACGTTGACGGGGATCTGCTGCCGGTTCTTCCACGCGTCCATGAAGTCCGCGCCCGTCATGCCGGCGACGTACGCCGCGAGGCTCTTCCCTTCCGGCGGCAGCATCCCGACGAACGCGACCTTTCCGCCTCTATAGTATTTGGCGAACGCTTTTCCGCCCGCCACTTCCAGATAATCGTTCTCTCTTCCGTACAGCATGTTCACGCTCTGGACGGCGCCGGCCGCGGTCGTGAACGGCTTGTTCGGAACGCGCTGACCCGGGCCGTAGATCTCCGCCCATTTGCTTTCGAACGCGACGGCGTTCATCAGCACCATTCTGGCGTCGTCCGAAAACGGCCCTTCGATGATCTTGTCGATCATGTTGCGGGTGTTGTTGTACGCCCAGTTGTTCATGTCATTCACGGTGTTCAGATCGAAGTCCGCCTCGTAGAAGGCCGCATTGTGATAGTTCTTGTTGATCTGCAGGAACGCCGGTTTGACGTCGAGCGTCCCCTTCTTCGCCCAGATCGAATTCGCGACGCTGTAGATGAAGTTCTTCTGTCCCGTCAGGCGGTCGTGCAGCTTCGCGACGGAGCCGTTCAGCTGTTCCTGCGTGAGGCCCGGGGCGAGCGTCCCCGTCATCTGCGACAGGGTGTCCCCGTTCGCGCCGTTCGCGGTCATCGTGAGCGCCGTGATCACGGAATCCGGCGAGATCAGGACGTTCGGCCGCTTGTCTCCGCCTTCCGCCTGTTCCGCTTCATACGTCTTCCGGAACAGATCGACGGCGAAGCCCGCCATCGCCCTGCTTTCGGTCTCGCCGAAAGAGGTGCCCGCGTTCTCGAGCTTCGGATACGAAGCCGCGCGGTCGACCGATTGCCCGCTCAGTTTGCGGGTCTCGATCTTCCGGTCCCATTCGCTCTCTTCTTTCGGCGGCCAGGCCGTTCCGCCCGCCGCTTTGACGGTGACTCTGCACTTCAGGATTTTCTTCCCGATCTTCGCGCGGATCACGCATTTGCCCTTCTTCTTGCCTTTGATCGTCGCGATACCTTTTCTCGTCCCCTTGATCTTCACGACGGCCGCGATCTTTTTATTGGAGGAAGACCACCGGACTTTCCGCCCCGCGTTCTTCACCCGGACGATCACCGTCCTGCCTTTTTTGATCGTAACGCTCTTTTTGCTGAGTTTCGGCGCCGCCGCCGCGCTTACCGCGGCCGTTCCCAGGATCGACGCGAGCATGACGGCTGCCGTAAAGACCGCCGCGAAACGTTTCTGTGCCTTGCTAAAAAACATGTCGGCCTCCTTCGGAAGGACTTCCGTTTCCCAAATACATTCTTCTGTTATGATTTTACAAAAACCGCCGCGGATTGTAAAGGACCGGGCGAACATTCCGCCGGCGGCCGCCGCAAATAAAAAGGCGCCGAAGTTTCTGCAAAAACTTCAGCGCCCTGCTTTCCGATTCCGCCGCGCGTCAGCGCTTCAGCCGCTTGTCCGACTTGATCGCGGCGCGCGTGCCGATGCTCTGGAAGATCTGTACGATCGCGATGAGCAGCACGACGGCGATCAGCATGACAAGGTACTTATATCTGTAATAACCGTAATTGATCGCGATCTTTCCGAGACCGCCGCCTCCGATGATCCCGCTCATCGCGGAATACCCGAGGATCGTCGTGATCGCGATCGTGAAATTCGAGATCAGGGAAGGCACGCTCTCCGGGATCATGACCTTCGTCACGATCTGCCACGGGGAGGCGCCCATGCTCTTCGCCGCTTCCACGATGTTTCCGTCGACTTCGCGGAGGCTGCTCTCGACGAGCCGCGCCACGAACGGGAACGCCGCGATCACCAGCGGCACGATCGAAGCGACCGTCCCCACGACGGTGCCCACGATCAGCCTCGTCAGCGGGAACACCAGGATCATCAGGATCAGGAACGGCACCGACCGGAGCAGGTTGATCACAAGATTCAGGGCCTGCATGAATGCGGCCGGCATCGGTTTGATCCCGTCTTTTTCGCCCGTCACGAGAATGACGCCGAGCGGCATGCCGAGGATCACGGCAAAAAGCGTCGCGAGAATGGTGACGTAGACCGTCTCCCACGTCGCGAGCGGTATTTCGGTTCTCAGGATCTCCATGGCCTCGCTGACGGCCTCGGGATCGAATATCTTTTCCAGCATTTCTGACCTTTCTGTTCGGGAGTTCTTTCTTTTCTGTCAAAGGCGCCGCGCCGGGCGCCGTTCTGTCGTCTTACGCTTCGGCTTCGTCTTCCGTCTCCGGCTCCGCGGCCTGCGCGAGTTCCTCCGGATCGATCACCTCGGCGATGATGCCTTTGTTCCCCTGCAGGTATTCGAGCGTCTTCCCGACGTTGCCGTTCTCGTCCGGGATGCCGAGGAGCATCTTGCCGTACGCCTTTCCGGCGACCGTCCTGGTGGACGCCGACATGATGTTCGCGGCGATGCCCTTCTCCATCGCGAGCGACGCGATCAAAGGCGCGCCGGTCGATTCCGCGCTGTTGAAGGAGACCGCGATGCATTTCTCGCCTTCCGCGATCTCGAGCCCGCCGCCGTTCGTATCCGGCAGCACGAGCCGCTTCGCAGCGTCCGACTTCGGATTCGCGAAGATGTCCGTCACAGCGCCGGTCTCCTGCACGACGCCGTAGTCGATGATCGACACCTTGTTGCAGGTATTCTCGACGACCGACATCTGATGCGTGATCACGATGACGGTGATCCCCATTTCCTTGTTGATCTTGCGG
>Ga0256405_10011232_pt1 | contig 11507 bp, 8 predicted proteins | sample RumenRJG_02DNA_FD_189096 | JGI IMG/M metagenome (GOLD analysis project Ga0256405, IMG submission 189096) | Bovine rumen microbial communities from Lethbridge, Alberta, Canada - RJG_02 | ecosystem: Host-associated > Mammals > Digestive system > Stomach > Rumen | place: Canada: Alberta | collected...
TTGGAATGCGGAAGAAAAACACGAGCACAAGGACGATCATTGGGATGGCTATCAGACCTAGCCATGGATTTTTGATTTCAATATTGTTCATGAGCGTATAAGATCCAATCTCCCACAAAGAATAGGGCGGCCGCGATGACAATTGGGAGGATGTTGTCCAGTAATCCATCCCCGCGGACGGTATTTTCATTGACTACGAGGCTATAGGCGTGCTCTGCAAGCGGTCTCGGGTTGCTTTCATCGTAGTCATTATGGCTATAGAAGTGAACGACCTTTTCGGTGCCGTTAACATAGGTGGCCGTCAAGGTGTATGAGCCGATCTGGCCTAAGGCATAGGCGAAGGACTCATTGCCGCTATAGCGGATCGGCTCAATCTTGCCATCAGGTGTTTCCATGGAAAGCGCAGTGACTTCGTCTGGGATATCGATGATGGCTTTATCGCCGATTTGATAGTCGAATTCATTCATCAACCTTGGATTGGCGTAATCCACGAAATTGCGCATGAAGGCGACATAATCATAAAGAAGTGGCAGGTTTGAATTGTGCAAATCGAAGGCAAAGACGACCTGACGTTGGCCATTCTCATTGCGCCCGGCGAATAGCACTGGGATGTTATCGCAGGTGAGGATGGTGGTGAAATCCTGGTAGAGTGAGTAGCGTTGATAGTTCGAGATCACGATCTCACGGTTGCCGAGGACATTGCGGGTGAGCTGCTGATAGAGCAAGGAATCGTTATTAGCGAACTCTAAGGTTGCACCACCCGATGGGGTAACGGTGCTAGAGGAGAGGAATCCGCTGCCAGAGACAGTGCGGGATAAGCCAAACATCATGACCGCGCCTTTAGCAGGCAAGCTTGCTGGCGAATAGTTATCGAAGACATAGAGATCATAACCTTCGGTGTCATGGTATGCGGCAGGGCTGACGATCGTGTAGGTTACGTTCTTCATGGCTGAAAAGATGGAACGTAAGTAGGTCGAAGCGCTGCTGACCACGAGGACCTTGGCGTTGCCGGTGGTGTCGTTTGCATAGACCGTATAGGTGTTATCGTCCATTTTGCCATCGGCGTTTTGGACTTTCACCGTAACGGAGTTCACGGTTTTGTTGTAGTCGAATTTCTTCGTCGTGAATGTGTATGGCTCACCTTTGACGACTTGGTAGCTCATTTCCTTGAAATGCGTGTCATTAATGAGAATCTCAAGGTTGAGTTCGGTGTCGCTTTCGTAGCTGACAAGCGTGCCAGAGAAGCTGATTTGTTTCGCTTCGTGTTCATAATCTAACGCGGTGATGGCGAAATTCTGTTCATCGTCAGTGACATTGATGTAACTGATGTTCGGCATCTCTTCGCAGACTTGGTCGGTGGCGAGGTAGCAGAGGTTGCAGTCGCCGTTAGAGAAGAGGACCTGAGCGGAAGCGATGGCATCGGCGATATGGGTCGATTCATCGGTGCACTTGACGCTATCAAGGTACATCTGGAAGCGAGAGAAATCGTTGACGTTTTGGCAAACGATACGAGGCTCGGTCTCCGCTAAGATGAGGGTATAAGTGGAGCCAGAGGCCGCCTTTTCGGCTTTTTCGGCGATTTCCACTTTGGCTTTATCAAAACGAGATATTCCTTCGTGCTGTGTGTTCATGGATGCGGAGGCATCGAGAACGAAGACGATGTTATCGGCCGCTTCCTTCAAGGTGATGACAGGATGGGCGAGCGCGAAGGAAAGGATGGTGATAGCCGCGATCTGAACAAGCAATGCGATGAGGTGTTCGAAACGGCTGAAAGGATTTTTCCGCTTCAGGAATTTAGCGGCGACTTCCCAGATATAGGTGGTCGGGGCCGTGACTTCCTTATATTTATTGCGGATGATGTAGATGATGATGAGGATTGGTATGGCGATTAAGCCAAGCAATGCTAGAGGATAAAGGAATGTCATTTGATGACTCCTTTCTTCGTCAGAGCGTTCAGAAGGATATCCTTGAGTTCATCCTTAGTGGAGACAAGCTGATAATCTGCCTCACGGGAGATACAGAAATCCTCCAATCGTTTGGTGATGAAGTGCAAAGCCTTGCGATAGGCTTCGAGGACATCACGGGCGATGTTGTCTTTATAGAAGCGACCAGCGTCCTCGGAGTCGCGGATGATAGTTTTGCCGCGAATCTGGGGATGGAGTTCCTCATCACCAAGAACCTGTAGGCACAAAACATCACGTTTTTTGCCACGGAGGTGATCGATCGCATCCAAAAAGTCGTTATCGGTGAGGAAGTCGCTGATGATGATGGAACGTCCATCGCCATATCCGACGATCGAATTGGTGATGGCGTCGGAGATGCGTGCGTCTCCCTCGAATTTGATTTTGTTGATAATGCCGATGGCGTTAAGGAAGGAATCCTTCCCAACCACTTTTTCCAAGATGGGTTCAACGATTCTGCCACGCACCGCGAAAATCGAGACGCGGTCCATCTCCTTGATGGAGAGGTATGCGAAGGCAGTGGCGAGCTTGATCGCCATCTCGTCTTTTTTGAAGAAGCTCATGGAACTAGAGGCGTCGATGTAGATACGGGTCTGCATCTGGCGCTCATCGAGATAGAGCTTTAAGAACATCTTCTCGGTACGACCGTAGATGTTCCAGTCGATTTTGCTGATGTCATCTCCCTCGATATAATCACGATAATCGCCGAATTCAGAAGAAGAACCAAATCGTTTGGATTTGTGGTTGCCACCGAAAAGACCGGCCACATTGTCCTTGACTGCTAGTGAAAACAGGTCAAGATTGGCCAAGAAGTTTTCATCGATGACTGCCTTCATAAACGATTAACGATACTTTGCGTTTTCCTTAATTAAGAGAGAGATGGTCTTGTCAATGGTAAGACCTTCGTTGATTGCGTTGTAGTTGATTTTGATACGGTGACGGAGAACTGGATAAGCAAGGGCGTCGACGTCATCAAAGCTGACATTGTATCTGCCATGCATCAAAGCATGAATCTTCGCACCGGTAATTAAAGCCTGACCCGCACGTGGGGAAGCGCCATAACGGATATACTTCTTCGCGGTTTCGCTTGGGTTATCCATCTCTGGGTGGGTGGCCTGGACAAGATGCATCGCGTAGTCGATGATCTCCTTGATGCATGGGACGTCCTGGGCGAGCTTACGCATCTTGAGGATGGTTGGGCCATTGACGACCTGAGTGGCGTTTTCAGCCTGGGAGTGCTGGGTCAAATTGACAATGTCGCCGAGTTCCTCAACACTTGGGAATTCCATGGAGACCTTGAACATGAAACGGTCCATCTGAGCTTCTGGAAGTGGATAGGTACCATCTTGCTCGATTGGGTTCTGGGTCGCGAGGACGAAGAATGGCTCTTCCATGTTGTAGGTGACGCCGCTGACGGTGGTGTGGTGCTCTTGCATGACCTCAAGAAGCGCGGACTGCGTCTTTGGGGTGGCACGGTTGATTTCGTCGGCGAGGATGATCTGGGCGAAGATAGGTCCTTTTTGGAAGTGGGTGACCAAGTTGCCGTTGTCATCCTTACGGATGATGTTGGTACCAGTGACGTCGTTTGGCATGAGGTCAGGGGTGAACTGGATACGGGAGAATGGCAAAGCAAGGGTTTGTCCTAACGAACGGACTAAACGGGTCTTACCGGTGCCAGGAACGCCTTCAAGCAAGACGTTGCCGCCAGCGATGATTGCAATGACGACGTCATCGATGACTTCTTCCTGACCGATGATGTCTTTGTGCAATTCCGCTTTGATTTTGGCAACGGAGTCAGCAAAGTCTTTGATTAGCTGCTCGTTGTCATTTTCTGGGTTTTTGATGTTGTTTTCAGCCATAATAAATCTCTTTCCTTATTTATATATTGTTTTGATAGAGTGATTTGATGTGATGCCTTAGGCATCTAGAACAGCGGAGTAATCAGGTTAGTTATTACCCCCGCCTTCGCCATAGAGGTTGTTGAAGTAGTCACCTTGGATATCGGTGAGATCGTCATCACCAGCCTCATCGGCATCATGGGCAGCGTCACCTTGGTAATCGTTGATGACATCGCCGTATTCAGTCTGACCATCTTTGGTGTAGACGGTATCGGTGTGGTGCTCGCCTTGCTGTCCAGAGCCAGCGCCTTCCCCTTCACCTTCACCTTCGCCTTCGCCCTCGCCAGATCCAGATCCAGAACCGGAACCTTCGCCCGAACCAGACCCGGAGCCTTCGCCAGAACCTTCGCCGGATCCTTCGCCTTCGCCCTCGCCGGATCCTTCGCCGGAAGTGGCTTCGCCGGAGCCTTGACCTTCGGTGGTCTCGCCTTCGCCTTCGCCTTCTCCCTCGGTGGTCTCGCCCTCGCCAGAGCCTTCACCGGAAGTTTGTTCACCGGAATCGGATGGCTCAACCATTTGATCCATGGCCGACTTGGCATCTTCACCAGCCTGAGAGTTGGCGTTCTGCTGATCGACTTCGGAATTCATCTGCTCGGCAGCGGAATCAATCGCGGACTGCGCGGCATCTTTGGCTTCGCTAGCGGCATCGCTTTGCTGCTGGCCGGACTGTTGACTGGACTGCTGTTCGCCAGAAGATTGTTGGCCGGACTGCTGCTCGCCAGAAGATTGCTCGCCAGAGGTTTGCTCTCCGGATTCGCCGGAATCACCACCAGAAGCAGGGGTTGCATCGAGGACGACCCAACCGATGTTCTCGAGATAGACTTCCGTCCAAGCGTGGCCAACGTTGGTGCATTCGATCGCTTTGGTCGCATCGCCGGTGGCAACGGATTGCCAGCCTTGGGTGTAACGGGCAGGGACGCCCATGCTTCTTAATAACAAGGTTAACGCACCCGCGAATTGCACGCAGACGCCCGCTTTCTCGGTTTGCAAGAAGTAGAGGACTTCATTTTCACCGTCTGGATAAGACTTCGAACCACCTTCAGCATAGTTGATGTCATATTCCGCGGCATTCATGATGTAATCTGTTGCCGCGAGCAAGCCATCGATCGTGGTGTCGAGGTTCTCACTGGCGATGATCGTATCGAAGTAGGCCTTCTCTTCGTTAGAGACGGTGAGGTAGTTGTCTTCAACGAAATCGCGGTAAGCAAGCTCAGCAGCGGTGATCGCATCATTGCTATAGGCGACACCCTGCAGGACGGCAGCGTTATTCGCCGTTAATAGCAATGGCGAGATGTAATAATCCTGGTGCGTGGAGAACGCTTCGGTGAGATATGCATCCGTCTGCAACGTCGCTAATTGGTTGGTCGCATATAATGGCAACAAGGTGCGATCGTAATTCTCTTGCCAGTCTAAGGACAGACTATAGGAGCTTGCGCCGGCAGCTTCGAGCTTATCGGCGGTGTAATATAGTGGGTTCTTAGCGCCGCTAGGCGTGTTATAAGTGATTGGAGCGGACCAATCCTTGCCACCATAAGTGGTATAACTCACATCGTGGAAGTAGAGGTCACCAGCATAAGCGGTCTTATAGGTGAACAACACAGGCTGCTCTTGTGGGTCTTGCTCCTCATTCTCAAGCTTTTCGGCCTGGCCATCTAAACGATTGGCTAAGGCTTCGAGGGATTTATAGAGGGGATCGTTAGGATCGACGCCGTTATCCTTGGCTTGTTGCAAGGCATCACGGATTTGGTCCGCGATATCATGCATCTTCTCAGCAAGTTCATGCGGATCGTCGATCGCGGCGAATTCATCCATGAGTTCCTGCAAGGCGGCATTGACGGCGTCGTTATCGCCGTCGATGAGGGCCTGACCAAGATCCTGAAGGGCTTGGTCTTCTTCGGTCTTCAAGGCTTTGCCGATCTCTTCTTTGGAGTTGGCATTGTCAACCAATTCGTCGATGCTGCTCTTGGCGTCATCGACCATCGAGGAACGCTCGTCGACATTGGTGTTGCCTTCGAGGCTTTCCTGAAGTTCGTCGATGATGCTTTGGATCTGCTCGTTCAGGCTTTGATCCATGCTCTCGTTGGAATTGAGGTTGGATTCAACTTCGTCGACGATCGAGGAAACGAGGTCATCCCAATTGTTCGAGGAATTCTCAACGATCTGATCCTGATCCTTGACCTGACGCTGCGGGATGAAGAAGGATCCAGCAAACGCACCAGTGGAGATCGCTAAGGCAATGATGCCAAGCAAGGACACACGGACTTTCAACGCCCCGGTTTGGGTGGAAGCAAGATTGGCTCTTGCATCCTCACGCTGCTTGTCGATGATGATATTGCTTTGATCGTGGAATTCGATCATGGTTGCCGTCTTTTCATATAGCTTCAAGTCTTTGTCGAGGCGTAACGCGATTTGCTTGTCCGTTGGACGCGCGCGTCTAAAAAACAACCAGAACGCGACGCCGGCTAAAACAAACCCAGCGATCAATGCGCCAGCCAAAGTGAAAGAAGGCTCAACGAGATGGAAGAACAGAATCGCTAGGGCTGCACCGACTAAACCGGCGGTGACAGCTACCAAGATGGATTTGATGAGGTGTTCCAGCATCAATTTCTTTTTGAAACGGTCGAACTCTTGCATAAATACTCCTTCCCGCGCGTAAATCACACGCATTAGAGATTGCGCACATACTACGAGCGAAACAAAAAAAGGAAACTAAAAATTTATTTTTAAGCATGAAAATATGTGTGAAAGCGGTTACATCTCGCTTGCGTGTAAGCATGATGGATGGATTATTAGCAAATAATGCGTATGAGTGCATTTGGGGTAAACACACGTTGTGAATGGGGAAAAATCAAAATCTTAATAGCATAAGCAATTAAGAATGCCTATTTGGACGATTCCATTCATCAGTTCTGATTTGCGGGGAAATGAGATTGTATTGATATGCTGTGATAGTAGGGGCTATGAATCAGAAAAGCATAATTTTCACACTCACATATATTTTTTAGTTTCCATGCAGCGTTTTATTGTGACCCTTAAGAACACAAAAAAATCGACGCTTTCGCATCGATTCAGATGTTTTTGCTGGTGCGGGGAGCGAGACTTGAACTCGCACGGATCACTCCATACGCCCCTCAAACGTACGCGTCTACCAATTCCGCCATCTCCGCAGGCGAGCCATATTATAGAGGGGCTGGTTGCCCTTTGCAATCACAAATTTAGAGAATTCAAAGAAAGCCTTTTCGGCATCTAAACAAAGTTTAGTTGTTTTATCCTGCGTAAGCTGGGAAGAATGCACAGGCGATCGCGAAATATAAGACCAAGGTCAAGACGTCCATGATGGTCGTAAGCATTGGCTGAGAGAGTAAGGCAGGGTCTTTCTTGATCGCAGCCGCGCCGAGTGGAAGCAACGTACCGACGGATTTAGAGACGACGATCGCGGCAAACATCGTGCAGGCGACCAATCCTGCAAATGGAACGGCATGGGAGAAAAATTCCATATTCCAGCAATTGCCTTTCCAGATATTCATATTGGTGAGGTCGACGATAAGGTTGCCATTGACGTCTTCAATCGCCCCGATATTGACGATGCCGGTATATTGCTCAATGATGATCCAAATGAAGGCGAAGGAGGCAGTGAAAGCCGCGACGATAAGGGCGGATTTGACTTCTTTGAACCATACCTTCAACACATCTTTTGGCGAGATGGTATCTAAGGCTAAGGCACGAATCATCAAACCTGTGGTTTGACCGCCAGCGTTGCCACCGGTATCCATCAACGTTGGAACGAAGGCGATGAGGATGCTTAAACTGGTGAAGATCGGGCGGTTTTCAAGACGGTTGAGAACCATGGTGGTGAAGGTGCCTAAAACAAGCAATGCGATCAACCATGGGAAGCACTTTTTGGCATTGTCCCAAGCGGACATCTCCATATAGGGCTTGTCGGTTGGCTCCATGTTGGTCAAACGGGCCAAGTCCTCGTTTTGCTCTTCGGTGATGACGTCGACCGCGTCGTCGATGGTGATGATACCAACCAGGCGCAGGTCATCGTTGAGGACTGCCATGGCATTAAGGTCATAACGGCGGAACATCTGACCGACTTCTTCTTGGTCGGTCTGGGTAGAGACCCACACGACGTTCTCATCCATGATTTCCTCAAGCTTTTGGTCTTTCTTAGCGAAGATCAAATCATCAAGGCTAACGGTACCGACGAATTGGCGGGAGCGGTTGCGGACGAAGATGGTATAGATGGTTTCGGCGTCTTTGCCGCGTTCACGGATGGCATCGATGGTATCCTCGACGGTCATGTTGGACATGAATTCGAGGTATTCGGTGGTCATCAAGCTACCAGCGGTGCCCTCGGCGAACCTAAGCAAGGTATTGATATCGGCGCGCATTTCCTTATCGGCTGCTTTCAAGACCCTGTTGACGAGGTTTGCTGGCATGTCGCCGATGGTGTCAACGATATCGTCCGTGGCCTGCTTGTTGATGAGTTGGACAAGTTCTTTGTCCGTCATGGCTTTGATCAAGGCTTCTTTGCTATCTTGGGAGAGGTCATCAAAGAAGTCTGCGGTGTAGCTGGATTCAACTGCGCGGAAAATATAGATCAAGTCCGCAGCCTCTAATTCATCGGCTGCTTCGGCGATATCGATGTTTGGAACGTGCTCGAAAACATCAATCAAGGCTTTTTGATCCTTGTTACGGATAATTTTCAGCAATTCTTCCGATGTGATCTCAGCGACATTGGTCGCATCGGATTCAAATAATTCTTCCGCCATGGTTATCCTTTCGGGGATAGAATAATCCAAAGAAGGCATCTGCGCCAACAAAAAACAGTCATAAACTATGTTTTTCTTGAAGAAAATACCGCTTCTAGGGATGATATAGACGATGAGCAGTGCATTATTGATCCCTTCGTATGAGCCAAAACCCAGAGTGGCGGAATTTTTATCTACCTTTGATCCTAAAGATTTCGATTATTTTCTGGTTGTCGATGATGGCTCAGGGGAACAATACCAAGATGTTTTCGATGCAATTAAATCAAATTCCCCGTTTGACGTTGTTTCTTATCCTAAAAATATGGGCAAAGGTTATGCCTTGAAATATGGTCTAAGGGTCCTAAGAGAGCGTTACCCCGATATTGCATTGGTGGTCACCGCCGATAGTGATTCCCAACACTTACGTAAGGACATTTTAGCCGTCAAAGAAGCGGGTGCGACGCATCCTGAGTCGCTGGTTTTAGGGGTGCGTGATTTTAAAGACGCCCCACCGAAAAGTGCTTCAGGGAACCTATGGAGCTCGCGCTTTTTCTATGTTATGACGGGGAAGCACATTCAAGATACGCAGACCGGTTTGCGCAGCATCCCATCCTGTTTATTTGATTTATTTTTGTCTACGCGTGGCAATCGTTTCGATTATGAAATGAACTTTTTGCTCGACGCTGCAAGGGTCACACCGATTGATCAAGTGGAGATCACGACGGTCTATGAAAACGGTAAAAACGAAGGCACACACTTCCGTCCGTTACGAGATTCGTTATGGGTTGCTAAGGGGCTTATCACTTATGTTTTAGCGTTCCTTTTGTTCATTGCGATGGACATCGTTTTGTATGCAAGTCTGGCTTCTAGTTTTGTCCCAACTCAAAATGATTTCGCCTCATTTTTGGCTTCTTTGCTGCCATTAAACGCGATTTCTTTAGGCATAAGCGCGCTTTTGAATTTCTTCGTTTTGTACCTTATTGCCTTCCGAATGAAAAACCCGTTTTATCGCACTTTTTTGAAATATATCGGGGTTTTGCTGGGTTTTTACGTTTTTCAGACAGGAATTACGATGATTTCCATGGCGGTTGGATTCCCATCTATTTGGCTTGTTGTCATTAGTTCCATTGTCATCTCACTTATTAAGATATTCACCGATAATGGCTTCATCTTTGCCATTAAGAAAAAACGGCATCACCAAGATTAAGCATTTCTTTTATCAAAGCGGCTTAACCTTGTTTATAATATGCATGCACATCAAGGAGTATTCCAAAAATGGAAAACAAAATCTTAGTTGAAACCAGTGCCCGTCACATCCACCTCACCCAGGAATCTTTTGATTATTTGATGGGTGTTGAGGAAGGCAAGCACGCCGAACTCGTCGAAAGAGCCCCATTGTCCCAGCCAGGGCAATATGTCTCTACCACCCGTTTGAACCTCGTTGGCCCAGTCAATCCAAAAACCGGCAAGCCACGCATGATCGCTGGCGTTTCGATCCTTGGACCTCTTAGAAAAGAAGACCAGGTTGAAATCTCCGCCACCGACGCGAGAACCTTAGGCGTCAAAGCCCCAATCCGCCAGTCTGGCGATGTCAAAGGCAGTGGCGCGGTTACCCTCGTTAACCCAGAAAACGGCCGTGAGCTTGAACTCAAAGAAGGCGTCATTATCGCCAAGCGTCATATCCATATGACCCCAGAAGATGCCGAGCGTTTCGGCGTCAAGGATAACGATATCGTCTATGTCCGCGTCTGCGGCAATGAAAGAGAGACCATCTTCGGTGATACCGTCGTCCGCGTTTCTCCAAAGTTTGCTCTTGCCATGCACATCGACACCGATGAATCCAACGCTTGCAACGGCGCTGGCGAGATCTATGGCGAAATCCTCCATCTTGGTGGTGAGTGCTGCGAAGGCGAAGAGTGCTGCTGCCAGAAGTAATAATGGAACAGACTTATATCCATAAAAACCACGGTGTTTGCTCTCGCAGCGTGAAAGTCGTCGTCGACAATGGCATTGTTAAGGATGTCTATTTCGATGGTGGATGCCATGGCAATACTCAAGGCGTTGCAATTCTGTGCAAAGGCCGTTCGATCGATGAATTGATTCCATTGCTTCGTGGCATTGATTGCCACGGCAGGGGAACCAGTTGCCCAGATCAACTTGCCCAAGCGCTTGAAGATATCAAGGCAAATCAATAAGTAAGCAACCCTATAGCGTCAGCTACTTGCTGGCGCTTTTTCTATGCTTAATGGTAGACCGTCACACGTTTTTAAAATATCAATAAAGCATCATTGTTGACGCGTAAATATGTGAAATGTGGCCTTTAATTCGATTTTTTTATAGTATCTTTATCATGTCTTTTTTAAAATATCATTTTGAATTACTTGAGGCATTCATCTGCCTTTTGCTTGCCATTTCAATCTTGATTCGGTATTGTATTGCCACCTTAAAAAAGGATGTATCAAGAAGCGCCTATTTCTTAGCTAACCAAGGCGCTAGCAACTCCGAGATATCGGTAAGTGCTTGCTAAGAGCCCTAGCCCACCAGGGAACGATGCATCGCGGAAGTTCGATAAGCCTTCCAATGTGGGAGGTATTTTTATTGGAGGTTCCGCTATGGAAGAGAAAATCTTATTCACCAGTGAGTCCGTGTCCGAAGGACATCCTGACAAAGTCTGCGATCAAATCGCCGATGCTATTTTAGATGCTTGTTTGGCATTAGACCCTGATTCGCATGTTGCTTGCGAAGTTTTCGCGACTACTGAACATATTGTTATCGGTGGAGAAATCACCTGCAAAGGTCAGCCTGATTATGAAGGCATCGCACGCAAAGTGCTCCGTGAGATTGGCTATACTGCGCCAGAAATCGGCATTGGCTGCGACACTTGTAAGATCGAT
>Ga0256405_10011233_pt1 | contig 11505 bp, 8 predicted proteins | sample RumenRJG_02DNA_FD_189096 | JGI IMG/M metagenome (GOLD analysis project Ga0256405, IMG submission 189096) | Bovine rumen microbial communities from Lethbridge, Alberta, Canada - RJG_02 | ecosystem: Host-associated > Mammals > Digestive system > Stomach > Rumen | place: Canada: Alberta | collected...
GGCCGACAACAGGACGTTCTATGTGGTGAAGCTCGACAATATGCGGGTGCACATTGCTGACGGCTGCTGGCAGATAGCGCGCATCAGTTGGCAGGAGAAACAGAACAACATGCAGTATGAATTCAAGGAGATAAGGCCCGACCTCTTCTTGCTCTCGCACGGCAATGCTAAGTTTTTCGTCGATAAGGAGAAATGGCCCAAAGGTTATGTGTCGATGAAAATGGATTATAGATATCATTAACTAAATACTATTCTTATAAAGAACAAAGTGCAGAAAGGTGGCAAGGAAATCAAGGCTGCCTTCGATAGGGGCGATGCCATCGTAGCTATCAGTTGCCTACGTCGGGCGAAATTCAGTCAGCAGCATCGGACAAAATCAGTCACTCACGAGTCTGCTAAACTAATTTCGCGGCAAAGTTAATCATTTTTTCCTTAAACTCTCGCCTTTTAGCTCAAATCTTTGTGCCGTATGCACGATTCTGTCCAAAATGGCGTCCGCAGCCGTTGAATTCGACTTCATCATGTCGTACCAGTTAGCCACAGGCAACTGGCTGACGATGATGGTTGACTTCATTGCATGGCGGTCTTCCATCAGCTCCAGGAAGTCGAGCATCTGCTGCTTGTCCAGGGAGCGCACTCCGAAGTCATCGATGATGAGCAGGTCGGTGTCTGCAATCTTGTTGAAGAACCTGGTCAGCGTACCCTCCATGCGTGCCATCGCAATCTGTTCGAAGAGCTTGAAGACGTTGTAGTAGCGCACCTTGAATCCCATCATGCATGCCTGGTGGCCCAGTACTGTGGCGAGCCAGCTCTTGCCGGTTCCGGCAGGGCCGGTGATGATGACGGGGATTCCTCCCTTGATGTAGGCACAGGTGGCCAGTTCCATGACGCGGTTCTTGTCCAGTCCGCGACTTGCATCGAACTGTGTCTCCATGATGGTCGCCTGATAGCGGAAGTTGGCAGTCTTGAGGAGCCTCGCGTTGCGGTTCTCCTTCCTCTGTTCACTCTCGGCAGACAGCAGGAGCTGCAGCCCGTCGCGCAGGGACATACCGTCCACACGCCTTGTCTCGATGAGCGACCGCCAGCAGTTTTCCATGCCGGGCAGTCGCAGTTCCTTGGTAAATGTCGTGATTTCGTCCATAATGTAACTGATTTATATTAAACGTAAGTGACTTGTTCTCTTATTCGAATAATCCCCTGATGTTCTCGTGCTCGGGCGGTGAGATGATGTCCTCGTCACGGCTTGCCTGGAGGATGCCCAGACACTTGCTCTGGATGGCATGCTCGATAAACTTGTAGGAGCACCTGTCAAAGCGGATGGCACTCTCACATGCGAGGTCAAACAGACGGGGTTCTGTAGTCCTCTGAAGACGAAGCAGTGCATCGCAGCGGTTATAGAGGACCTCTGGCGGCAGGCGCTTGTCAAGCTCGTCAAACATGGTCTCAACCACGATGCCAAGGTTCTCGTTGACACCCCTGCACTTGCAGATGTAATAGACTGGTGAGCGCTGCCTGTATGCCTGGCTGTTGGAAGCCATGTCCTCCTTCTTGGTGGAATACTGCCCGGGCGTCCTGTCCCTCGGCCACTCCCTGACAAGCTCGCCGTCAGGTGTGTATATCTTTACGAGTGTGGCCGTGAAGATGACCTGCATCCTGGTACCGACGTACTTGTAGGGCACGGAGTAGTAGTGCATGTCGCGTCCGAGATAGACACAGCAGTTGTCCTGGACCGTCAGCTTGGTATAGAACTTGACCTCATAGCGCTCCCTGGGCAGAGGGCACAGGTTGGGCTTCTCAATGGCCAGGAACAGTTCCTCACGGTTCTGCGGGCGCTGCTGCATGCGCCTCTGGTTGCTCTCCCGCATCTTCTGGAAGATGGCCGCATTCATGTCCTCAATGGAATAGAATGTCTCATTGCGCAGCGGTGCCACGACCCTGCGGTAGAAGATCTTCACATGGTCTTCCACGTTCGATTTGTCCTTGGGATGTACAGGGCGTGCGGGGATGGCAACACAGCCGTAGTGGTTACAGAAGTCCTCGAAGATCTTGTTGAGCTCAGGCATGCCCTTCTCGCGCTTGATGACGGCTGACTTCAGGTTGTCAGGGACCAGTATCTTGGGGACACCTCCTATATGCTCGAAGAAGCGCTCCGTAGCATAGAGGAAGTCCTCCACCTTCTGGGAAGGCACGGCCATTGCAAAGCCGTAGTCAGTGGCTGGCAGGCAGGCAACGAAGATCTCTGCATCGTGTATCTCGCCTGTGTCTATGTCAACATACTGCATCTTGCCCCCGGCATAGTCGAGGAACGCCTTTTCACCTCCCACATAGAGATCCTTGAGGATCGTGGACACCGTCTTTCCCTCCGAGCCGGTGATATACCTGTTCAGATGCTCCTTGAACTGTGTGATTCCATACGGATGGGCAGACTCCCTACAGTACTCCTCCCACAGCAGCTGCATGGTCACATGCGGACGCTGCAGCTCGGAGGCATAATACGGTAGCCTGCCTTTCAGCTCGTCAAAACGGCTGTCAGTGTAGGCGGCATTGCCTCCCACCATGCGATGGGCCAACACTGGGTCGTCAAGGGACAGCAGCTCGTCAATGCTCATGCTGTCCTTCTTTGCCTGGTTTACATACTTGTTCACTGTGTTCTTGTCGAGGTCCACTGCCTCCGCGATGCTGCGGTTTGACATCCCTCCATTCTTGAACATGCGAAGAACTTGTTTCAATTTACTCATGTCTACTGCATTATTTGCCATAATCTCTGCTTGTGAATGTTACTTTCACTTGCAAAGGTAAGCAAACTTGGAGTGACTGAATTTGCTCCGACGCAGGATTCATTCCATACTGTCATGTTCTTGACTGATTTTGCTCCGACAGGAAGTCGGCTGACTGAATTTGCTCCGACGGCAAAGTGAGGCTCCGATTTTCACGCTCTACTGACTGATTTTGCTCCGATAGTCACTGATTATCAGGACTTGCTTCTGCAAAACTGACTGATTTTGCTCCGACGGAGGGGCATTTTAGCACCCTTTGGAGGTCAGTCATGAAACGGTGACTGAATTTGCTCCGATTTTCGGGCCGTTTTTCGAGCTTTGACTGACTTTGCTCCGACGGAAAGGCCGTTTTAAGGCCTCTTTTTGCCGGATTTAAGCCAAAATCGCCTCATTCAGCTGACTGAATTTTGCCGTCCGAACTGACTGAACATGCTCCGACGTGCGCACGCTGGCATGTATTTAAGAACTTTGGTTCTGACAACATGTTCAAGATTGTTCGCCAATATGTGTTTGAGTTCATCAAGCATATCGGAACGGGTGAGGAAAGTGCCTATAGTCGCTATATGAAGTCTGCCATATTCCTGATCCCCAATGCTCGCACCCTTACAAAGGTCGTTGATGGTGTGGATGCCCTCGACATGAACAATCGTGATGCTATGGGTGATGTATATGAATACATCCTTGGCAAGATGGCTGCATCAGGCACTAATGGTCAGTTTCGTACTCCTCGCCACATCATCCGCATGATTGTCGAGATGATGAAGCCAACACCAAGAGACTATATCTGCGACCCTGCAATGGGTAGTGCTGGATTCCTTGTGGAAGCAGTCAAGTACATCAAGGAGAACTATGGTTCGGCCTTGTTTGCAGCAGATGAAGTTCATCACATGAAGACATCGATGATTAATGGTTACGATACAGACCAGACGATGCTCCGAATAGGTGCCATGAACCTTCTTCTTCATGACATTACTGCCCCAGAACTTGCTTGGCGCGACTCTTTGTCAGAACAGAATGATGATCAGAGTTGCTATACGCTCATTATGGCAAATCCTCCTTTCGCAGGTAGCCTGGACAAGGGCAATGTAAACAAGAAGATTCTTGCCTATGCCAATACGAGTAAGACAGAGCTCTTGTTCCTTGCTCAGTTTGTGCGCTCTTTGGAGTTCGGAGGCCGTTGTGCCAGCATTGTTCCTGATGGAGTATTGTTTGGCACCAGCAAGGCCCATATCGCCATTCGTAAGGAGATTGTGGATAATCAGCAATTGAAAGCTGTCATCTCTATGCCAAGTGGAGTCTTCAAGCCTTATGCAGGAGTAAGTACTGCCGTTCTTGTCTTCACAAAGACGAATAGTGGTGGCACTGACAAGGTGTGGTTCTACGACATGAAAGCCGATGGCTTTAGTCTTGACGACAAGCGAAGTCCTATCAGCGAGAATGATATTCCTGATGTGGTATCTCGCTACCACAATCTGAAGGCAGAAGAGTCTCGCAGTCGCAAGGAGCAGAGTTTCTTTGTTCCTGTGGAAGAGATTCGCCAGAACAACTACGACCTTTCTATCAACAAGTACAAGGAGATAGAGAGGGAGAAGGTAGAGTACGAACCCGTTGCGGACATCCTTACTCGTCTAGAAAAGACAGAAGGAGAATATCTGAAGGGTTATAGTGAACTTTATAAGATGTTGGAAGGGAAATGATTATGGCACAGAAGAACGAAATACAAGTATACGAGAATGCTGTAATTGTGGCAACACCATTGCCACAATTGGAGAATTGGGAAGAACCTTCTGATAATAAAGATAATTCCAATTGGGGCAACGCTGTTGCTCTAATTGGAGAATTTATGCTACGCAATATCAACTCTATTTGCCAGACAAGGATTTGTTGCAGGCAAAAGTGAGAGAGTGGATTGCAGAGTTTAAAGAAACCAACGGAGATAAAGAATGAGAGAAGGGTGGACATATAAGAAGTTAGGAGAGGTTTGTACTTCCATTACTGATGGAAGTCATAATCCGCCTAAGGGTATTGAGCATTCTGAATATAGGATGATCAGTTCTCAAAATATATTTGATGATGACCTAAGAATTAATGACGAGACAGTTAGATTTCTAACAGAAGAAGATCATTATAAAGAAGATAAAAGAACTAAATTATCTAAAGATGTTGTACTGCTGACTATTGTTGGCACAATAGGAAGAGCATGTGTTTTAGCAGGAACAGAAGGTTTCTTGACTCTCCAACGGAGTGTTGCTGCTTTAAAACCGTCAGAAAAAGTTGATTCAAGATTTTTGATGCATTGTTTAATCGGTAATAGAGGACGATTAAACCAAGAAGCGCATGGAATTGCTCAACGAGGAATATATCTTAGACAGTTGTCTGAATTGGATATCCCTATCCCTCCTCTTTCTGAGCAGCAATCTATTGTTGCGGAACTTGATAAGATAAATGAGCTGATAAGCCTGAAAAAGGCTCAGTTGAGCGACCTCGACAGTCTTGCTCAAAGCATATTCTATGATATGTTTGGTGACCCCATCGAAAACGAAAAAGGATGGGAAGTGAAGGAGTTAGAGGAGATGTGCTCATGCATTACAAAAGGTACTACACCTACCACATTAGGCTTTTCTTTTACAGAAAAGGGAATAAACTTTGTAAAAGTAGAATCTTTTATAGATGGGCATATAGATCATTCAAAATTAGCTCATATTACATATGAATGCAATATGGCGTTGTTGCGTTCCCAATTGCGAGATGAAGATTTGTTGATTTGTATAGCTGGTGCTACTATTGGTAAGATGGCAGTTGTTGATACTTCTATTTTGCCTGCAAATACAAATCAAGCATGTGCAATAGTCAGATTAAAAGATAAAAATAATCTTAGATTTCTACATGCTTTTATTGCCTTAAAATTAAAAGAATATGTTATACAAATGGGTAAGGGGGTAGCTCAACCAAATTTATCATTAGGGCAATTACGTAAATTGATTATATTTTGTCCCCCTCTTTCTCTCCAGCAAGACTTTGCAAAGAGGATTGAATTGATAGAGCAGCAGAAGGCGCAGATCAGTTCTACTATAAAAGATCTTGAGACATTGCTTGCATCAAGAATGCAGTATTGGTTTGACTAAAAACGTTAAGTGAAATTAACAACGAATTAACAATATGGTTATTATCTCAGTAATTATTATAATTGTAGTATTAGTTTGGGGTAAGATTTCAATTGATACATTGGAAAGTCACCCTCAAGCAAGTATTATTAAAACATTAATATATTTCTTCCTGTCATGTATTGTGTGTTATGTATATTACAAATCTTCAAATGTTGAGACTAACATAAATAATATTTCCATTCATAAATATAAAGGTGTCGTAGATGATAAAGGCAGAAATTTGGATAAAGCGGATATAAATATATATCACAGAATGCATATAAATAATATTGGTGATTTTTTGAGAACCGACGACTATATTGGCAAAGGTGGTTTTTCTGCAGTGGTCTATCCTTGGAAATTAAGTGATAAAACACAATATGACACGACATATCTGGCTGATATTTTTAAGATGCTTCAGCTTTACAGGCATATAGAAAACAGGGATATAGAAAATAGGCATATAGAAAATAAGATAAGCCGCTACAATCCTGATACTATCCGATGTAAAAATTTCTTAAGAAGATTAGATTGGTGGCATGATATTAGTTCTAAATTTCGGTCTGTAGGAACGAGGATTTTTGATTATAAAGAGAAAATGACTCATGATGACTCATTATGTTTACATGATGCATTGGAATATATACTGAAAGATATTGTTCACCTATATTCTATAAGATATGCCACTTCAAAAAATGCATCTTTTCTCCCTTATGAAACAATTTCCAAAGATACTGCAGAGTTTTTACCTCCCACCAAATCGCTACTAACCTTATTTCAAAGTAGCAGATTAAGATTTCTCGTGCATGACAAATGGGGCCTTATCAGAGATAAAAAATTACTACAAGAAATGAATATAAATAATGCAACAACGTATTCTTTTGATGTAGCTGAAACAAAATACGAAACACGAGAATGGCCTTCGTTTGGGGTTCGTAATTGCGATTCTATAGATAACCATATTGACTATTTTACCGCTTCTGATATGTCACAGAGGAAATATGAAGTATACATTAATTCGGATATTCCTCTTAGAGAATTTAATATCAATTTTGATGAACCAATAAATTTGTCAAATATCTATCCCATGCCAGATACAATATCTGCATACTCTATCATGTATACAGACTCAACAAAGCTTGAATATATTCGCAATCAACCGGTTTTATTTCATGTGAAATTTCCCACTTATGAAAATAAACAACTTATCAGATCTCTGGTTCTGACAACCATTCTGGTTGGTGTCGTATCATTGTTCTGTATACATTTCTTCATGCTATTAAAACAATTTGTGCTATTTTTAAATACCAGGTTTTTATCAAGCAATAGGAAGAAGCTATTTATATACATAGTTAATATAATGAGATGTCTGATATTGGCTTTTTCTGTTTGCGTATTTACTATGTATTTGCTTTATGCATTAGGCAGTCCCATAGAGATTAGCGATCAGACTGAATCCAAAATAATTGATATGATATTCAATGCCATTATTGGCGTTGTAGTTTTATTGATTCTTGCATGTTTCCTGATAAAATGGAAAAAGAAATAAAAGTATAAATATGGGAAACTTTGACAGTCTAAAAGACCTTGAGACTTTGCTTGCATCACGAATGCAGTATTGGTTTGACTAAAACATAAAAGTGATATGAAGAATTTTGACTTTATCCAGCTTATAGCTCAGCATATTCCGAGCTTCAGCAAACTGCATGCGTATTGCGATAAGGCAGAAATATTTCAGAACTCTTTTCCTGAGGAGTCTGCTACTAATGCCCGCAAGGCATTGGAATGGCTGGTGAAGAACCATCTCGCTATGGCATCAGCAAAGGTGGAGCAGAAGGAATCACTTAACGATATGCTGAAGCATCCGGAGATGGATGCCTTCATCAACTATGACTGGGAGTTTCAGAAGAATATCTATACCGTCAAGAAGTTTGGCAACTATGCTTCTCATACAGGGACACAAGAGATAAAGAAAAATGATGCCTTTATCTGCTTGAGGGCTCTTTTTTATGTGGTAGAAGGTTTCCTGTATCGTTGGAAGGCAATAAAGAACATCGTAGCCTTTGATGCCACGCTGGTGCCACAAGTGCTGCCTGGAATGCAGGTGGTAACTTCTCCTGAGCCGGAAGTGTCGCAAGAGGTTGTTGACAGCGTTCCCAAGGAGGTGATAGACAATCCTGTCAAGCCAGTAGCAACACCAAAGGAGTCGCTTGCCAGCGAGGCAGTGACAAGAAGATGTCTCATAGACTATATGCTGAATGAAGCAAAGTGGGATATCCTGACAGTCAAAGGCGACATACAGGGTGGAAAGGCTTGTATTGAGGTGGAGGTGGAAGGAATGCCAACGCCAAGCGGCAAGGGCTATTGCGACTATGTACTGTTTAGCAGGGGTGGAAAGCCTTTGGCAGTCGTAGAAGCAAAGAGTACCATACAGAATGCAGGAAAAGGCAGAGCGCAGGCCATGCTGTATGCTGACTGTCTGGAAAAGAAATATGGAATCCGACCTGTCATATATTATACCAATGGTTATGTGACAAAGGTTATTGACGGCTTGGGATATCCTGACAGAGAGGTCATATCATTCCATAGTCATGATGACCTGGAATATGTCATGCAGAAGCGTGGCAGGGCCGACATCAAGGACTTGACCATAGACGAGACGATTACTGACAGACCTTATCAGAAGACTGCCATCAAGAGCCTCGTGGAATGGCTCAACAAGAAGCATCGTCGTGGATTGTTGGTGCTGGCTACTGGTACAGGAAAGACACGAGTCAGCATTTCGCTTTGCAAGCTGCTGTCAAACAACGACTGGATAAAGAACGTGTTGTTCCTTGCCGACAGAACAGAATTGGTGAATCAGGCAAGGGGTAATTTCGAAAAGCTGTTGCCCAGTGAGTCGATGGCATCCCTGTCAGACGATGATGAGCCAGACTTGGAGGCTCGATTCATATTCTCCACATATCAGACGATGATCAACTACATCAATGAGTATGACGTGAAGTTCAGCGTGGGGCATTTTGACCTGATCATCATAGATGAGGCCCACAGATCTGTATTTGGAAAGTATGGAGCCATCTTCCAATACTTCGATTCGTTGTTGATAGGTCTGACAGCAACACCTCGTGACGAGATAGACAAGAATACCTTCCGATTGCTGGAACTGGAGAATGAACCCAACTTTGAATATACCTTCGATGAAGCAGTAAATGATGGATACCTTGTGGCTTACAAGGCAAAGCGTCATTTCTCGAAGATGATAAACAGGGGCATCAAGTATGACGAGCTGACTCCAGAACAGCGTGAGGAACTGGAAAAGGTGTGGGATTACGAGAAGATGCTGAAGGGCATTGACCCCAATGCAGAATACCATCGAGACATAGAAGGAAACGAGATATTCCGTTACCTCATCAATGACGATACGATAGACAATGTATTGTCAGAACTGATGGAGAACGGCTTGAAGATTAAGAGTGGAGAAGATATCGGAAAGACGATTATCTTTGCCTATAATCACAAGCATGCTGAGAGAATAGTGGAACGCTTCCACGCACTATTCCCAAATCGTGGAGCAGACTATTGTCTGTTGATAGACAATCAGGTGAAGTACCATGATAAGCTGATAGCTAAATTCAAGGTTGCGGAAAGCATGCCTCAGATAGCTGTCAGCGTGGATATGCTCGACACGGGTATTGATGTGCCAGAAGTATTGAATCTTGTATTCTTCAAGATTGTGAAGTCGAAGATAAAGTTTGAGCAGATGATAGGTCGAGGTACTCGCCTTTGTCCTGACATCTACGGAGAGGGTAAGGACAAGGAATGCTTCTATATCTTTGACTGGTGTGGCAACTTTGATTATTTCTCTAAGAAACCTGATGGCATAGATGCTTCAAACAGCAAGTCCTTGACAGAAAGACTCTTCTCTCTGCGACTGGACATAGCAAAGGAATTGCAAAGTGCTGAGCATCAGGAGAAGGCGTTTGACAAGCAGATGCATGATGACCTGAAGGTGCTATTGCATCAACAGGTAAATGGCATTGTGAAAGAGCGCAAGGATGCCCGTTCCTATTGGAACATCATAGAGCCTTTCCGAGACAAGGAGAAATGGACTTATCTCTCAGAGGTAGACGTGTTGCGCCTGAAGGAAATAGGGAAACTGATACCACAAGATGATGATGACGAATCGGCCAAGAAATTCGACGTCATCATGCTTCATCTTCAGTTGGCCCATATCGACTCTACAGTTCGTGTGGGACAGTTTAGGCAGGTCGTAGTAAATGTTGCAGCCCATCTGGAAAAGAAGGGTTCAATACCTGCTGTGATGAAGCATTTAGACACCATCCGACAGGTTCAGCAACCACAGTTCTGGGCGAATGAGAGCCTTGACAGTCTTGAGAGAGTAAGGACAGAACTGAGAGACCTGATAAAGCTGCTGGAGGGAACCAGGAAGAAGGAGAAGTTTATCATTGACATTGAAGACCCATACGTGACGGAAGTGGGTGAAGAGGATACTGTTATCCGAACTTCTTACAAGCAAAGAGTGGTAGATTATCTGGCACAGAACACAGGTAATCCTACACTTCAGAAGATACAGCAGTTTGAGCAGTTGACAGCAGCGGATTTCGCAGAACTGGAGCGAGTCTTCTTTGAAGAACTTGGCAGTCGTGAAGAGTTTGACGAATTGGCAGAAGGCCATCCGTATAAAACCAATGTGGCTGCATTCATTCGTGTTGTCAATGGCATAGACAGAAAGAAAGCCCTCCAGATATATCAGGAGTTTATCAACGACAATAACCTGACGTCAGAGCAAGAAAGATATCTGAAAAATATTCTCGACTATGTCAGTGTAAATGGTGATATAGAGGTAAGGAACTTCATGGAGTATCCATTAAAAGCCCTCAATTGGCGAGGCACCTTTGGCGATAATTTTGTCAGTCTAAAGGACTTCGTGAAAGAGATTCATCAGGTTATTTCAATAACGGCATGAACTAGGGGAATAGGTCCCTGTTTTAATAGAGCCACCATTGTGTGGCTCTTTTTGTGTAATGAGGTTTGCAACAAAAAGTAGGGAGGAAATTTGGTTTTCTGCTCGCTAATTCTTTGACCTAAAGGTGCAAAGCGACAAGTCGATTACGTATCTCTGAGACTTTGTCTCGAAGATACTCTCGCTCGAAAATACCCAAATAAATTTGGTATTTTCCTCACTTATTCGTATCTTTGTACCCTAAAATACAACTAAATCAGTATGAAATTAATACGATTACTACTTATCTTATTGATGGCGACCCCGCTGACAGCCCTTGCACAAAAGGGAAATAACAGGGTAGCACACACCCTCGAACTGACGGTGAAAGACAAAGACAACAAGGAGCCCATCATCATGGCGACCATTCAGTTGCAGCCCACGGGAATGTTGGCTGTGACCAATGCGGATGGTAAGGCAACCTTGCGTAACATTGATGAAGGTAACTATACGGTGAACGTATCGTATGTGGGCTATGAGACCTTGAACATCAATGTGAAGGTGAACAAGAACCTGAAGATGACGTGTCAGTTGGTGCCCACGACGCTGGCCTTGCAAG
>Ga0256405_10011234_pt1 | contig 11505 bp, 9 predicted proteins | sample RumenRJG_02DNA_FD_189096 | JGI IMG/M metagenome (GOLD analysis project Ga0256405, IMG submission 189096) | Bovine rumen microbial communities from Lethbridge, Alberta, Canada - RJG_02 | ecosystem: Host-associated > Mammals > Digestive system > Stomach > Rumen | place: Canada: Alberta | collected...
GTCCCGCAGGGTGTCCGCGGAGGAGGCGCTGACGGTCCACACCTCGGTGAACTTCTCGTACAGGTTCGCCACCAGCTTCGCGCCCCACCCGGCCATCAGCCGGTTCCCGGTGACCTGCAAAAAGTCGTCGTAGTACTTGGAGTGGAACGTGCCCACGATGGGACACCCCGCCCGGTGGGCGTAGGACAGCCCCGCGTGACCCGCGATGAAGGGGCTGTGCACGTGGATGATGTCCGGGTGGATGTGGTTGAGACGGTTCAGACAGTGCACGTCCAGAAGCGGCGTGCCCACCTTGTAGCTCTTGAGCTTGAGCAGCGGCACCCCCAGGTAGTCCACGATCTCAAAGGGATAGTTCCCCCGGTAGCCCGTGTCCGTCTGGGGACACACCACATAGACCTCCTGGCCCTTCCGGCCCATGTTCGTCGCGTACTGATACACCACGTTCCCCACGCCGTCCATCACCGGCAAAAAGCTGTCCGAAAACTGTATTACCCGCATCTTCTTCTCCCCAGGCCTCCTCTCATAGGTTACATTATAGCATTTCGGGACGGGGGACGCAAGGGGGAGGGAGGACGAGGGAAAAGGGAAAAGGGAATAGGCAAAAGGGAAAAGGGGAACGAGGGAACAGGCAACAGGGAACAGGAATGGCCGCTGCCGCGCACTGATTCATGCTTTCAACAGAAATGGCGGCAGCCGTTACCCTTTTCCCTTTTGCCTGTTCCCTTTTCCCGCTTTCTCCCAATTTGACACTTGACAACGAACATACGTTCGATATATAATAGTCCCGACAATTGCTTTGGGAAGGAGGTAGGGATCGTGATACGGAATACACACGCCTTGCAGCGGGAGCTGACGGCGGCGCGGCAGGCGCAGCGGCTGTACGAGCGGTACGACTCGCTGAGCGAGGCCTGCGCGAATCTCCGCTGGGCGCTGGAGGCGCTCCGGGGCTGCCGCGAGGACGCCCGCCAGGACGACATCGCCGCGCTGGAGCAGATCGCCGCGGGCCTCACCCGGGACCGCGACATCGCCCACGCCCGGCTTGAGCGCCTCGAGGCCCGGGAACAGGCCCAGCTGCGGCGTGAAGCGGCGGGACTTTAGTTCAATGGAGAATGGACAATGGAGAATGGAGAATGGGAGAGAATTAGGAATGAGGAATGAGGAATGAGGAATTGAAATAGCCTGGCTGCGTAGGGGCGGCGATGCGCAGCCCGTCAGGGTATACGTTTCGCGTCGTTTCATGGCGGGCGGCCGCCTCAACAGTGCGCGCGGCAGCCACTATTCATTCCTAATTCCTAATTCCTCATTCCTAATTCAACAAATCCGAATTATCCCCGGCCCCAGACCATCATTCTCCATTCTCCATTTTCCCTTCTCCCTTCCCCCAATATTGTCTCAATTCCATGTACCACATATGACGTTCCATTTACAATTGAGTGAACCGGCAGGAGAACGGGGCGGAGGGGTAGAATATTGATCGAATGGCGCGGAAGTGCGCCGTTTGAGAATTACGGAAGATTGCCGGAGCTATTATACATGCGTATAGGAAAGGCTCAAGCCATAGGGATACGCCGCGTCTGCGCGCTGATGGCCGCGCTGGCGCTTGTTTTCGTGGGGCTGATGGGGGCGACCCCGGCCATCGCGGAGACGGACGGCATGCTGCGGGTGAAGCTGACCCGGCTGGGGGCCCCCACCGAGGTGGCGTTCACGGCGGACTGCGACTACTATCTGGCCTCGGACCCCACGGTGCGCATCGCCGCGGGGGAGGCGGTGAAGGTGACCGCCGGCGGGGGCGCGCTGACCATGACCTGCGGCAGCGATGTGCGCACACTGGGCGAGACCGTGCGGCTGATGCGGGCCGAATCGGGCAACCGCGGCCTGCGGTTCACCTCTCCCGAGCTGTCCAACCGCTTCTGCGGCGACCTGGGGCTGTCCGCGTCGGGCGGGGTCATCACCGCCATACTGAACATCTACGTGGAGAACTACCTTTACGGCGTGGTGGGCTACGTCATGCCCCCGTCGGCGGGCCTCGAGGCGCTGAAGGCCATGGCCGTGGCGGCGCGCACCGCCGCGCTGCGGAAGCGGTCCACGCGGCGGGACGCGGTCTACGACCTGACCGACACCGGCGACCTGGTTTTCAAGGGCTACAACGACACCGCCGACTACGCCAACGTGGTCCGCGCCGTGGACGACACCCGGGGCGGCGTGCTCTACTACGGCGGGGCGCTGGCCCAGTGCGCCTCCTGTCCCTCCAACGGGGGCCAGACCGAGGCGTCCAAAAACGCCGGGGGCGCGGCGCTGAACTACTCCGTGGTCCGGGACGATCCCTACGACTACGAGAGCCGGAGCGCCGCGATTCGGACCGCGAGCGTCAACAAGGACCTGACCGGCGTCGCGGAGGCGCTGCGGGAGGCCCTGATGGAGGGCACCCGCGACCAGCTTCGCACGGCGCAGAGCTTCCGGGTGCTGGGCGTGGAGAGCATCACCGCCTGCGATTCCCGCTTCCCCGCCCCCAGCCGGCTGTACAAGTCGCTGACCTTCAAGCTGGCGGTGACGGGCGTGGGCGCGGACGGCGAGGAGCGCACAGGCACCGTGTCGGTGTCCATCCCCACCTACGGCGGGTTTGAGGACTGGTATGACCTGAGCATCAACCCCGAGGACAACGAGACCGTGTGGGTGGTGGAGACCCAGAAGTCCTTTGACATCTCCTTCAGGCGCTTCGGCAGCGGCGTGGGCCTGAGCCAGCGCGGCGCGCAGGTGATGGCCGAGAAGGGCATGCGGGTGTCGGACATCCTGGCGTTCTACTATCCCGGCGTGGAGGGCAAGCGGCTGAGCCTGACCGACACCACCCGGGACAACCGCAGCCCGGAGCCCGAGCGGCGCGTGCTCGCCACCGCGCGGCTGACGGACCGCACCGACCTGCTGGACGCCGCCGACGACACCGGCGAGGTGGCCGCCACCCTGGCCGCGGGGGCCGTGGTGAACATCTACGGCGCGCGGGGCGACTGGGCGGCCGTGGGCTCGGGCGGCAGATACGGCTATATCCGGGTCGACGGGCTGGAATCCGTGAGCCTGGCGGGCGCAGCCTCCGGCGAGGCGGTGTACGGCAGGGCGGAGGCCGCCGCCGACGTCTACGGCTTGCCCTCCGAGGAGGCGCGGACCCTCGGGACCCTGCCCGCGGGCGAAAGCGTGCGGGTGCTGGCCTGGACCGACGCCTGGCGCGCGGTGTCCGTGGACGGGCGGACCGGCTTCGTGCCCGCCCGGTATGTGGCGCTGGACGAGGCCCAGCCCGCCGCGGCGCCCACCGACGATCCCGACGCCTTCGTGCCCGCGCCCGACGGCGTCACCGCGCGGCTCAAGCAGGACGCGCCGCTGTTCGACGCCCCCAACGCGCTGTCCTCCACGTTAGAGACCCTGAAGCAGGGCGACACGGTGCAGGTGCTGGCCTACAGCCGGGACTGGGCCCGGGTCCGGACCCACCGGGGCCGGGAGGGCTGTCTGCGGCTGGAATCCATCACCGCGCTGGAGGGCGGGGATAGCTCCAGTGAGGTCGAGGGCGGCCCCATCGTGAAGGTCAGGGGCAAGAAGTACATGTTCGTCACCGCGGGCAGCGCCAGCGCCTACCTCACCTGGTCCGACGACTCCGAGCCGCTTCAGACGCTGTACTACGGCGAGCGGGTCCGGGTCGGGGCCTACAACAGCCTGTGGGCCTGCGTCCGGGTGGGCGACATCACCGGCTATGTGCGCATGGAGGCTCTGTCCAACGACAAACCCGCCGCCATTGAGGGCGGCAATATCACCCGCGCCGCCTCAGGGCTGATGGCCGTGGCCAGATCCGAGGTGCCCGTCTACGACTCCGCCCGGGGCGAAAAGCAGCTCATGACCCTCTCCCAGGGCCAGCGGGTTTCCGTGGACGCCTACAACGCCGCCTGGGCCCTGGTCCGCGTGGACGGCGTGGTGGGCTACGTCCGGCTGGATATGCTGGAGCGGGCGGGGAGCTGAAGGCCCGAGCGGCAGTGCTTCACGCCTGTGAAGCAGACGGACAATTCTTGAATGGACAATGGACAATGGAGAATGGAGAATCCATGTGGCAATCCTTGCGGATTTCTTTGATTAAACCGGCGCTCCAACGCGGCTTACAGCGTTTAATCAAACAAATCCGCAGGATTTGCACCCACATTTTCCATTCTCCATTCTTCATTTTCAATTTGAACGACAGACAGCTTTACTTCAAAGCGATGTCAAAAAAGGGGGGGCTTGGCGTGTTCCATCGGCGTATTGCCGCGGTCGTCACCGCTGCGGCGCTGTTTCTGACCGGCGTCGGCGGGGCGGAGGCCGCGCTGAACATGGCGTCCGGGGATATCCGCGATCTGGAGGAGCGGCTGGCGGGCCTGGGCTATCTGGAGGCGGCGGACGAGACCTTTGACGAGGCCACTCACGCGGCGCTGGAGAGCTTCCAGCAGGCCAACGGGCTGACGGTGACCGGCCAGCCCGACGAGCCCACCCTGGCGATGCTGCGTTCGGGCGGCGCGATCGCCCGGCAGGACTACCTGCGGGCCTTCGTGCAGGGCTACCGGGACATGGCTCCCCTCCAGCAGGGCGACATCAAGAACCAGGTGCAGACCCTCCAGCTCAAGCTCCAGGAGTACGGCTACTTCGCCGGCAGCCCCGACGGCGTGTTCGGCGACAGCACCCGCGCGGCGGTGGAGCGCTTTCAGATGGTCAACGGGCTGAGCATCACCGGCGTGGCCGACGGCATGACGCTGATGCGGCTGCTGGCGGACGTGCCCATCACCTGGCAGGGCTTTCTGTCCGAGATGAGCTGCGCCGCGGGCGACGCGGGGCTGAACGTGTACAACCTCCAGCGGCGGCTGGGGGAGATGGGCTACTTCGACGGCGACTGCACCGGCAGCTATGGCGACCTGACCCAGCGGGCGGTGGCCCAGTTCCAGGGCGACAACGGCCTGGAGCAGACCGGCGTGGCCGACGCGGCGCTGTGGGAGCTGATCTACTCCGGCAGCGCCAACACCCGCCGCCGCGCGGACGTGGCGCAGCTGGGCGACACCGGGGACCGGGTGGAGCTCATCCAGGGCAGGCTTTACGCCCTGGGCTACCTTGCCCGGGAGGCCGACGGCGTGTTCGACCGGGCCACGGAGACGGCGGTGCGGCTGTTTCAGATGGCCAACGAGCTGACCGCCACGGGCCGCGTGGGCAGCGACACGCTGGGGCTTTTGCAGAGCGAGCAGGCCCGCGCCATGGGGGACGCCGCCGCCCAGGAGCGCTTCACCGCGCTGCTGGCCGGGCGCGACGCCGGGGTGCAGGGCCGCATGGCCGACATCGCCCTGGAGCTGGTGGGCACCGAGTTCAACGTGCCCGACGACCCGCTGTATCCGGGCTTTGCGCTGGTGCAGTACGTGTGCGTGGCGGCGGGGCTGCCCATCACCGCGCCCGAGGCGCTCATCCGCCTGGCCGACGACCCGGTGGAGGACCCGGAGGAGGTGGCCATGGGCAACATACTGGCCTTCCAGACCGCCGGGAGCGACAGCGTGAGCATGCTGCTCACCGTGGGCGCGGGAGAGGGGCGCATCATCTACACCACCCCGGAGATCGGCTGGGTGGTCATGAGCTACATCGACCAGATCGACAGCGCCAGCGTCTACCGCTGGGCGGAGGCGGCGTGAACGGGCTTTTGAAGGACGGAGAGCGGCTGGACGACCTCCAGCGGGACGGCATGAAGCTGATCCAGCGGCCCGACGTGTTCCGCTTCGGCACCGACAGCGTGCTGCTGGCCGACTTCGCCGCGCCACGGCCCAGGGATGTGGCCGTGGACCTGGGCTGCGGCACCGGGGCCATCGCGCTGCTGATGGCGGCCCACCGCCCCGGCCTGCGGGTGGACGCCGTGGAGCTCCAGCCCGAGATCGCCGACATGGCCCGCCGCAGCGTGGCCTACAACCGCATGGAGGACCGGGTGCGGGTGTTTGAAATGGACATGCGCGACGCCTGGCGGACCCTGGGCGCGGGGGCCTACACCCTGGCGGTGTGCAATCCCCCCTACGGCAGGAAGGGCGCGGCGCTGGAGAGCGCCAACGCGGCCAAGCGCCTCGCCCGCCACGAGGGCGACCTCACCCCCGACGACCTGGCCCGCGCCGCCGCCATGCTGCTGAAGAACGGCGGGCGCTTCTGCGCCGTCTACCCCGCTCCCCGGGCCTTCGAGCTGATGCGCGCCCTCTGGGATAACCGCCTCGCCCCCAAGCGCATCCGCACCGTCCACGGCGTCGCGGGCCGCGCCCCCAAGTTCGTCCTCCTCGACGCCGTCAAGTCGGGCGGCGAGGGCCTCCACTGGCTCGAGCCCCTCGTGCTCAGAAACGAGGACGGCAGCTTCACCGGGGAGTGGCACAGGATCTATGATTGCGGGGAAGGGAATTAGGCAAAAGGGAACAGGGAAAAGGGAAAAGGAATAACGGCTGCCGCGCGGCAGCGCAAGCGTAGGGACGCCGGTTGGTTGGCGTCCCTTCGATTGTTTGGGGTTTGGCAGGAGAGAGGGATTAGGGATTAGGGAATAGGGATTAGAAAAGGCTGCTGCCGCGAATTCTATTGAAGACATTGAATAGTCCGCGCGGCACTATTTCTAATCCCTAATTTCTAATCCCTCCCCGTCATTCCGTCAAATCCCTGCTTATCACGGCAAGATTGAATAGAGCTCTGCAAGCAATGGCCGGACTGACGGGGTTGTCAAATCCGGGTTTTCAGGTTATAATGAAAGTAGGGAATCCTGAATTCCTGCTTTTGAGGGGAGGTGGCGGCGATGTCTGAGGCCGCTTTTGTCAACGATGCCAGGGTCATGTCCAAGGGACAGGTGACCATTCCCAAGAATGTGCGAGAGGCGCTGGGGGTCGAGGCGGGAGACCGGGTGACCTTCGTGGTGGACGGCAGGGGTGTGCGCGTCATCAACTCCACGGTCTACGCTCTCATGCGCTTCCAGGAACAGATGAAGGGCGAGGCCGCTGCCGCGGGGCTGTTCAGTGAGGAGGACGTGGCGGAGTGGATCACCCGCTCCCGGAGGGAGGAAGCGTCGGAATGAGGGTGATGATAGATACCAATATCCTCATTTCCGCCGTGCTGTTTCCCGGGGGCAGGGCGGCGCAGGCGCTCATGAAGGCATTGCAGCCGCCCTATCATCCCGTGGTGTGCGATTATGTGATCGACGAGCTTCGCCGCAAATTTCAGGAGAAGTTTCCTCATCGCATGATGGAGCTGGACGCCTTCCTGTACCACGCGACGCGCCTGCTCGAATGCGTCGAGACGCCCGCCGTGGAGCGCCTGGAGGAGGCGAAGCTCCGGGACCCCAAGGACCGTCCCATCCTGCGCGCGGCCCTCAACGCCCATGCGGATCTGTTCCTGACCGGAGACAAGGATTTCCTCGAATCCTCCATCACCGACCCCAGAATCATCAACGTTGCCGCATTTCTGGAGGAATAACCGACGGCAAAGCGCCGCCCGCCCGATCGTTTTCATTCGATATCGGGCGGGCGGCGCTTTTATACGCGGCAGCAGCTTTCCCCTTTTCCCTGTTGCCTTTTCCCTTTTCCCTTTTCCCTGATCTCTACTCCCCCGTCACAAACTCCAGCCCGTTGAAGGTATCGTAGCCGCGCAGGGCAGTCATGCCGCCGATGGAGCGGTTGGAGAGGACGGTGCCGGTGCGGAACACGAGGCCGAGGATGGGGAGGCGGCGGACGATGTAGAGCTGCATCTCGGAGTAAAGGCTCTTGAGGGTCAGCTCGTCGGAGGTGTCCCGGGCGGTGTCCAGCCAGCCCTGCATGTCGTCGTTGCCGAAGCCGTTGAGGTTGAGGACCTCGTTGCGCCCGAAGATGGGGCGCAGGGAGGGGACCTCGGAGAGGTTGAAGCTCACCAGGGCCAGGTCGAAGAGGCGCTCCTTGATGAGCTCCCGGCAGCGGGCCTGGGAGTAGACCCGCACCGAGCAGCGGAAGCCGATGGCGTCCAGGTAGGCGGCCACCAGGTTGGCGGCGTTCTCCCGGATGGAGTTGGTGGATTCGTTGTAGGTGATGAGGGTGATGTCCGGCTCCTTGAGCACCACCCCCTCCACCTTGTTGAGCCTGCCGTTGCCGGTCATGTCGTACCAGCCCAGGTCGTGCATAAGCTGGAGGGCGCGCTCCGGGCTGTAGTAGTAGTAGGCGGACTGGCTCTCGTAGAGCCAGCTGGAGGGCGGCACGGGCACCTCGCACTGCACGGCCATGTCCAGATAGGCGTTGGAGGCGATGACGGCCCGGTCCATGGCGTACATCACCGCCTGCCGGGCGCGGAGGTCGGCCATCATGGACTTCTCGCTCAGATTGGGGATGAGGACCTCGTAGGCCATGGTGAGGTAGTCCATGCTGGTCAGGTCCTTGAGCTTGCGGCTGAAGGCGGCCTTGGGGGAGCGGGAGGCCAGCATGTCGATCTGCTTGGTGTGCACGGCCTCGATGGCGTCGCCGGCCTCGTCGTAGCGCCTGAAGATCAGGCTGTGGATGCCGGGCTGGCGCTTCCACCACAGGGGGTTGGCCTCCAGCCGGATGGTATCCTGTCCGTCCCGCTTGATGAACCAGTAGGGGCCGGTGCCCCGGGGATAGAGCTCGGCCAGGGTGTTGTACTGCATCACCGGGAAGTTCATGGCGTAGAGGGTGTCCAGGCCGACGTTGACGCCCACCACCTGGAGGGTGAGTATGTCGGTGGCCTCCATGCTGAATATGGCCTGGAGTCGCCCGAACCAGGGGTTGTCCCCGGCGGTGGTGAAGAGCGCCTGCCAGCTGCGAACCACGTCGTAGGCCGTCAGCTCGATGCCGTTGTGGAACCGCACGCCGCTTCTGAGGTGGAAGGTCCAGTTCTTGCCGTCCTGCTCCCAGCTGTCGGCCAGCATGGGCACGGGCTTTAAGCTGTCGTCCAGGTCCACCACGGACTCGTACATCAGCTGGTTGATGCTGATGAGGCTCCACTCGGTACAGGTGGCGGGGTTCATGGACGCCCCCGGCGAGGCCACGTAGCCCACCACCATGTCGGCGGTCTGCATGTCCGCGTCGATCTCGTATGGCTGCTCCGCCGCATAGGGCTGCTCCGCGTAGTCCGCCTCCGCTTCCGAAAAGGCGTCCTCCCCGGCGAAGGCGTCCCCCTCGGCGCGGGCGCTACAGCACAGCGCCAGTGCGAGACATAACAGCAGGCTCAGCAGCCGCGTACTTTTCGGCATATTTCTCATAATACTTCAAAACCCTCTGGACGTAGGTGTCGGTGGTGCTGGAGGGGATGACGGCCAGCGTCGCGCCGTCGGGGGAGTATCGGGGATCGGACAGCCACTTGTCCACCGTGCCCTGTCCCTGGTGGTAGGCCGAGGACGCGCAGCGCATGTCCCCGTTGTAGCGCTTCATCAGGAAGCCCAGATACCAGCAGCCGTAGTGGATGTTGGTCTCCGGGTCGAACAGGCTGCCCTCCCGGTACACGTCCCCCAGCCGCTCCGCGATCCACTCCGCCGTGGGGGGCAGCAGCTGCATCAGGCCCTGGGCGTTGGCGGAGGACACGGCCTCGGGGTCATAGGCGGACTCCGCCAGGATCACCGCCGCCGTGTAGGCCGGGGGGATCTCGTAGATCTCCGAATAGATGCGGATCAGCGATTCGTATTCCATCGGATAGGTCCGCATCACCGTCCCCGGGGCGCGGTCCAGCGCGATCCACAGCCCCAGCCCCAGCAGGGCCAGCGCCAGCACTGCCGCCGTCACGATCAGCGACAGCCGTCGGCCCCTGCGCCGACGCTTCTTTGATTTCGACATGGGAAACTCCTTTGGTGGAATCTGTTGGGCGAAGCCTGTAATTCAGGCATCAGGCAACAGGCAACTGGCATCAGGCATCAGCGGGTTTGCGGCGCATCCACCGCGCGCCTCATCAGAGCATTGGCGGAGACGAAGGATGCGACAGAGACAATACCACATGCCGCCGCCCCGACTGATGCCTGCTGCCTGTTGCCTGATGCCTAACCCGCTCTCCTCTCCGCCGCCCTGTACAGCTGCTGGAGGGTCTGGCGGGTCTTTTCCATGGGCTGGTCGGTGTTGACGGCGTGGGTGGCGCGGGCGTTGCGCGCCTCGGTGGGCATCATGCTGTCGATGCGGGCCTCGGCGGCCTCGCGGGTGATGCCGTCGCGGGCGACGATGCGGGAGATCTGGAGGTCGCGGCTGCAATAGAGCGCCCAGGTCTCGTCGCACAGGGCGTCCATGCCGCACTCGAACAGCAGCGGCACGTCCAGGATCACCATGCGGGTCCCGGCCGCGGCGGCGGCGTCCATCTTCTCCAGCAGCATCCGCTGCACCAGCGGGTGGATGATGCCCTCCAGCGCGCGGCGGCGGGGCGTGGAGTGGAACACGATTTCGGCCAGGGCGGCGCGGTCCAGCGTCCCGTCGGGGCGGAACACCCCGTCGCCGAAGCTTGAGCGTATGGCGGGCAGCGCCGCGCCGCCGGGGGCGGTCACCGCGCGGGAGGCGGCGTCGGCGTCGAACCGGGCCGCGCCCAGGGCCTCCAGGTACCTGGCCGCCTCGGTCTTGCCGCTGCCGGTGGAGCCGGTCAGACCGATGACGTAGGGCTTATTTGCAGGCACGCCAATCGCCTCCCGTGGAAATGTCGGTTTTGAGGGGCACGGCCAGCGCGCACACGTTCTCCATGCAGTCCCTCAGCAGCTCGGCCACCCGCGCGGCCTCGGCCTCCGGGGCCTCGATGATCAGCTCGTCGTGGACCTGCATGATGAGCCGCGCCCGGAAGCCGCCCCGCTTCAGCGCGTCGTAGACCCGTATCATCGCCAGCTTGATGATGTCCGCGGCGGTGCCCTGGATGGGGCTGTTCATGGCGCAGCGCTCGCCGAAGGAGCGCAGGCTGTAGTTGCCGCTCTGCAATTCCGGCAGATAGCGCCGCCGGCCCATCAGCGTGGTGACATAGCCCTGGGCGTAGCCCCGCTTCACCGACTCGTCCATGTAGGTCTTGACGCCGGGATAGCGGGCGAAGTAGCGCTCGATGAACGCCTTGGCCTCCCAGCGGGAGGTGCCGATGTTCTTGGCCAAGGTGAACTCGGAGATGCCGTAGACGATGCCGAAGTTCACGGCCTTGCAGGCGGAGCGCATCTGGGGCGTCACCTGCTCGAGCGGCACGCCGTAGACCTCCGAGGCCGTGCGGGCGTGGATGTCCTGACCCTCGTTGAAGGCGTGGATCATGGTGGGGTCCCCGGACATGTGGGCCAGCACCCGCAGCTCGATCTGGCTGTAGTCCGCGTCCACCAGCACGCAGCCGGGGGCCGCGATGAACGCGCCGCGGATGGCCTTGCCCAGCTCCGTGCGCACGGGGATGTTCTGCAGGTTCGGCTCCGAGGAGCTGATGCGGCCCGTGGCGGTGCCCACCGGGTCGAAGCGGGTGTGCACCCGGCCCTCGTTATCCCGCATGGGGATCAGCGCGTCGATGTAGGTGGACTGGAGCTTCTGGTAC
>Ga0256405_10011235_pt1 | contig 11504 bp, 9 predicted proteins | sample RumenRJG_02DNA_FD_189096 | JGI IMG/M metagenome (GOLD analysis project Ga0256405, IMG submission 189096) | Bovine rumen microbial communities from Lethbridge, Alberta, Canada - RJG_02 | ecosystem: Host-associated > Mammals > Digestive system > Stomach > Rumen | place: Canada: Alberta | collected...
GCTGACGCTGGCGGACATTACGCCCAAAGCACCGGGCGGCATGCCGGCAGTCTCGGCGATTGGCCTGATCTTCTCGGTGGCGCTGGCGATCTATACGATTCAGCACATCGGAAAGAAATAGCCGGAGTGGGATCGGAAGGATGAGGAAGCGCAGCTGATGGAGAAGGAGATGGCGCGTCAGGCCCGTAAGGAGCTGCGCGACGAGAAGAAGGCAGACTGGAAAGAAAAGAGAGCAGAAAAGAAGGCGAAGCTGTCTGCCGACTGGGAAGGCTTCAAGGCGAAGTTTAAGAAGGATTACAGAAAGAAAAGAAATAGCATACATGCGGGGCTGCAGCACAGATGTGCGTATGTCCCGCATCTTTATGATGATTGCGCCAGATGGTGCAGCATCAATAGAGCAAAGCAGGAAACCGGGAGGGAAAGAGACGCATGAAAGTTCTGAATTTTGGATCACTTAACATCGATTATACATACAGCGTACCCCACATTATCGTTGGCGGGGAAACGATGGCATCCACCGAACTGCATGAATACTGCGGCGGGAAGGGACTGAATCAGTCCATCGCGCTGGCGAGGGCCGGCCTGGATGTGTGGCATGCCGGGACAATCGGACATGACGGGGACCTGCTGACAGACGCCTGCCGGGAGGCAGGGATCCACACGGAGTTTATCCGGAAGCTGGACGTCAGGAGCGGTCACACGGTGATTCAGGTGGACGAGAACGGCCAGAACAGCATCATTCTGTACGGCGGGACCAACATGATGCAGACCGAAGAATATGTGGACGAGGTGCTGGCTCACTTTGAAGCAGGGGACTATCTCGTGCTTCAGAATGAGATCAATCTGCTGGATTACATCATCGACAAGGCGTATGAGAAGGGCATGAAGATCGTGATGAATCCGTCCCCGTTCAATGACAGGCTGCGCAGCTGTGATCTGGGAAAGGTGTCCCTGTTTTTTGTCAATGAAATTGAGGCCGCGCAGATCACGGGCGACTCGGATCCGACCCATGCGCTGGATGCGCTTCATGCAGCATATCCGGATGCGGCATTTGTCCTGACGCTCGGTTCGGAAGGTGCCTGGTATTATGACGGACAGCAGAAGGTCTTCCAGGGAATCTTCAAGGTGAAGCCTGTTGACACAACAGCGGCCGGTGATACCTTCACCGGATTCTTCCTCCGCAGGCTGATCGATGGCGCTCCGATCCGGGAGGCGCTCATGACTGCGGCGAAGGCATCGTCGATCGCGGTGACCAGGAGCGGAGCGGCTCCGTCTATTCCTTCGATTGCGGAGGTGGAAGAAGGCCTGAAGCACTGATCGCCTGCCGGTCCCTCCCATGCTGTGCATGGGAATTCTCCGACAGATCCGGCCATCAAAGGGCTGCCGAAAAAGGGGTCCGCACTAAGGGATTTTAATCCTTAAACGAATAACGGCATAGCTGGCATTACGCCGGTTATGTCGTTTTCTCGTGCTCATCGGGGATTTCAACTGCCCCAATGAAGTTCCAGTAGATAACTATTGTCTGTTTCTTCGTCCGTGTACCGGGAACCTTTTCCGGCTGCAGAACCTCGATCCGCTCCACAAAGGACCGGATGATCTCGGCACTCAATTCCGTGATATCCGTGTATTTCCGTACTATGCCAAGGAAGGACCCCGTATTCAGCCGTTGCCCTTTGCAGAATCGATGAACTCAACAAGCTCAGCTTTACGAGCCTCCAGTTGCTTTTGCTCGGTTTCATAGGATGCCGACATCCGCGCATACCGTTCATCGCTGATCTTGCCCTCCACATTGTCTTCGTAAAGCCGCTGAATGATCACATCCAGCTTTCCAATACGAGCCTCGGCCTGTGCAAGCTCACGATTGCTGTCGCGAAGCTGGCGGTTCAGTTCCTTCTCGCTCTGCCGTGTAACCAGCTGAACAAAATCTTCCTCATGCTCTCGTGCGTAAGCCGTTACCCGTCTCAGTTCCCGGAGCAGGATTTCTTCCACCTGAACATTGTGAATCTGATGCGAGGTGCAGCCACCCTTGATCTTGCGGTAGGTAGCGCACACAAAGTGTTCCTGCTCATGCGTCCATCCTCTGGCCCGGACCTGATACAGTTTGGCTCCGCAATCAGCGCAGAACAGCATTCCGGACAGGATCGGCATCTCTCCCATAGGAGTGTAATCTTGTCTCCTACGATAGAAGAAGACGGTCTATATGTAGTTGTTATATTCATAAAAATCCTCCTTTCCGACCGTCTTCAAGCGGTAGTACATATTCGCTCTTTATCGCAGGATTATCAAGTCATTTCGGTGTTTTAACTGTGTACAGAAAGATAACTTTTCTCGGCAGTTTCCACGCCGGAGAGAATCAGCTTTTTGGCCTTGTTATGAACGGCAATTTTGAGCGGAAGAAAATTAAAAAGCCTCCGGGATATTTCCAGAGGCAGTAGAAAAGTTCATAAACTTATGCTATAATCTTGCTATATCGTTGACCATTCGAGATAAGGAGTTGCAGAATGAGCTTTTCAGAAGAAATAAAAAAGGTGCGCCAGCATTGTTTCCTGTCACAGGAGGCCTTTGCGCGAGAACTGAATGTATCGTTTTCCTCTGTTAACAGGTGGGAAGGCGGCAGAGCGAAACCTAATCTGGTTGCCATGAAAAATCTCAAAGAGTTTTGTAACTCACATGATATAGACTTTAATGCGCTCGAAGAGGCATGGCAGCAAATAGGCAAGGAGGACTGATTATATGACTCCGGAAGAGCAAGCCCGTGTGGTAATAGATGAAAAGCTTGAACAGTCCGGCTGGACGATTCAAGATATGAGACAACTGAATCTGACAGCCTCTCTCGGTGTTGCGGTACGTGAATTCCCTACCAGCACCGGGCCGGTCGATTATGCTCTTTTCATAGAGGGAAAACCTGTAGGCGTCGTTGAGGCAAAGAAGTCCGAGGCCGGAGAAAACATCACTGTGGTGGAAGGCCAGTCTGCGCGTTATGCGGGTAGCACTTTCAAATGGGTGCAGCAGGAATATAAGATTCGCTTTGCATATGAAGCGACCGATAAGCTGGTCAGGTTTACGGATTACGACGATATCAAATATCGCTCCCGCAGTGTATTCTCATTCCATCGTCCGGAAACATTAAAAGCGCTCGAAGCCTTGCCGGATACGGTTCGCAACAACATGAAGCATTTTCCTGCCCTCGATGAGACAGGCTTCAGAAAATGTCAGATCAAAGCAATCAATAATCTGGATCAGTCCTTTGCGGAAAACAGACCGAAAGCACTTGTCCAGATGGCCACGGGCGCTGGTAAGACGTTCACGGCGATTACTGCGGCATACAGGCTTTTGAAATACGGCAAGATGAACCGTATTCTTTTCCTTGTGGATACAAAGAGCCTTGGTGAGCAGGCTGAGAGGGAATTTCTCGCCTATACACCGAATGACGATCCACGGAACTTTTCGCAATTATATGGAGTCAGACGGCTGAAGAATTCCTATATCCCGAATGACATTCAGATTTGTATCAGCACCATCCAGCGCATGTACTCTATCCTGAAAGGCGAAGAACTGGATGAGGGCGCTGAAGAAGTTCCGTTCGCGGAATATGTGACTGCGGAATCAAAAGCACCGAAGGAAGTCGTATACAACGAGAAATATCCTCCGGAATTCTTTGACTGTATCATCGTCGATGAATGTCACCGCTCTATTTATAATGTGTGGAGTCAGGTGCTGACATATTTTGACGCGTTTATTATCGGATTAACCGCAACTCCCGATAAAAGGACATTTGCTTTCTTTGATGAAAATGTGGTCAGCGAATATCCGAGGGAACAGGCCATCGTTGACGGTGTTAATGTCGGCGAGGATATTTTCCTCATTGAGACAGATATTACCAGAAACGGCGCACGTTTGATGAAGCAGCTGATCGAATACCGCGATAGGCTATCACGGGCAAAGCGCTGGCAACAGATGGATGAAGACGAGGATTATTCCGGTGCAAACAAGGGAAAACTCGATAAGGATGTTGTGAATCCCAGTCAGATTCGGACAGTAATCCGTAGTTTCAAAGAAAATCTGTTTACTACACTGTTTCCGCGCCGTAAGGAAGTACCGAAGACGCTGATCTTTGCCAAAACCGACAGCCACGCGGATGACATCATTCAGATTGTCCGGGAAGAATTCGGCGAAGGAAATGACTTTTGCAAGAAGATCACCTATGCCGCCGACAAGCCGGAATCTGTGTTAAGTGCTTTCCGTAATGACTACTATCCTCGTATTGCAGTAACTGTTGACATGATCGCGACCGGAACGGATGTAAAGCCGATTGAATGTCTGATCTTTATGCGTGATGTCCGGAGTAAGAACTACTTTGAGCAGATGAAGGGACGCGGTACCCGGACGCTCGGCGTAGATGACCTGCAGAAGGTTACACCATCAGCCACAGAAAACAAAGACCATTTTGTTATTGTGGATGCCGTTGGTGTCACAAAGTCAAAAAAGAGCGATACCCGTCCTCTGGAACGCAAGCCTTCAGTTTCCATGAAGGAACTTATGATGAATATCGCACTCGGCGCCAAGGACGAGGATACTCTGACGTCGCTGGCAAACCGTATCACGCGCCTTAATGCCCAAATGACCACATCTGAGCGTAAAACATTTGAAAGTACCGTGGGCATTTCCGCAGGAAAGGTAGCGGAAAATCTGCTGAATGCCTTTGATGAGGATGTCATCACGGAAAGAGCGCAGACAGACACCGGAGCAGAAGAACCGACCGAGGAACAGCTGCAAGCGGCAAAAGCTGCTCTGATCACAGAAGCAGTCGCTCCTTTCCATGATCCGGACAACCGTGATTTTATCGAAAACGTTCGCAGGAGCCATGATCAGATTATCGACAATGTGAATCTGGACTCTGTGACTTTTGCCGGATATGACACGCAGCGAGAAGAAAATGCCGATCAGGTGATCGCGACCTTTAGGAAATTCATTGAAGAAAACAAAGACGAGATAATCGCTTTGCGCATTATCTACGATCAGGCATATAAAGACCGTCCTATGATGATAGACGGCTTAAAAGCGATATATCAGCAGCTGAAGGAAAAAGGCGTCACTGTGGAGCGGCTGTGGGACTGTTATGCGATCAAGAAGCCTGAAAAGGTGAAACGAGGCACCATGGCACAGCTCACAGACCTGATTTCCATTATCCGTTTTGAGATGGGCTATACCGATAACCTCTCTCCTTTTGCAGATAAGGTGAACTATAACTTCATGCAATGGACGTTCCGCAAGAATACCGGCGCGGTGCATTTTACCGAGGAACAGATGGAATGGCTGCGACTGATCAAAGACCATATCATCACATCGCTGTCCATCCTACCGGAGGATTTAGACCTCACGCCTTTTGACCGTCGCGGCGGTCTGGCGGCATTCTACGGAGCGTTTGGTGATGAGTATGAAAACATACTCAATGAGATGAATATTGAGTTAGTGGCATAAGGAGGATTAAACCTTGGATTATAAAGAATATGAATTAGATGAACTTCTTCCTTATGAGCAACCACAGGCTTATATCGTTGAGTCAACACAATACAGTGACACATATAAGACGCCAGTTTTAACGGCCGGAAAGTCGTTCATTCTCGGTTATACAAATGAAACCAAGGGTATATATGAGGACTTGCCCGTAATTATATTTGACGATTTCACAACTGCAACACAATTTGTAAATTTCAAGTTCAAAGTAAAGTCTTCTGCCATGAAGATTTTACATATTAACACTGATTTGGTGCTGCCCAAGTACATTTATTATAAATTGCAGACAATACACATCGACCACAGCACTCATAAACGGTATTGGATACAGCAGTTTTCAAAAATAAAGGTAGCTGTGCCATCCATCCCGGAGCAACAGCGGATTGTTTCCCGCATTGAAGAACTTTTTTCCTCGCTTGACAACGCTGTGGAAACCTTGCAGAAAACAAAGGAACAGCTGGCGGTCTATCGTCAGGCGGTGCTGAAAGAGGCGTTTGAAGGGAAACTCACAAATTCAACGATAACAAATTACGGGATTGTTGGGGATTTTATTGAGAAGCCAAGATACGGGACTTCAAAAAAATGCGATTATAAATCAGACGAGAGATTCAAAGATGTTTATCGTATCCCGAACATTGATGCTAAATCAGGAATTATAAGTCATATTGATATAAAACGAGCAGAATTTAATGAAAAGGAACTTGAAGATTTGGACTTAAAAGTGGGCGATATTTTGATTATACGTTCAAATGGTAGCCAATCAATCGTAGGAACTGCCGCAATGGTTCGGGAAAACGATATCAACGGAACGTTTGCAGGATATTTGATGCGTTTACGGATAAAAACAACTGCTAAACTCTTGCCTAAGTTCTTGTTGTTTTATCTATCATCGTTTGATGCCAGAACATATATAGAGCGTGTATCTAAGTCTACAAGTGGGGTAAATAATATAAATGCACAAGAAGTATCTAAAATTCCGATCCCTGTATTTGAAGTTGCTGATCAGTCAGCCATCATTAAAGAAATAGAGTCGCGGATTTCGCTTTACGATCAGATTGAAAAAACAGTTGACACCGCTCTCGCCCAAGCCGAAGCCATGCGTCAGAGCATACTAAAAGAAGCATTTGAAGGGAGATTGTAATATGCTGATTAACAGCAATGAATATATGGATCTCGTTAATGAGATCAAACAGCAGATACAATCGGCACAGTACCGAGCTGCGCTTGAAGTGAATACCGAGCTGGTCATGCTGTACCATAAAATCGGCAGCGAGATCAACAAGCATAAGGTCTGGGGCAATAAATTCATTGACAGTCTCTCTGCTGATCTGCGCATGGATTTCCCCGGAGTAAAGGGCTATTCTGTCCGCAATCTGAAGTACATGTCAAAATTTGCCGAGCTCTTCAGTGAAGAAGAAATTGTGCAAGAGGCACTTGCACAAATCACGTGGTATCATCATGTCACGCTGATGGACAAGATGAAGGATCATGATCAGTATATCTGGTACGCAAAATCCACGGCGAAAAACGGCTGGTCGCGCAATGTGCTTGTACACCAGATTGAAAGCGGATTGTATGAGAGGCAGGTTATCGCTGATAAAGTCAGCAATTTTGAAAAGCGTCTGCCCTCTCCGCAGAGCGAGCTTGCGCTCCAGACCATGAAAGATCCCTATGTGTTCGATTTTATTCCGTTCAAGGAGGAGATGCTTGAACGTGATATCGAAGAAGCGCTTGTCAGAGATGTGACGAAGCTGCTGCTCGAACTCGGAACCGGATTTGCTTTTCTGGGGAATCAGTACCACCTTGTTGTTGGCGGAGACGATTTCTATCTGGATTTGCTGTTCTATAACCTCAATTTAAGATGCTATGTCGTTATTGAACTGAAAGCCGGAGATTTTAAGCCTGAGTATGCAGGGAAACTGAATTTCTACCTGTCTGCGGTTGATGGCATCCTGAAAAACGAGAATGATAATCCAACGATAGGACTGTTGCTCTGCAAGAGCAAAAACAATGTAGTGGCGGAATATTCCCTGAAGGATATTTCAAAGCCGATTGGCGTCAGCGAATATAAAATCACGAACAATCTCCCGGATGATTTGGGAAAGCAACTGCCTTCCGTTGAAGATATACAGAAGCGCATAGGAGGAACGGATAATGAGTGAGATTACATCAGCAATAGTATCAAAGGTATGGGGGATGTGTAATCCGCTCCGGGATGACGGCGTATCCTACGGAGATTATCTGGAGCAGTTGACCTATCTCATCTTCCTGAAAATGTCCGATGAGTATTCCAAGCCGCCCTACAAGAGGGAAACAGGCATTCCGAAGGGTTATATGTGGTCGGATATGAATACGCTTAAGGGCGCGGAACTGGAAACACAGTATAAGAACACGCTCGAAAAACTCGGAGAAGAAGGAGGTATCCTTGGTCAGATTTTCAAAGGTGCGGTCAATAAGATCAGCAACGTAGCAATCCTCTATCGTGTTGTTCAGATGATCGACAAGGAAAACTGGGTGGCTATGTCTTCTGACGTCAAGGGCGAAATATACGAAGGATTGCTCCAGAAAAACGCGGAAGATATCAAGAGCGGTGCTGGTCAGTATTTCACTCCCCGTCCGCTGATCAAAGCTATGGTAGAGTGTGTTCGTCCGGAACCGGGCAAGACCATCGCAGATCCCTGCTGCGGCAGCGGGGGCTTTTTTCTCGCGGCGCAGTTGTTTCTTTCCGATCCGGAAAACTATACGCTCGACCGCAGTCAAAAAGAATTTCTAAAAAACGAGACCTTCCACGGAAATGAAATTGTAGGTGCGACTTTTAAGACGGCGCTGATGAATCTGTATCTTCATAACATCGGTGATATCTACGGTGAGATTCCGATCACGCTCGGTGACGCGCTGCTTTCCGATCCCGGATATCGTGTAGATTATGTGCTGACGAATCCGCCTTTTGGCAAAAAATCCTCCATCACATTTACAAATGAGGAGGACGAGCAGGAGGAAGAAGATCTCGTATACAACAGACAGGATTTCTGGACAACCAGCTCGAATAAACAATTGAATTTCGTGCAGCACATTAACACGCTGTTAAAGGCAACCGGCAAGGCCGCTGTAGTTGTACCCGACAATGTACTGTTTGAAGGCGGTGCCGGAGAAACCGTCCGTCAGAAACTGCTGGAGACTACTGATCTGCATACTATCTTAAGGCTCCCGACCGGAATCTTTTATAAACCGGGCGTAAAGGCAAACGTCATATTCTTCGACAAGCGCCCGGCAAGTCCGGAGAAACAAACAAAGGAAGTCTGGATATATGATTTCCGTACCAATATGCATTTTACGCTGAAACAGCATCCAATGACCTACGCTGATTTACAGGATTTTATCACCTGTTACAATCCTCAGAACCGTCACGAGCGGAAAGAAACATGGTCAGAAGATAATCCGGACGGACGCTGGCGCAGATTTATCGTAGGCGGTAAGGATGATCAGATCTTAAACCGTGACAAGACCAGCCTTGACATCTTCTGGATTAAGGACAAGTCCCTCGCCGATCTTGATAATCTCCCGGCTCCGGATGAACTTGCCGACGATATTATAGAAAATCTGCAATCGGCGCTGGAAAGCTTTCAGGAGCTACAGGCACAGCTGAAGAAATAAGGAGAGAGATTAAGGAGTTTTTTATGGCCATAGATGCACAGGCGCAAGATGTACTACGAGAATTGTATCAAAAGTTAGAGACAAATACAGAATTATCCATTTCTTCTCCAGATTATGATCAGTTGCAGATAGACTATCTGATAAATAAGGGATTACTCAAAAAAATTGATGCGAGTACACTAAGTGGCTGGGCATATATCGTTAGACCTACATATGAAGGAAAGCGTTATATTAGTCAAATGAAAGAAACACCTGCCACAAAAATATATGAGTTCATACGGCGTGGAGAAGAAATCGGCAAAAAGGAATACCATCCTGCTGAAGGTGGATTCGCCCTCTCCTATGTAAGTGGGCCGCTTTATAGGGCTTGGATGGACGAAATTAATGTTTTCAACGAGCGTTATCTAAAAGATCATCCGATGCATGATCAGATTTTCCAAACATACTTTCATCGGAGGAATAGACCGTCGGCTTATGAGGATATGATGGGGCATCTACATGCGTTATCAACGGATGATGAGTTCAAAGTAGAAACTACAGAAGAAGGACGGACAGAAAGCGTGAAAAATAAAGTTCCAGCTATTGGTAGAATGCTTCAAGAGGATATTGATCGCTGTAAATCATTTCTTTCAGATCCAAGAGATGAAGCGGTTGGGCAGGATTTATACATTGATGTAACAAGCAGATATGATTCCATTATTCCCAACTTAGGCGCTGGTTTGTATCAGTGCATGCCTGAACAACACTGGTATGATCCGGAAATATCGGGACCGTCATTGACTTTTAACTTAAAAAGCATCCTGAATAAAATGCTTACATATCAAGCAGTAAATTATCCGGTTCAAGAGTCAGAATTACATACAATCGAAAGGAAAACAATGAGTAATAAAGTCTTTATTGTTCACGGGCACGATAATGCTGCTATACAAGAAATGGCTCGGACGCTTGAGAAAGGCGGCTTCGAAGCGATTATTCTTCACGAGCAACCTGATTCCGGACTTACAATAATTGAAAAGATAGAGCGTTATGCTGATGTTGATTTTGCAGTAGTTCTTTATACAGAATGCGATCTTGGCAGGGCAAAAGAAATGGATCAGAAAGACGAAAAATATCGAGCTCGGCAAAATGTGGTATTTGAACATGGATATCTTATCGGGAAGTTGGGTAGAGATCATGTTTGCGCATTTGTCAAGGGTAATGTAGAAACTCCCGGAGATATCAGTGGTGTCGTATATGTCAGTATGGATTCTGCGGGTGCTTGGAAAATGCAACTCGGTAAAAACATGAAGGCAATTGGACTTCCAGTCGATCTGAATACATTCTGCGGTTAACAAAAACAACAGCCAGACTGCGCTTTTTGCTCAATCTGACCGTTGTTTTTTTGTCCCGCTTGAAGACTGCCACTCAAAGCCTTTTCGATAAATCCCTAAGTGAAGTCCTCCAACGGCAGCTCCTTTTTTCGAAAATGAACATTCGTGCATAGAATGTGATCAAAATACGCTATACGAATGTTAAAAAATAGGGTACATTATCACATAGAACACAAGGCAGCGCTTTGCGCATGGTAACATATTGGATGGGTCATATCGGAGGCAGACTTATGAAGCTGAAAGAATGGAAGGAAAGGGTTGCAACCGCTGAATTTGAGAAGAAGCTCCGTCCGCTGTACGCGGAGAAGGCGCACAGGAATGCCGCCCGTTACGGCGCGCTCCTGGAGCTTTACGAGAAGACGTTTGCTTCTAATGATGAGATCACGCTGTTTTCCGCGCCGGGAAGAACGGAGATCGGCGGCAATCATACCGATCACGAGAGAGGCTGCGTGCTGGCTGCGTCCGTTGATCTGGATACCATCGCGGCTGTTTCCGCAACGAAGGACAATAAGATCAGCATCCTGTCCGAGGGATACCCGATGTGCACCATTGATCTGGAGGACATGTCGGTGCGGGAGGATGAGATCAATACCACCGCTTCGCTGATCCGCGGCGTTGCCGCCAGGTTCGCTTCTCTTGGCTGCAAGGTCGGCGGGTTCCGGGCAGTTGCGACCTCTACCGTTCTGCCGGGCTCCGGACTCAGCTCCTCCGCCGCGTTCGAGGTCCTGGTCGGAAACATCATCAATCACCTGTTCTTCCAGGACAAGGCTGATGCTGTGAAGATTGCGCAGATCGGACAGTATGCGGAGAATTATTATTTCGGCAAGCCTTCGGGACTGATGGATCAGATGGCGTCCTCCGTCGGCAATCTGATTACGATCGATTTTGAGGATCCGGAGAATCCTGTGGTAAAGAAGCTGAAGATCGACTTTGAGAAGACCGGACTGAAGCTGTGCATTATCA
>Ga0256405_10011236_pt1 | contig 11503 bp, 7 predicted proteins | sample RumenRJG_02DNA_FD_189096 | JGI IMG/M metagenome (GOLD analysis project Ga0256405, IMG submission 189096) | Bovine rumen microbial communities from Lethbridge, Alberta, Canada - RJG_02 | ecosystem: Host-associated > Mammals > Digestive system > Stomach > Rumen | place: Canada: Alberta | collected...
CATCGCCTTCGACAAAGGTTTGCGCGATATAATTCGAAAGGTCGGCCTTACTGGTCAAATCACCTAAGTCATCAGTTTTTTTGATTACGAACGTATCTACCGATCCGGCTCCAAAACGCGGTTTTAAAACCACTGGAAATTTATCTTCCAGTTTCAAAACGTCCTCGATTCCTTCAACTTTAAACGTCTGCGGAACGTTTAGCGACAATTCGCTCGAACAAAGCGTTTCATACATTGTCCATTTATCTCGAAAGGCTTTTGCGCTTTTAACGCTCTGACCATTGATTCCCAATTCTTCACGCAACCGAGCTGCAGGCAGAATCATCTCTTCCGTGTATGCGAAAACAACGTCAATCTTATTTTCGCGATTGATTTTAAGCCCGTTCCAAATAACGTTGTCATCAGTAAATGCTTCAATTGACTTCACTTGGCAAAATTCATCCTGATTATTCAATTTCAGCATCTTATTCATGTTGTTTTCATATTTTGTTTGAGTCAGAATCGTAACCCGCTCGCTTTTGAGTCCGTCCAACCAGCCACAAAGATTCATATATCCTTCTCTTAGCGGTGAAATTATTAAAACATGCATTGTATATCCCCCTACTCTATATTTCTTATGATGATTCTTTTTTTCATTATGATCCAAAGAAGATTCATGCTTGATAGTCCAAGCGCGACAACTACCAATAACCACTTCCATGAAAAATCAAGCAGATGCCCAAACAAAAATGATGCAATCGGCAAAGCCAGATTGGCAATCAGATACGTCGTTGAAAACGTTTTGCCGATATATTTTTGCTCAACGTGCGTTTGGATCAAACTTTGAAGCGCAATATTATACCTTGTTATGATTGCGGCCAAAAAAAACATTGCCAAAATGAGCGCTGGAGCTGAAACGGCAAACAACAGCACCATGATCAACCCACACGAAATGACCAAGCCGAGTCGTTCAACCCTTAGCGAAGTATCCAGCTTGATTTTTTTGATCGACAAAGCACCGATTATGCCTCCAACAGCCTGACATGAAATTGCAACACCGTAAACGGAAGCATTATGCAAGATTTTGGTCGTAAAATAAGGCAGCCAAACATTGATTCCCGACAGGAAAAAATTAAGAATGAATCCTGACAAGGCCATAAACAGCAACGGTCCGCTGTTTTTAATCAATTTTATGGTTCCGAGATACCCGTTCGAATTTCCGGCCGTTTTTACACTATCGGCTTTCCGCAAACCAACCATCAACAAGGCACACAAAACAAACGATAATCCGTTTAAAAGCAACGCGCCTTCCAAGCCGATAATCTTTTTTGCAAAAAGCCACGTTGCTGCTGGCGGAATCAAAACCGTACAAAGCTGAGATGCAAAAGTTATGCTTCGATTGAATGCAACTATTCGTGTCTTCTCAACGCTGATTGACGTGATGGTTTTAAAAAGCGGCGAACTGAGATAGCTGCCGATGTTCAAAAGAAATACCAGCAAATAGACCGTCAGTGGTTTGCCAATCAGCTGTTTCTGCTCTAAAAATGCAATGCCGCATACCAAAGAAGATACTGCATTTATCATAATCAAAACCCGCAGCCTAAATGAGCTGTCCGCTAAGTATCCGCCAATAAATGAACAAATCGCTGCGGCAAGCGTCGTGAATGCCATTGTATTCCCCAATATTTTGGCTGAACCAAATATCTGGACGACCCACAAATCAATCACTGCGTTAAAAAATAATGTCCCGGCCGTCGAAATTGTTTTCGACGACAGCAATGCTTTTTCCACCATATCACCTTCAAGAACAAAAAATCTCTTTAAACTAATAATGCTCTCACAATTATATCATTTTTTTACTTATTTACAATCAATAAATAATTCGTTTATTGAATAATATTTGCTAAAGATAATATCATACTGTATAAGACGCCTCAAAAAAACAATACATTTTCTAAAATCTGATTTACACAATACCCTTAGATTTTTCCCGCACAAAAAAGCACGTCCCGCATTTCTGCGAAACGTGCTTTTTTCTTCATTAAGAATTATGCGTTAGCACCATTCTTCTTGATGATTTCTTCTTGGATAGCCTTTGGAACTGGTTCGTAGTGATCCATCGTCATTGTGAACGTACCACGACCTTGTGTTGCGGAACGCAATGTTGTTGCGTAACCGAACATTTCTGCCAAAGGAACGAATGCATTAACAACTTGTGCATTGCCGCGTGCTTCCATACCTTCAACGCGACCGCGACGAGCCGTAACGTGGCCCATAACGTCACCCAAGTTATCTTCCGGAGCAACGATTTCAACCTTCATGATTGGTTCAAGGATTACGGCACCTGCCTTAGGAGCAGCGTTGCGCAATGCCAAGGATGCAGCAACCTTGAAAGCAGCTTCGGATGAATCGACTTCGTGGTAGCTACCATCATAGAGCTTAGCCTTAACGTCGATCAATGGGTAGCCTGCAAGGACACCATTTGCCATAGCTTCCTTCAAACCTTGTTCAACTGAAGGGATGTATTCACGAGGAACGACACCACCAACGATTGCGTTTTCGAATTCGAAGCCTGCACCTTCTTCGTTTGGCGTAAATTCGATCCAAACGTCACCGTATTGACCTTTACCACCGGATTGACGAACAAACTTACCTTGTGCGGAAACTTGTTGCGTAAATGTTTCACGGTAAGCAACTTGCGGTTCGCCGACCTTAGCTTCAACGTGGAATTCACGTTTCATACGGTCAACGATGATGTCCAAGTGCAATTCGCCCATGCCGGCAATCAATGTTTCGCCAGTTTCAGGGTTTGTTTCAGCCTTGAATGTCGGATCTTCTTCAGCAAGTTTTTGCAAAGCAACGTCCATCTTATCTTGGTCTGCCTTGGACTTAGGTTCAACGGAAACTTGGATAACAGGATCAGGGAATTCCATTGATTCAAGAATCAACGGATGCTTTGGATCCGTCAGAGAGTCACCTGTTGTCGTATCTTTCAAACCGATAGCAGCAGCGATGTCGCCAGAGAACACTTCTGGGATTTCCTTACGGTGGTTGGAGTGCATTTGGAGAAGACGACCAACACGTTCACGCTTGCCCTTTGTAGCATTCAATACGTATGAACCAGCTTCCAAAGTACCTGTGTAAACACGGAAGAATGTCAAACGACCAACGAACGGATCAGTTGCAATCTTGAATGCCAAACCTGCAAACGGCTTGTCATCATCGGCAATCAAATCTTCTTCTTCATCCGTATCTGCATTCGTAGCCTTGTATGGCTTAACGTCAAGAGGTGATGGAAGGTAGTCGTTGACACCGTCAAGCATCATTTGAACACCCTTGTTCTTGAAGGCAGAACCTGCAAATACAGGGTATACGTCCAAGCTGAGCGTTGCTTTACGGATAGCAGCCTTGATTTCTTCCTTTGAGATTTCTTCGCCGCCAAGATATTTTTCCATGATTTCGTCATCAACGTCAGCCAATGCTTCGATCATTTGATCACGGCGTTCTTCAGCTTCTGCTTTGTATTCTTCAGGAATATCAACAGTATCCCACTTTGAACCCAATTCGTCTTCGTCATAAAGGTCAGCCTTCATTTCAACCAAGTCGATAACACCTTCGAAGTTGTCTTCAGCACCGATTGGCATTTGAACAGGCAATGGGTTTGCTTGGAGACGATCCTTGATCGTGCTTACCGAGTAATCGAAGTTGGCACCAATCTTATCCATCTTGTTAACGAAAACGATACGTGGAACGCCGTATGTCGTAGCTTGACGCCAAACGTTTTCTGTTTGTGGTTCTACACCGGATTGAGCATCCAAAACAACTACGGCACCATCAAGAACACGGAGGGAACGTTCAACTTCGACAGTGAAGTCAACGTGTCCTGGGGTGTCGATGATGTTGATGCGGTGATCTTTCCATTGAGCCGTTGTAGCAGCTGATGTAATTGTAATACCACGTTCTTGTTCTTGTTCCATCCAGTCCATTTGTGAAGCGCCATCGTGTGTTTCACCAATTTTGTGAATCTTACCTGTGTAGTACAAGATACGTTCGGTTGTTGTCGTCTTACCAGCATCGATATGGGCAACAATACCGATATTACGTGTTTTTTCCAAAGGGAATTCACGCTTGTTTGCCATTTGAGATTTCTCTCCTTCCAATATTGATTAATTAAGGTTTCTCTCAAAAAAATGACTATCATAAGATTTGTATAAATCATATAATAGCCATTTCAAATTACCAACGATAATGTGCGAATGCGCGGTTGGCTTCAGCCATCTTATGTGTATCTTCGCGCTTCTTAACTGCTGCACCCGTATTGTTTGCAGCATCCATGATTTCGTTTGCCAAACGTTCTGGCATCGTGTGTTCGCCGCGTAAACGTGAGTAGTTTACCAACCAACGAAGACCCAATGTCGTACGACGATCAGGGCGAACTTCGATTGGAACCTGGTAGTTGGAACCGCCGACACGACGTGCCTTAACTTCCAATACAGGCATGATGTTCTTCATTGCTTCTTCAAAGACGTCCAATGGTTCATTACCTGTCTTTTCCTTAACAATATCAAATGCTTCGTATAAAATCTTTGATGCTGTCCCGCGCTTGCCGTCCAACATAAGACGGTTGATCAAACGTGTAACCAATTTTGAGTTGTAAATTGGATCTGGAAGCACTTCGCGTTTTGAAACGCCACCTTTTCTTGGCATTACAACGACCTCCTCAAATTCTCGTAGTTTTCGTTAAATTAAATTCAGTGATTGATTATTTCTTCTTAGGTCTCTTTGCACCGTACTTGGAGCGGCTTTGCATACGGCCATCAACACCGGCAGTATCAAGAGCACCACGAACGATGTGGTAACGAACACCAGGCAAATCCTTTACACGACCGCCACGAATCAAAACAACGCTGTGTTCTTGCAAGTTGTGGCCGATACCTGGGATATAAGCCGTAACTTCGATCAAGTTGGACAAACGAACACGAGCGTACTTACGCAAAGCTGAGTTAGGCTTCTTTGGTGTCATCGTACCAACACGAGTAGCAACCCCACGTTTTTGAGGAGCAGGATTGTTTGTTTGAACTTTCTTGTAACTATTGTACCCAAAGTTTAAAGCTGGGGAATTAGATTTTGAACCTTTAGATTGACGACCTTTACGGACCAATTGGTTAATTGTAGGCATCTAAAGCTTCCTCCTTCCTGATTTCAGATTGATTTTTTAAGTACACACATCCAGGAGTTTCTTTTTTGCTTTTAAAAAAAGAACGTCCCGATGTACGCCTTGCTTTGTGCTAACTTGCTCACAGCCAGCACGATCTCGATTTCTCGAGAGAACTGTTCACATAAAGCACCTTGTATAGAGTACCACGCTTTTATGGCCAGTGTCAAATCTATTTTCAATTTTTTTCTTCATAAAGCAAATTTTTTTAAGCATTTTGCGACTTTAGTTATCGAGGTGATAATTTTGCTGTTGATTTTTCTGATTGCCTTTTTTATCGGCGCATCCCTTGCGTCCTTTGCCGGCTGCGTCGCCTGGCGTTTTGCAAACAACGTCCACCAAACGATTCCGCGTTCGTTTTGTGAAAATTGCAGACATGCGCTTTGCTTTTGGCAATTGATTCCAGTTGTCGGATACTTGCTTCAAGGCGGAAGGTGCGCATTTTGCAAGCATAAGATTCCTGGCCATGAGACGCTGATTGAAATTGTGTTCGGACTTTTTTGCGGAAAGATTTTTTTGCTTCATCCGGATTCCCCCAACCTGCTCACTCTGTTTCTTTCAGCCTGGCTGCTTTTTTTGGCCTGGACGGACGCCTTGAAGTTTTGCGTGCCGGCTGCTTCGCTTTATGGTGGCGGAGCGCTGCTTCTTTTATGCCGTATCGATGCTCTTGCGCAAAGAGATGCCATCGATTGGTGTTTTTTACTGTTGCTCTTTTGTTTGATGAAACTATTTGAACAAAAGCAAATGTTCGGAGCAGCAGATACTTTCGTCTGCTTGATTTTGAGCGTTCTTTTCGGCATTCAGAATTTTTGCTTCCTATTGTTTCTTTCGTGCTGTCTGATTATCCTTCATTATGCTTTTTTCCACCAAAAAATGCTGCCCTTCATCCCTTTTATCTTATGCTCGTACTTATTTTTCGGTTGTTTCTTCCCCCAGGTAATTAATGTATAATAATTTTGATTAATCTTTGGAGGAATCATTATGACGTACAGAATTTTGATGGACTACGATCCGGGAATCGATGATGCCTGTGCTCTTTCGTGCGCACTGACGGATCCGGAAATATCTTTGGAATTGATTACGACTGTTGCCGGAAACGTTGCTGTCGACAAAACGACCAAAAATGCGCTGCGCCTGGTCGAATTTTTCAACAAAGACGTGCCTGTCGCTGCCGGAGCCAGGAAACCGCTGCTAAAACAACTTGAAGATGCTTCCGAAGTCCATGGCGAATCGGGCATCGATGGCTATGATTTTGGCGAACCTTCGATTAAGCCATTCTCAGATGATGCCGTTTCAATTTTGAAAGACAAGCTTTTGCATAGCAACGTTCCGCTGACGATCATTGCAACCGGTTCTTTCACCAACCTCGGTCTTTTGCTTTCGCTTTACCCCGAGGTCAAACCAAAAATCAAAGAGTTCATCTTGATGGGAGGATCTCTTGCCCAAGGAAACATGACAAGCGTTGCCGAGTTCAATGTTTTCACTGACCCGCATGCGGCCAGAATCGTTTTTTCATCAGGAATCAAGACAACCATGATTGGGCTTGACTGCACGCTGTCCGGAAGAATTTCCGATGAAACAAAAGATAAGATCAAGCTCTTGGGCAAAGCCGGAAACATGCTTGCCTCAATCATCGAACGCGACATCGATCATGATGAAACGGGCACTGCCATCCATGATTTGCAAACCATTTTTTATTTGCTGCATCCTGAAAGATTCACGGACAAAAAATTTTGGGTTGACGTTGTTTGTGAAGGACCCGCCATCGGCGCAACCGTTGCGGATATCAGAAAGGCATACCACGACAAGACAAACGTCAACGTTTGCCTTGATGTGGACACCGATGCATTCAACAAGTGGTTCCTGGAAGAAGTCGAAAAAAATATGCAGTAGCTTTTCGGCTCTGAATTTTTTATAATCAGATACAAAAAAACGACTGGAAAATTTCCAGTCGTTTTTCTTTTAATCTTCGCTGTTCAAATTGTTGGCTTTGGCAACATCTTCCAAGGTAGAAACGCCGTCATCTTTGAGTGAATAAACGCCGCTTGCAACTTTAGCAGGAGCATCTTCTTCAGGGACGATGTCACGATATTTCTTCATGCCAGTACCGGCAGGAATAATCTTACCGATAATGACGTTTTCCTTAAGGCCAACCAACGGATCGTTCTTGCCGCGGATTGCAGCATCCGTCAAGACACGAGTTGTTTCCTGGAATGAAGCAGCAGACAAGAAACTGTTTGTTTCCAAGGAAGCCTTCGTAATCCCAAGAAGAACGGGACGTGCCGTTGCCGGAATTCCGCCATTAACAAGTGTTTCAACGTTGTTGTCCTTGAAGTCGTTGAGATCAAGCAACGTACCAGGGAGCATGTTCGTGTTGCCAGGATCCATGATGCGAACTTTTCTGAGCATTTGACGAGCCATAACTTCGATATGCTTATCAGAAATTTCAACACCTTGCATACGGTAAACCTTTTGAACTTCACGCAAAATGTAGTTTTCGGTTGAAAGAACGTCACGAACCTTGATCAATTCCTTCGGATCGATTGAACCGACCGTCAACGGATCGCCGCGGTGCACGCTGTCGCCTTCAGCAACCTTAAGCACGGCCGTAAACGGAATGTTATACGTGCGTTCATCCGTATCGCCCTTGACCGTAACGACTTTCGTACGTTCTGCCGGATTTTCTTCAACGCTTTCGACGATACCAGTAACTTCAGTAATCGTCGCACGACCTTTAGGATTGCGTGCTTCAAAAATTTCCTGAACACGAGGAAGACCTTGCGTAATATCGTCACCGGCAACACCACCAGTGTGGAACGTACGCATCGTCAACTGAGTACCGGGTTCACCGATTGACTGAGCAGCCACTGTACCGACGGCTTCACCGACTTCAACTTCGTCGCCGGTGGCCATGTTGCGACCATAGCAATGTTCGCAGACACCGTGACGCGTGTTGCACGTGAAGGCAGAACGAATCGTAACTTGCTCTACACCTGCATCAACAACCTTTTGTGCAAGTTCTTCATCCATCATCACGTTGGCAGGAACGATGACTTCGCCTGTCTTAGGATCCTTGACGGACTTCATTGTGTAACGACCAAGAATACGATCATAGAGCGGTTCAATCATTTCGTTTCCTTCACGAATTGCAGTTACGTCAAGGCCGCGGTCCGTTCCGCAATCAGTTTCACGAATGATGACATCTTGAGCAACGTCAACAAGACGACGTGTCAAGTAACCGGAATCGGCAGTCTTCAGAGCCGTATCGGTCATACCCTTACGAGCACCGTGAGTCGAAATGAACATTTCCATCACTGACAAGCCTTCACGGAAGTTGGCAATAACAGGAAGTTCCATCGTCTTGCCGTTAGGAGCGGCCATCAAGCCACGCATGCCGGCAAGCTGCGTAAAGTTCGAGATGTTGCCACGAGCACCGGAATCACTCATCATTTGGATAGGGTTGGAAGGATCCATGTTTTCAATCAGTTTGGCTTGAATCTTATCTTTTGCTTCATTCCAAATAGCGATAACACGGTTGTAGCGTTCGTCTTCCGTAATCAAACCGCGACGGAACTGTTTTGCGACGTTGGCAACTTCCTTGTGGGCATTGTCGATGATTTCAGGCTTTTCCTTCAAATCAGTAACGTCGGCAATTCCGACAGTCAAACCTGACTTCGTTGACTCGTAATAGCCCAAATCCTTCATTCTGTCCAAAAGTTCTGCAGTCGCCGTAACTTTGTAATCCTTGTAGACTTGCGCAATGATATCTGACAAGAAGCCTGATTTGAACGGTCCGACAAGTTCATGGTTCTTCAAGTATTCATGAATGTCTTCGCCAGGTTCGAGGAAGTACTTGTCAGGAGTACCAACAGTCAAGTTTTCTTCAGAAGGTTCGTTCAAGTATGGAAAATCATCAGGCAAGATCTCATTGAAGATTGCCTTGCCGGCAGTCGTTACGAGGATGCGCCCTTTTTGGAAATCAGTAAACGGCTTGCCTGCTTCTGCCAATGAAGATGTCTGCAACCCGATCCGCGTATGCAAGTGAACATAGTTGTTTTGGTATGCGGTTCTGACTTCGTTGACGTCTTTGAAAATCATGCCTTCGCCTTCACGATTTGCTTCTTCAATCGTAATATAGTAGTTACCGATCGTCATATCCTGAGATGGCGAAATGATTGGCTTACCATCTTTAGGCGCCAAAATATGGTGAGCAGCAAGCATCAGCAAACGTGCTTCAGCCTGAGCTTCATCTGACAACGGAACGTGGATGGCCATTTGGTCACCGTCAAAATCGGCGTTGTAAGCTTCGCAGGCAAGCGGATGAAGACGCATGGCTTTTCCGTCGACAAGCGTTGGCTCAAAGGCCTGAATTCCCAAACGGTGGAGCGTAGGGGCACGGTTCAACAGAACCGGATGTTCTTTGATAACGTCTTCCAAAACATCCCAGATGTCGTCGTCGCGTCGATCAATCTTTCGCTTGGCATTCTTAATGTTTGATGCCATTCCGCGTTTTACGAGCTCATGCATCATGAACGGCTTGAACAATTCAAGCGCCATTTCGTGAGGAATGCCCATTTGGTTAAGCTTCAGCTTAGGACCAACGTCGATAACAGAACGTCCTGAATAATCGACACGCTTACCAAGAAGGTTTTGACGGAAACGACCTTGTTTACCTTTAAGCATGTGCGACAATGACTTGAGGGGACGATTGCCGGGACCCGTAACGGGACGACCGCGACGACCGTTATCAATCAAAGCGTCGACAGCTTCCTGCAGCATGCGCTTTTCATTTTGAACAATGATGCCAGGTGCATGAAGTTCAAGCAGACGTTTCAAACGATTGTTACGGTTGATGACGCGACGATACAAATCGTTCAGATCAGAAGTAGCAAAACGTCCGCCTTCCAATTGAACCATTGGGCGAAGATCAGGCGGGATAACAGGAATCGCATCCATGACCATCCATTCAGGACTGTTGCCGGAGCTCAAAAATGCTTCCAAAATATCCAAACGACGTACGGCGCGTGTACGTTTTTGACCCGTAGCTTCTTTCAATTCTTCCTTAAGTTCTGCACATTCTTTTTCAAGATCAACATCTCGAAGCAAAGTGCGAATTGCTTCGGCACCCATTGCGGCCTTAAATGACTGACCGTATTCCTGGCGCTTTTCGCGATATTCGCCTTCGGTCATGAGTTGTTTCTTTTCAAGGGGCGAATCACCCGGATCAGTAACAACGTAAGAAGCAAAGTAGATTACTTCTTCAAGGGCGCGAGGACTCATGTCAAGCACAAGACCCATGCGACTTGGAATCCCTTTGAAATACCAAATGTGCGTTACCGGTGCTGCAAGTTCAATATGACCCATACGTTCACGACGAACTTTTGAACGAGTAACTTCAACGCCGCAACGATCGCAGACAATGCCCTTGTAGCTGACTTTCTTGTACTTGCCGCAAGCACATTCCCAGTCTTTTGTTGGTCCAAAAATTCGTTCATCGAACAGACCGTCTTTTTCTGGTTTCAACGTACGATAGTTGATTGTTTCAGGCTTCTTAACTTCACCGTAAGACCAGCTGCGGATCTTATCGGATGAAGCCAGACCTATTTGCATACTATCGAATTTATTGACATCGATCAAAGGACCGACCTCCCTTTTCCATAATTCTTAACTGATTATAATTCAGACTTTGTTTCTTCTTCAGTGTTTTCTGCTTCTTGCTTTTCTTCTTTTTCATGCGATAACTTGGCTAAAGCATCAACGTTGACGACTTCATCGTCTTCTTCGTCCATATCGCGCAATTCGATTTCTTGCTTTTTAGAATCAAGAACCTTCATATCAAGTCCTAATGCCTGCAATTCCTTTACAAGAACGCGGAATGATTCAGGAACGCCAGGTTGCGGAATTTGTTCGCCCTTAACGATAGCTTCATATGTCTTAACGCGTCCGACAACGTCATCAGACTTGTAAGTCAAGATTTCCTGCAACGTGTAGGCAGCACCGTACGCTTCAAGCGCCCAAACTTCCATTTCACCGAAACGCTGTCCACCAAATTGAGCTTTACCGCCAAGAGGTTGTTGCGTAACAAGTGAGTATGGTCCAATCGAACGTGCGTGAATCTTGTCATCGACCATGTGAGCCAGTTTCATGTAGTACATGACGCCGACGGCAATTCGGTTGTCAAATGGTTCACCGGTACGACCGTCATACAAGATCGACTTTCCATCAGAAGGAAGACCTGCTTCCTTCAAGGCATTCCAAATATCTTCATCACGAGCACCATCGAAAACAGGTGACGTTACGTGAATGCCA
>Ga0256405_10011237_pt1 | contig 11502 bp, 14 predicted proteins | sample RumenRJG_02DNA_FD_189096 | JGI IMG/M metagenome (GOLD analysis project Ga0256405, IMG submission 189096) | Bovine rumen microbial communities from Lethbridge, Alberta, Canada - RJG_02 | ecosystem: Host-associated > Mammals > Digestive system > Stomach > Rumen | place: Canada: Alberta...
GAGCTCGACGAATGGAAAAAGTGTGACCGGTACATCCGGAAAAATCTTCCGGACATGGAATACAGCTACAAGACACTTTACGCGGAGTACGCAAAACTGCAGACCGAGCATGCTTCCCTTTCTGAACAGCTTAAGCCCTTCCAGACGGAGGTCGATATGATGAAGGATATCCGGTGGCTTGTGAAAGATCTCCTGCCGGAGCTTAAGCCGGAAGCCGGAAAACTCACGCCGGAGAAGAAGGAGGAAAAGCGTTCTGTCATCGAGGAGCTTCACAGGAGGCAGTCGAGGATCAGGGAGACAGAGAAAAAGTCAAAGTCAAAAGAAGAGAATATCGAACATTAAGGGCGGCTGTTCTGATCAGATTCTGATAAAGACAGGCGCATTTTTTATTGGAAAGGAGCATTCATGAAAGAGTTTACCGTAAATCACACGTACAGTAACGGCGAGACTGACACATGGACCGGGACGGTCTCGGTCCTTCACAGATCACGCTTTGTGGCTGAAGCTGAGATCCGGGGCCGCGGATCTTTTTTCTCAGTGATTGCCGGGAAGTATGCCTTGGAATCTTTGTATTTCATCTGCATTCCGCTTCTCGGTGTCGCCTTCGATGTGTATGCATGGGATGATCTGGACTGGAACATGAAGCATCTTACGCGCCATATGAGCGAAACCGATGCCGCGACTGTTCTCGCCGGAGTGAAGTTCATACTGACCGAACGTACCAGAAAGAAGAAACGCGGTATGGAGCGCTGATAGTATGGGCAGATTCTATGAAAAGATCAAGAAAGCAGTATCTGCCCGGGAGGCTGCCGAGGCTTACGGCATCCGGGTGAACCGGTCCGGTATGGCCTGCTGTCCATTCCATGATGACCGGGTACCGAGCATGAAGCTGGACAGTCGGTATCACTGCTTCGGCTGCGGGGCGGATGGAGATGTGATCAACCTCACTGCGCTTCTTTTCGGCTTGAACACCAGGGAGGCAGCTGAGAAGCTGGCCCAGGATTTTGGAATCTCATGTAAGAAATGGAAGCCGCCCCGCCGGGAACAAAGGCAGAAGATCAGGAAGCAGAAAGTGCAGACTGTCCGCTTTAAGGAAACCGAGCGAAAGTTCTACCGGATTCTCACGGACTATTATCACCTGATGAAACTCTGGCAGAGGGAACGGACCCCCAGATCCCCTGATGAAGAATGGGATGATTATTTCTGTGAAGCCCTTCAGAATATGGCGGAGGTGGAATATGTGATGGACTGCTTTCTGGCTGCTAACCTGGAAGAAAAGATCGATATCATGAATGATTACGGAAGGAAGGTGAAACAGTTTGAGCAAAGGATTAGACAGTATCGATCCGAAGAAGCTGGCGGCTCTGGAGGAGACGATGGATCTCTTTACGGAGACACCGGAAGATGAGGATGGGCCGGTCTGGTTTGACGGTAAGAACATTGACGAGGTCGCCTTCTGTGAAGCGTACCTCGCCCGGCATCCTATGAAGTGCATTCATGGAAAACTGTATGACCTGAACGGTGCGGTCGATACTGAAAAGCTGGAGAATGAACTTTACAATGCGGTAAAGCCCTACACGACATCCAACGTGGCGAAGATCGTAACGAGACTGATGGACGCAGTCAGGATCGCGGCCTGGTCCCCCGAACTTCCCACGGACGAGGATCACATCCACTTCAGCAACGGAACGTACAGCCTCACAGATCGCAGCTTCACCGGGCAAAAAGTCTTCTGCCTGAACCGGCTCCCGGTCCGTTATGATCCCGACGCAGCGAAGCCGGAGAAGTGGCTTTCCTTCCTGGATGAACTGCTCTATCCGGAGGACATCCCGGCGCTGCAGGAATTCATGGGTTACACGTTCATCCCCACCAACCGCGCCCAAGTCATGATGATCATCATCGGAAACGGCGGGGAAGGCAAGAGCCGCATTGCTTTGATCCTCCGGGCTCTTCATGGTGACAACATGAATCTGTACAGCATCCAGAAGCTGGCCACGGACAAGTTTGCCCGGGCGGATCAGATCGGAAAGCTCCTCATGGTCGATGATGACATGAAGACCGAAGCGCTGCCGGACACCGGCATCCTGAAGACACTGGTTACCCTGGAAGACAAGTATGACCTGGAAAAGAAGAACCAGCAGAGCTTTCAGGGAACACTTTATGTGAGAGTCATGGCCCTGGGAAACGGAACTCTCTCCTCCCTCTATGACAAGTCTGACGGATTCTACCGCAGGCAGCTGGTCCTCCAGGTAAAGCCCAAACCGGAAGGCCGGGTGGATGACAGGGGCCTGATCAACAAGATGACCGCCGAAGCGGAAGGCATCCTGCTCTGGTGTCTGGAAGGGCTGCACCGGCTGATCGAGCAGGATTTCGAGTTCAGCATCAGCGACCGGATGCGGCGGAACCTCGAAGAGATGAAGAAGAACGACAATAACATCTTCGACTTCTACGAATCCTCCGGCTATATCCTTTTTGAAAAAGGCACTCACGCCCTCTCCCGCCAGATCTACGCGGCGTACAGGAAATGGTGTGATGACAACCTCGAAAAGCCGCTGGCAGAACGCACCTTTGCAACTCAGCTCCACCGGGACGAAAAACGGTTAGGCATTAAATATGACAAGAACCTGGACGCTTCAGGCGGCAAAAAGGCACGAGGCTACCACGGCATCCATGTGAAGGTAAACACCGATGATTACTGGTCTCATTAAGCCTGACAAGGCGGATAGGCAGAAAATTTCGGAGTTTATTCATACGCGTGAGCGTGTGAGGGATCCCCCGGGGTAAGAGGCTTCTTATACACTGATATAAGAATAAAATGCCTATATGCCTAAAACCGTGTATTAACTGGAAAAACTGAATATGGAACTGCCTGAGAAGAGCCAGGATAATGCCTTATCCGCATTGACCTGCTGTCGGGTGTGAAGCCGCCGGATGGTCAAACAGACCTGTCCGGCTTTTTTCATGGAAGTGAGGACAAACTCTATGATGGATTACGAATATGGCGATAACCTTATGATCTACTGCTTCGGCTCTGTGAGCCGTGAAGATACTGTTGAGAGGCTTAGAACAGCGGTTGCCAGTGTGGCACATCCTGACATCCGCAAGCAGATGTTTACCCTGAAAGAAAAAATCTCCGAGAACGTCGACGACGAGGAATGGGCGGAGCTTTTTCCCCAGATTCAGAGAAATATGGCCGTGATGATCGTCTATAACAGAGAAGCCTTTTTCAAACAGATGGGGGAATATAAGGCTAAGATGGATGCAGAGACCTTCCGTGAAAGGAAGTGATTCAGATAATGAGTACAAAGACTAAGGAGGAAACCATAGTGGCTCCGGCGGCCATCCCTGATGGAAGGTTCACCGAGAGGATCGGGAACACGACTTTTGAGATTGCGGTCTTCTTTAATAAGCGCAGCACACTGACCGCAGAAGATCATGTAAAACGACTGATCCGAAATAAAGTAGAGGCAGGCGCGTTCTAAGCTCCTGCCTCTCCAGTCGCCGGGAAAATACTTTTCGGCGGCTGTTACATATAGATCAGCTCATATTTTCTGCTACTCAATCTATAAACAAGTGTTTATATCTGGGCTAGTGGTTTACGATACGCCTTGTGAAGATCCTTGACCATCATATACGCCATGTTCATCCATCCAAAAGCCATCTGGTGTATATGTTCCTTTTAGCATTATGCCACTTGCATCGTAATAGTACCATTTTCCGTCTATAGATTGCCATCCTGTTACCATATCGCCGTTGGAATCAAAGTAATACTCTGCTCCATCAATCGTCTTTCCACCAGTTGCATAGCTGCCATCCGGAGTTTTAAATTTCCACTTTCCTTCAAGCTGCTCCCATTCTCCTGCACTTTCAGCATCGGCATTTGCAGCTTTGTTTGCTGCCGCCTGTTCTTCACTAACATATACCGGATTCGATTTTATCCAATCGCTAGTAGAACTTGCCTGATAAACGTTAATACCTCTTACTTCAAATGTGTAAGTTCCCTCCCGGGTCATGTATTTAGAAGTGTCAAAGGAAAAAACCGTTTCTGGTTCTGTATGTGTCACAGCGCTTAAAATCGAATCATTTCGCAACACTCGCACTTCATATGAGCCTGCTTTATCGGCCGGCCCCCACTGACACAGCCCACCGTCCATTTTAGCAAATGCCGGATTACCAACTTCATAATCGGTAAGGGGCAGTTTAATATTAATAGTGAGAACATATCCATTGTATTCTCTTGCTGCGCCTCCATATTTAACGTTTCCATTCAGGGTTATCTGAGACGCTTTTGTAATTCTGAAATAATGTCCTTCTCTTGCAGCCAGAGATACTTTAATTTGTGGGTATGCCCCTATTTCCCACTTATCCCCGCTATCAAGAATTTCATATTTTTGAAAATAGTATGCTGCATTCTCCGGGGTGGTAATCGTTATATTCTCTTGTCCAAAGACCGTTCCCGAAGAAATTGCTGAATCAACAGAAACCTCTACCTTGCTGATAGGATAATCTGTTTGTTCGTAACCAAAAGCTGCAGAATTAAAGAGCACCATCATCCCAACTGCAATAACCAACGAAACTCTATTCATCGCTCGAAACATCATAAGCTCCTTTCAATCTTCTATGCTTTAAGCAGATTTTTAAGAAACCTTGTTATATAATATAATATACCAAATTAAGTAGGTTGTCACAGTTACGATAATAAAGGATTATTACAATATCGTTCACTTGATAAGGAGAGTCATAATGAAGAACAGAAGTTTGCTTCTATCAATTATAGTGTGTGCAGGCATTATTCTCTTTTCCTCTCCACTTACTATCATTGCTGGATCCTGGGAATATGCAAATGGCAAAAGCTATTATAAGAATGACGATGGCTCATTCCCTGTAAACAGCTGGCAACAAATTGACGGCAAATGGTATCATTTTGATGAAGCAGGTTACATGCAGACCGGCATACTCTCATTTGATGGTGGAAATACCTACTATCACCTTATGCAATCAGGCGCCATGGAAGTCAACCATGATTATGGTGTAGGCTACTGTGACGAAAACGGAATCTGGCATGATAAAATAAAAGACATGGAAGCCGACAGCAGCGCTTATTTGCTGCCTCCAGATAATTATCTTTTCTTCGATACTTGCCGAAAATATGGCATCGATATCAATTTGTTATCTAGATCAACCGTTAACAAAACAAGAGCCTCTAGTACTTGGGGTAAGAATGTAGGAGCGACAGGTGTTACCCTTAATAGTAAGGACTTCCCTCTTGACAGCGAAGGAAATCTTGCAGTTGCAGTTGCAGAACGTACAGTTTTCCAAGCACTTTGCCACTACGCTGATTATAATGGATTTATTTTTCAAGCAAATTATAATGGGCAGTGGGAAAATGCTACTCAAATGACTTATCATATGATGTTTGATTCAACTGTTAAAGAACGAAAGCAGCAAAAACCATAACGGCAGACACATTTTCTTTATATGAAATCTAAAAAGCCTGAGACTCTCAAGTTAGCGATCTCAGGCTTTTTTGTAGCGTAAGTACAATTATGAATCGGAAAGAACTGTTGACAGAAATGTTTTATAATGTTATGGTGTTATTCCGCTGGAGGGCTGAATGACCTACCGTTTGTACCTTTGAGGCTTCAAAACCTTGGAAAGGAGGTAGTGCCATGAAAGTGAAACTTTCGAACGCCCTCAAAGAGCTGGGCAAGGTCGCAAAAGCACTCGCTATTGTGTCCAAAGCCGGGCTCGAGGTCCTGGCCTTAGTGAAGGACTGACCACAGCGGAGGGGCACATGGTCATGCGATCGTGTGCCTTTTTAATATTTTGGGAGCAAATCTAGCCATGAATAAGAGTAGATTAACAGAAATAATAGAATCACAGGTTAGTACATTTTTGAACAATATTGCTCGAGAGATGGAGAAGCCTCACGCTGATTTGTTTGATGGTTTTGGCTTTCCGGTATTTGGTGAATCTTCTAGAGAATACCATGAGCAGGTTTATTTCCAATCGTATTTAGAGTCCTATACGAGAAAACTGATTAATAGCATTCTCCAAGAGATATTCGAGGAGGAATTGTGGGATGAAATAGTATGGCCAGAGTTTGAATATAACGGAATCTATAGTGGTTATACTAATGCTGAGTGTGAACAAGAATTCGGATTTGAGTTTATTAACAAAGATAAAAAAATAGGATATCGCTATACATCTTTTAAAAATGATGAAATCGGAGCTTTACTATCCCAGGGAAAGGTAGAAAATATAGAACTGGTAATTTGGGAAAGTAGAGACTATAGCCCTAGCTTTCATTATGGGGATAGTAGAGTTAGGGTAGTCAATGTATTTGAGCTGTTTCAGGAATTGTTCGTAGAATTAAGTGAGCAAGAAATTATCGATATGTATGATATATTCGAAAAGAAGTTAAACAAAGCTGTTGCACAAGCTAATTCGATGATATCGCTTACGACAATACCTGGTTTTACGACATCGTATTTAAATAAAATGAAGTGCGAAAACATATGTACCCTACAAAAGGAAATAGATTTACTCACGTATTTCACGGTCAATACGGAAAAGTACAAATATGTTGAAGAACAGTCAAAGCAATTAATAGAACTATATAAACTAGCACAATACTTTCAAAAGAAAGGAATGGAACGCGCCTTATTTGGAACATCGGATTATGCAAAAAGCTTTATGACTTCTGAGTATCTTTATCACTATTTCACAGATAATCCGATGTTTGATTATACACCCATTGTTAGCGGGTACCTCAAATCGATAGAACAGCTACTGTATAGTTTATGCTCCGGATATGATTCAATGAACGACATAAACGAAGACATTAGTAACGACATGTTGTCAAACTATATCCAAGGAATATCTAATGGAAAATATAAAATATTCCGAAGAGAAATTTTACCGGTCAAGAGAACAATAATAAATTGTCTTTTGACTTATAAGAATGAAAGCCGGAATAATTTGTTCCACAAAGACTATTTTAATAAATGGGATAAGGTCGAACAAATAAGAAGGAATACTATTTTTCTGTATGTTATTTTGCTAGGAGCTTTGGATCCGGATATTAGTTATAGTAATCCCTCAATTTTAGGAATCATAAACGATGAATACGATCGTTTATTCAGTGTTATAGATTCTTGCGACAATGTAGAGTATTCATTTACAATAAACGGGGTAAGATATAATGAAATGAATAAGAACCCGCGATATATTGGATTGACATACGATGAAAATGGGTCGATTAAGAATAATATTGTGTTCTCAAAATTCGTTTATGATCATAATGAAAAAATCGAGATATCAAGGTTAAATATGCCGTCTGAAGTATGGATTACGGACAACTCTGGGCCAAGAAAAATATGGCCTCTCCGGAAAATTTAGAATCCACTATATGATAATTACTTATCGCTCGGAGGAAATTTTTGTATGGAAAAGCACAGTTCTCACACCCGGTGCTTTTTAATGCTCGGAAAAATGTAAATGGGAGGATGCTTACATTGCCAATAAAGACAGCTTTTTTCCGATATCGTCAAGAACTTTGCATGTTAGTGCCCGACGGGGAATCTCCCCCATCTAACAAGTCGTTGTTTTGCCAACTCTTAATGCAGCCACGTTATTCTCAATGAAATAAATAGCCGTCCTTGATTTCATCACTAGCGATTAAATCAAGGACGGTCGCTTTTGTTCATGAAGTTTGCCTTAGCCGATGAAACCAGCCATCAAACAATCGACTATATAGATATATACTCAGTTTCTCAATATGTAGTATTTAAGCCCCTGCTAAATCGACTTTTTTAAATAGGGTTTTTACTTTTGTTTCATATTCATCAGCTTTTTGGATATATGTAAATTTGTTTCCTGATGGATTAGTCGCAAAATCAGCATAAGAACTGCATTCAATATAATAGTCTATTAAGGCCTGAATGCTTTCGCTTTTGTCTGCATCATCGCCGTATTTATCTTTTAAATCCTTTATTCTTTGATTCAACTCCTCATTGTTCTCAGAAACTTGATTCTTAACGCTATTATATAAATACATAAAATGTGTTATATCTTTACCGAGCTCATCAAAATCTTTTGCAAACTCTTCTTCAGTCATATTCAGCGTATCCAGTTGGTCTGCCAGATAAATTGTTTGCCCAAGAATGTCTGTGCCCTGTGAATCCCATAATGTCCTTGTTGCGGATACTAAAGATTCACTCTGACTACACATGTAACTTATATCATCTAGTATTTCTTTATACTGAACTTTATACTCTTGTTTAGCTAAACTGTTCTTCGCTTCCTCCAAAACAGAATAATTCTTAACCTTCTTCTTTTCGGTGTCAGAAAGAGCATTGTAAGCGTTTTCTACACTTTCAATTTCGTCTTTACTGTCTATGCTAACTTCTCCTATAGCATCAATAGATTTTTCAACAGCTTTAACTGCAGAACTATTTCCGCAGGCACAGAATGATGATGCAATAGCTATAGATATTACTAATGCGATAATTTTCTTCATATGCTTTAGACGCTCCAGTTTCTTAGACAACAGCTGTTCATTATGTCAGTAAACCTTTATTTCAGAATCCCAACTGCCATGGATAATAGAACTCACCGGTACCGGTATTCACACCATTTTTCAGAACGCTTAATGTCGCTGTGCGCGCATCTTCCCCTGCTTTAAGTACTGCGATCGAATTATCTAGTTCCTTCATTTGATCCTTACCATAGGCTCTGTCAGCCCGCTTGTCATAGTACTGTGAAGGATTACGTATTACATTCCCATCTGTCAGGTCAAAAAGGATGTCATCACTATATGCTTTAATTATCCTGTATCCAACCACTACAAGCACACATTTGTGCTTATTCGCATTTGTAAAAGGCTGTGCATAGGCACAAAGGAGCTCCGCGCCAGGATATTCATTCTTTATTCTGGAAAATCCCCTTCTAGCCGAGTCTGAGTATTTTGTTGTAGCTTGTGTAGCAGTACCGGCAGCAGATTCCTGTGCATTTCTGGAACTATTTGAAGACGCTGCGGAGGCGGGAGTATTTGACGTGTTAGATCCTGATTCTACCCAAGCGCCGTCGGAACCCACATAGAAATCCCCAATCCACTGATTGGTCAGCATTCTGCCGAGTTGGTCAGGTTCGCCGGTGGGATCCAGATAATACCACTTGCCGTCGACGGGGCTCTGCTTCCAGCCAGTCACCAGATAGCCGTTGCTGTCGAAGTAGTACCAGTTGCCGTAAATTTGCTGCCAGTTATCAGTTGTATAACTACGATCCCTATTGCAATACCACCAACCATTGGCATCTCTTAACCATGCTCCTCCCACTGTCACATCACTATCCGCATAAGAGCTAATACAAAGAACAAAAACTAATGTTGTTGCTACAATCAGGGACTTCGCAATTTTAATAAAATTCATTTTTTCTTGTATGATGTAGTAAGAAGCAGACACATCATGTTTCCTTTCGTTTTAAAATCATGGTTCAAAACAACTCAAATACTATAGACAATTGATTTTTTTGCCGCTTCTTCAAAAATGTAACTGAAGAGATATGCGCAATGTCATTGTTTCACAAACAAAATAATGGATTGCACTTGAATTCGGATAACGAGAATTACTTTTCAAAGCGAAGTGCGATAAGATTGTCAGTTAAATCAAGCAACTCAATGGTACTGTTTTTAGTCATCCATTTCTTCGAATAACCACTACTGGTATCGGCTTTTCCAAATAAGCCGTTATATTTTTTGACCAGTTCAGCGGCAATCTTTTCGCTTGTATATTTGCTGCCATCTTCAGCAGAAAACAAAACTGATACTTCATTTAATGTACTGTTATCTTCACAAGTAAGAAGAAGAAGTGCACTAACACCCTGCATTCCATCATAGTTTTCAATTGTTGCAATAACAGTATTTTTATCTTTTCCTATCAGGGATTCACATTTATATGTCTTATCAACCATCCTTTGAACGGTTTCAATATCAGTTCCCCAAGGGATATTGGCAAAATATCCATTCTTTTCAGATCCACCCTTCATTCCAAGCATTATTGCTACTAAAGCAATAATACCTACAGCAACCGTTATAACAGGTATTAATTCTTTTTTGGTGATTTTTCTTTTTTCAGACGTAGCCTCTTCTAGGCTAGCCTCTACTGGAACAACTTGTGAAGCTTTAATTTTTGTTCCACATTTCATGCAAAACTCATATCCGTCTGGCACATTTGCGCCGCATTTATCACAAATCATTTATATTAATCCTATTTCACATCTTTAATCGACAATTTAATATCTTGTTCGTCAGGACTATATCTATGCATTATTTCAAACCTTCTCGACTCCCCTGGCGCCAAATCTTTTCCGTCGTTTGTCCAGTCAGAATCAATAACGTTTCCATATCTATCATAAAACTTTGCTTCTACTTCGAAATAGCTTATCGTTTTTGAATAACTGGTATTTGTAACAGTTCCTTTGATATAAATATAATTACCGCTTTTTTCAGTTGTCCAATCTCTTCCAACCTTTATATCAGCTGTGGTAGGAGTATTCATGTACTCTTCAAAAGCCTTGTTATATTTATAATTTTCAATTTCTTTTCGAGTATCACTGATTTTCTTCTGCTCTGATAAAGCAAAACCAATACATACAATAACTATAAGCGCAACTATTATAATTGCGTGCGATAAATTCTTATTTTGGTTAATCGGGATTTCCTGTTGCTCAAGGCCGCAACCACAAGTACTACAAAACGCAAAATCATCTGCATAGGTTTTTCTGCATTTTGGGCATATCTTCATTTACCAAATTCCTCTACTTTACTAGTTTTTGAGCCCAAGCCATACTAATACCGATGCGAAGAATATTCCAAGTGCACGAGATATCATCGCATATCCAGCGTAGATTGATCCCAGCTCGTAATAATATGCCTCTTCAAGTGTTTTTCCACCTACTGATTGAATCTGCATAATCTCATTTCCACCTGACACAATACTACTAGCAGCGATAAAGAACATGATAAGAACTACTGCGGCTAAACCAAAATAAACATATCTAATAATCTGATTGTCAGCCTTATTAGTGGATCCTGAAGAAGCTGTTGCAGGAGTAGTTGCAGCAGGTGATATCTCAGGCTTTGAACCTTGATCAATTGTAGTGATATCTAATCCACACGTTGGACAAACATTAATCCCTTCCTCGATAGTTGTTCCACACTTTGGACAAAACATGTTTTTCCCTCCTGTTTGCTAGTAGATCAATGCATACACATCATATAATAGTTTATCATGGATATTATTGGTTTTCAAATAATGTATCTAAAAGCACTGAAAATACAATAATAATATCGATTTACACCTCTGAACTTGTGACGAATCACTTCTAGCATTCAGCTTTGTAAATGTGAATTTCCTTCAGATACCATTAAAAGTTGTAGTTTTTAAATCATTTAGTGTCTTGACAGCCAATGCCCCAAAGGTACGATCGTGGTCGAGTGCG
>Ga0256405_10011242_pt1 | contig 11500 bp, 6 predicted proteins | sample RumenRJG_02DNA_FD_189096 | JGI IMG/M metagenome (GOLD analysis project Ga0256405, IMG submission 189096) | Bovine rumen microbial communities from Lethbridge, Alberta, Canada - RJG_02 | ecosystem: Host-associated > Mammals > Digestive system > Stomach > Rumen | place: Canada: Alberta | collected...
GCTTGCCTGGCTCAATTTGGTCACAGAAGAGCAATACTCCTTGAAAAGTGCCATATAGGAATCATCATCTGTTGATAATTCCTTTCTTTTAGTCTCTATATTCTCTTTCTTCTGCGCTATTTCTAATTCCCATGCTTGCTGCTGTTTATAAAGCTCGATTCCCAGCTTATCTTCTGGCAGACCCGCAGGTATCAGATCATACACTTCAGGTCTTTCATTTAACAGATATCTATACTGAGGTTTTTGATAATGAACATAACGATCTATTTGCTCTCTTTTTTCAATTGCAATCTTTTGTATATCTTCACTCAGATAGGCTTTTATAAATCCTATGGCGGCATCAACTATCTCGCCCTCGCTTATAGTGTTCAGCAACGGAGCATCTACAAAATTAAATTCATATCGGTCTGTATTTACTATTGAATCTAAATAATCTCCTGTTAGATAACCCACATAGTAAAAGCTCCCCTCTTCGCCGTTGATTCTTTTTGCCAAATCGGGAATTCGCTTCTTTAATTCAACCGGTTTCACTTCCCTGTTGTTAGCACATAGATGAAGCTCATGTTTGTCAGCGCCTTCAGCAACCATCATATGATATAACCTAAAGCTCTGATCCTTTATATTGAATGTATCCTGATTAAGTCTGTCACTGAAGTTCTCATTATACATATTATTCAGATCAAACTTATCGCCATCACTGTCTGTTAATACAATAGAAGGACACTGATTTACAACGAAGTACGGCAAACAATGTTCTATAATCTTTCTGGCAAGACTTTCTAAAGACAAAGAAACAGAATCCCTGTAATTTGCCTTCATGCCTTTCAGGGAAACTGTTGTCTTAATCTTTACATCAGCGTCGCCTGTAATTTTCTCTGTATTATCTTCTGGCTCTACGCCATTCTCTTTATCAAATGAGAACACTCTCTTAAAGGATCCATCTGCACCCTTGTAAATACTCTCAATTTCTACCTTTTCAAATGCCTTGAGCCACAAAAATCTGCCAATTCCTTTGCATCCCTTAGCTACCTTCAGTTTTGAGTATGCCTCCAGAAATGATCTGTAATTCTCATCTGTAAAACCATTTCCATTGTCCGAAATATAAAAGTTCGTAAAGTGAGACTGTTCTTCTGCGCCGGTAATATTGATTTGTTTTCCTTCCAGACGTTCAGCATATATTTCAATGTGTTTATCTTCAACCTGTGTATCTTCCAGAGATTGTATGGAATTAACCACCGCTTCAAAAACAGGCCAAAGTGCCTTGCCCTCGCCCAGTGGTAATCGGTCTACATGACCTGCTATATTCATGGTCAATTTCATAAGCTCACCTCTTTTTACTCCGCTACCTGTATATCTACCTTTGCATACTCAGAATCCATCTTATGCAGTTCATCTCTTACTCTCTGTCTGAGTGCAACAGCCGGCTTTACGCAATACTCATTAAATTCGCTCTGCTCAACCTTTAAATCCGGGAATATAAGCTTCAAATATGCTGATGCAAGCCTTGTTATTGCCTTCCTGTCACGCATATCGTTACAATTCAGCAGCTGCATATTCATATTCACATAATCCGTATACTGTGGTTCCGATCTGAGGTTATGCAGTATCTCGGAAAAGAAATCCCCCTTAAATCCAAGTGTCACTGACGGCGTGTCTTTTGATACTCTTGGCATGTACCATCCAGGTATAATGCCATGAAGTCTGTCCACAAAAGCCGTCTCCTGTAGGAAATTCGGAATTTCCCTAAATAGACCTTCCCCCAAATGTACCGGTACATGGTTTTCATCCAACGTGATATTCGCAAGCATTACAAATCCTGATTCTGCAACTGCTTCAGTATTACCACGGCTAAACTTACCACTTTCCAAATATACCTTCAGCCCTGCTATAAGTTCGCCCTTTGCATCACCCTGAATGCTCTGTGCCTCGTCAAGCACCACTGCATCATATCTCGTAACTATACCCGGAGTGTTTGTTGCGTTGTTATGGAACATAACGGCAGGGGATATTTTCCCGCCACCTACTACTCGGGCATATCGAGACACATTTCCATATACAAATGATTTACCCGTACCTTTCGGAGCAAGCTCAATCAGATTCACCCTTGATTCCACAAGTGGCAGCAATCTTGTCAAAAGAACGGTTTTCTGTTCTTTTTCATATATCTTGGGATTAAAGCCCATGCTCGATATAACAAGATCTATCCACTCATCTGTAGTAAAATTTTCACGACAGGACTTATAGTATTCAAGATCCACATCACCGACCTGAAATGGCTTGAAACTACGCATCCAAACCTTTCCCTTTTCACCCTTATCCTCCGGCGGTGCATACATAAGATCCGCCACTCCCCATACTCCACTTGTGAGAAGCAACTTGTTGTCATCAACAATTTCCTGCGATATCCCCGCATCATTCATATCAAGGAAGGGTATCTTGAGTGTTCTTGTTCCATTCTTAAGATTTACGGCAACGCTATAATCGTCAAGCAGGCGGACTGTTTCCATATTAAGGAGCTTATTCTTTATATCTTCCTTAAATCCCTTTTGAGGAAGATATTTATTCACGAAAGAAGCTACCTTATCACGTGAATCCTCTGTAAGCTCACCATCTTCAAGAAAATTGTACAAGATCCACTCTCCAACATATGTCGGAATGGCTCTTGCGGAGAATCCGGCACTATTGATTAGATTTTTATTGATTACTACTTCTCCAAAGGAGTCATATGCTTTCTGCTCAAAACTCTCCATCTTTCCCTCCTTAAATAAGATCTGACAGGTCAGTACCTGAACTCTGTGCAGACTTGATAGACATAGCTATCTCAGACTGGTAGCTATGCTTTCTTCCGTTCGCAGAATAGTTTACAGTGATTATCATTCTTTCATTATTCTTTTTATCCATCGACTTTGTTATTCTTGCGTCCTGGATATCAATCGTGGTCGTTTCTAATCCGGATATGCTAACTGCTATCGGTTTGCTGTACTTGATATTCCCATTTTGTATGATGATCTCGACATTCTCGACAGGGAACTCATTATAATTCTTGACAAGGAATGTCAGTTTCAGTTTCACAGCAAATCTAAGATTATCGTTCACAAGCATTATTTCGGGATTCTTGCACATATCCATATCATATGAGAACCTCGCAAACGGTACTATTGCTTCTTCGGGCGTAATGCCTCCATGAACGTATCCCTTTAAGTCATTTTTTATGAAACGGTTATATCCCCTTGCAATAAAGAAACTGTTCTCAGTACCATATCTTTTTTTATCAAGTGCATAGCATAAGCTTCCTATTGCAGCTTTCGTATTTTCATAATCTTCATCACCAACCTCTATAAACCTATAATCCGATTCCTCTGCTTTGTCTTTGTAATACTTTGGATCAATTCCGTTTGGCTGTGATGGCAGTATTTGTGTACTTCCGTGATCAGCGATGAAATATACTCTTGTGTCCTTTTCTCTCCCATGCTTTTTAAGCACTTTCGATATCTCAGAAACAAGTGCCTCAATTTCTTTCTGTATCCTTACTTCAATCCTTTGAGCGCTTGATCCCTGGTCTTCATGAAGCATTTCATCTAATCTAAGATAATTTAGGAAATAAACCTTTTTATCTATTCCACCTAACGCCCTTAACGCACCAATATTAGGGAGATACTGCATATCAACCCCCAGGTTCTTAGCCCAGTTTCCGACAATCTTGTCGTACTTGTCTCCACTATCGTTATATGCCTCAGCCGTAAAAAAAGCTCTCTTGGAAATAGCCGTTTCTGTCGGAATCATCGACAATACCGGCACAACCCCATCTGAGACGAACTTTTCATTATTCATACATGATGTAAGATACTCAAGGAACTTATAATTAAAATTATCGAGAATGACAAACAGCGTATGTTCGTTATCAAGCAATTCATTCTTAACAGCCGGAAGCACCTTGTACATCATCCATGGATAATTGTTTACCAGCTCATCATATTTTTCAAAAATATAATCACCAAATACAGTGGCATATTCATCTGCATTCTCATCAGTTTTATTGTTGTATTCAAGCCAAAAACGGAAAGGAAGATAATTTTCAACTGACCATTTCATCCAGTCCTCAATACCGAAATCATCCCCGGGTTTCTCTAAAACAACTGGCGGCTTGATGTTTATGATTCGCATTTTAGCTTCGGGCATTCTGTCAAATAACTGAGCAAATTTAAGTACGATTCTGTCCGTATAGTCTGCTATTTGTCCTTCGTTCTTGTCTATGGCATCTATAACCTGATCAAGTTCAAACTCATAACACCCTGATACCCAGCTAATCAGTTCCTCTGGGGAAACACTTTTCCTACCAACATACATTTTGAACCTGTCGCAATAATCATCTTCAGCCTTTTGATCAATCTTAATATACGAACCGGTCACCCCAAAGTGATCCATACATTTACAAAGATCATGCCCTATCATTTCTTCCTTAAAGTCTTTAGGGTAATCCTTAATTAGCAAATATATGGCTACATCCGACCTGAGACTGTCAAAGTCGTCTATGAACTGGTTAAAAATATACTTCTCATATTCGCCGGAAAGATGTTCTTTATATGTTTTAAATCTTTTCTGAAACACCTTTCGTAAAACAGTTCTTTTTTTATCACTGAGTCCGCTCAGATCTATACTCTTACAGAGTGCAGCAAGTCGTTCAAACGGGAAAGTTCCTCCCAGAAAAAAAGTTCCGAAGGCCTTGCGTAACACAGCATTTTCAAATCCCTCACCAGAACTGAAATCTACATCTTCAAGGCTTAAATCTTCCATAAGGTCGCTTTCAGATATATACTCAGGCAGGTCAATTTTGTATTTGTTCTTAAACTCCTGCGTTACAGAAAAGACCTCATGACTCATGGTGTGGGTATAGTATTTTTCCTGTTCCTTCAAGACTTCATATATCTGACGATTCCGTACTACAACCGTGCAGTCTCTGCCATCATGAAGAGCAGTATGAATCTTTGCATATCCAGATATATACTCACCAAATCCATTTATCTCGATATCGCATTTTCCCTTATACTGTTTTTTTACATCAAGATAAAAACGAACCATATCCTACTCCTCAAGTTCATCAATAGCTTTCTTTAGTCCCAATATTATCTCTGCATTCGATACTCCGTGGCTACTCTTCATGAATCCTGCTATGGATTTAACACACAGACACAGACTAGCGGAATCAATCGGCACTATCGCATCCAATTTCACGTCTTTCCGCTTTTCAATTTCACCATCGAATCGCATCTTCTGCTGAACCGGCACAGCCTTTACTTCATATTTTGTTTCTTCATTCAGGCAGCGCAAGGTCAGTACACTACTATACTTTCCGGCCTCACTTACTCCGCAGAACTTTACATTTGTATCAGAATTTATTTTCAGTAAGTAGGCTTCGAGTCGCTTTTCTCTCTGTGCATCCGGAGCAGAAGGATCCGAACCGTCCGTTGTAATGTAATAACATACATTGCCCTCACCGAGATTCACCCTTATCTCCATTTCACCGGAGAACATTATGGTTCTGTCTTTACCATGCTCAGTCTCTTCAATTCCAACTCCGGACACCTCATATACCGGGCAGCTTACAGCATAAACATTATTCTCTATATGATTCTTTCCACGTTTGAATCCCTGAACATAATCTTCTGTTTTATCCGATGTCCATGATTTCACTGCACCAAGGTTCATATCAGAGGGTATGTTTTCCAAAAGGATAGTAGCAAATGGTAAATCTAAGGATACCGCTCTCGCCAAAGGTTTACTGTCGTTATTCTGGAGCAGATTAAGCACATCCTTCTGTGCCTCATCAAGTCCTGCTGTCCAAGCATTAAACTCTTCTTTCAGTGTCTCAATATCTTCTGTTGGCTCTCCATACAAAGCTGATATTTCAGATACAATCTTCTTCCTTACAAGCGCATAACCATCCGAAACCGTCTCTTTCTGTTTACTGATTTCACTTACCAGGTCTTCCGTAACCTGACCATGAATCATATCATCGCGCTCAATTCCGATTATTTCCTTCATATCATAAAGAACAAGCTCTCTAATCGGAGTTGTCTCCATACGATTACATATACCAACAAACACTCTTGTTTTTTCATCAGGGTATATGTCCTGCGCCTTGCATACTGCATCAAGTGGTGAATACCATGCCTGCATGAGCTGATGCAGCCCATCAAGACTTGCAGTAGCACTCGTACTGCCAAATATTTCCATAAGCCTTTGGATATACTTTTCTTCATCCTCAGAAATTGACTCATATTTCATAACGCAATTTGCGTATTCTTTGTTAAACAGAATAGACTTAAGAACATCCATGCTGTTGACACTTATAGAACCTACAGCAGTAACATCCTTTATGATGGACAACGCATCCGAGTAATACTTTCGAACAACTGCCATGAACAATAACAGTGCATTATTTCCAAGACCATATTCAACACGATATTTCTGAATAAACTTCTGAATATTGATATCCTCGCTCTCGCGGTCGTGGATTTCTTTAATCATGTCATGCAGTGCCGGAAGGACAGTCTTATACTTATCAATGTCTGTCTCTATACTGCAATACACTATGGCTCCGCTTGTATTTGCAGGATATAATACCCCTGTCTGCTGAAGCACATTCTTTATATACTTCATATCTCCTCGATCCTGTCCGTAATCAGAGTGATATGATAATGGCTGAGAAACATCAAGGAGAGAATCTACCGCATCTCTGAGTGCTATGTTATTATCCTTATAATCATGTGATTTGTTCAGATCATCATGCGAAATCGCACTCCTCTTACCCTTGAAAATGCTTTCAAGCAGCTCAACTGCACCGGCATCATTAGCACCGTTTTCAAGCATTTCCCCAAAAGCTCCATATGCTTTGTAGTTTTTGCTATCCATAATAAAATCGAGCCTCTTTGCTATTTTCGTATCATAGCTCTGAGCCTGATCTTTCAGTGCACGCAAATCCTGTGATGACATCTCCGAATCGTTCTCATAATGACAAGCTGCAACCAGGGAGAAAATATCATCACATATTCCTGCCGGCTCGTTGCATACTGCAACCATTATTTCCTTATGCTTATTGTTCTTTGTGAGAGCAATAGCCTTATCTATTTCATCATTCTTTTCACAGACTACATAAACGATGGCACCATCGAAACTCTTTTTGTAATCTGTTTCCTCTACTATTTCCTTGTGAATGCCATCAAAGAATGTCGGATCTTCGGCATCTTTGAGCATACAGAGAATCTTTTTAAGCCTCTTATCCTCACGATAGAGCAGATTATACTTCTGAGGAGAAAGCGGATCGCCCTTGACCTTCTTTTTAGTCTTGATTGCAAAAGAACTACCCAAAATGCCCTCTAAGGCAGTCATATAATTATCCGGCAGATTCTCCGGCTTTGATTTATAATCTCTTATAAGTCCGCTAATATCCTTTGAGTCGCTCCTCTTAAACTCATAGCATCCATTGGTATCATTAAGATATATAATCTTCTTTTCACAAGCCGTTGAAAGGACATTATCCAGGCTTCCTGCAAGAGAGGATGCAGTCATGTTAAGACCAAATCTTACAAGTTCAGGAGTGTTGGCAAGACCAATAATGTCATAAATAACCATTACCTTAAGAACCCTGTCAAACAGCTCATTGGCAAGAATCAAATTATCCATACCGTTATGACGGATCTTTGCCAGTTCTCTTAAGGATGTTTCATAATTTCTGATGTATTCTTTTGCAACATCTGTAACATTCTCACTCGATGAAGACAATTCAAAATAGTCACAGAGGCCATCCACCGTATATAGATTAAGCATTCCATTCTGTGCGATGACTTCCGTATTATTGATAAATGATGCGTATGAACCCTTGTCCTCTCTCTCATCGGCAAAGAAAGTTACTACCGAACGGTTATTGGAACCGGCTGCTCCGGCCAGTTTAATAAGTGCATATGTTGCCGCAGGATGCATGGGATATATATTCTCGATTATCTTATCCTTAATCTGTGCAGCCCTTAACCAGTCAAACAGGTGGTGTGTGTTAGTCTCATTGGCAAGCTTTATCACATCTGATTTTTTTGAAGCGATTTCATTCTTCCATATATCAGAGTCTTTCTGAGGATTAACCACAGCTGATATAATGTCCTCTATACCTTCGCTTTCCAGCTTGATTTCCTCTATTCTGTCACTGATAGTAGTGAAATCCGTAGCATTATATACGGATTTATAATCCAAAAAACTCTTGTGGATCGTTGCTATAAATATAATTGGGAATCCATCTACCAAAGATTTACTGCACATCTGCAGGAGCCTCTGAAATTGTTCCAAATGGAACCTTTTCTCTCCTACCTGATAATCGAATTCATCGAATAGAATTACCCATCCTTTATACTTACCCTTTATCTGTGAACTCTTTACCATCTGCGCGATAACTTCAACATAGTTATCTTTATCATACTGGAAGTCAGCAGAAGTGACCTTTTTATGGAGTTCCTTAAACTTATTGAGGGCATCAACATCAAAATCTTTAAGTGCTGCCTGAAGAGATGATACATTCCATTTTCCACCTTCTGTATCAAGCAGCTTTTCCATACGGTCAATAAAATACGTATCATCGGAATCTGACCATTCAGAAATCTTGTTAATAGCCTGCTGGTATGCGCTTTCAAGTGTATCCGGGTCTATATCTTTCAGTTCAAGAGTTTCCCTGATTGCTCTGAGAAGGTTGGTCTCAAAATCTGGAGAAGCATAATCGCATATTGATACCAGAAACTCTCCCTCACTTCTTAAATTCCTGAGCTGTGCGGCTTTCTTATCCTTTACTTCCTCTTCCTGCTCTGCAATATCATAATTATCAAAGAATTTTTTCATCTCAGGAGTCGAAGAAGGACTTGAAAAATAGCTCGCCGCCATCATGAGTAGGTGCGACTTACCTGTTCCAAATGATCCGGAAAGAATATAACTCCTTTTGTTATTCTGTCTATAAAGACCTTCTGCTATACGTTCAAATGCCGCCCTATGCGCCTTGATAGGCTTATAGTGCGTCATTCTCTCCTCTCTTCTCTCCAAATCAAAGTATTCACTGCGAAGTTCGACCTGCGTTGAATAACTTCTCTGAATATCAAGTACCTCTTTGATCTTTGCCATGATACCCTCTCCTTATACAAAATCTGCTATGTTAACTATCCGCTTCTGACCTTTACTGTTGTTTTTCATCAGATCGGTTTCTTCCAATAATTTGTAATTATGTAGTACAGCCACAAGGCTGGAACCATTTGATTTCATATCCAGTTTACGGATAAACTCCCGTTGCTGATTTTCCGTCCATAACGAGAAAAGAAAATCCATATTATCAAATACGATCATCTTCTCATCTTCCAATGCAAACTGTTTAAGAAACTGCTCAGGTCGCATTGAATCAATTGATACAGCCGGAGGATTTTCTGAAAACTGTTCAAGTACATCAATATACTTTCCTCCCATACTACCAATCGCCTTCTTCACAAACTTAGTTTTACCGGTTAATCCTGCACCACATAATATGAAACACCTATACCTTTCGGCGAGCTGCATTTTCATGTATTCTTCTAAATCCATACACTACCTCCGCTCCCTGTAATAAGTTCTCATCATCTCTATAGTGTTATCTCCATCCTTAAGTCTTATCTGATCGAGATTTCCACGTGATTCAATAGATATCCATCCATTATTTTTCATCCGTTCAAGCGACTCTCTGAAGGAATATTCTTCTATTGTAAATATCCTTGCAACGCCATTATTGCCGGAAGAAATATCCTTTATAGGCAAAGCAGTCGCTCCATTCGCAAATTTCTCTCTGTACTGATATATACATGCAAGCAGCACTGCATCATCTATATCCGGATTTTTATTTACAGCGTACCTATCGTCGTATCCTTCTTCGATAAGGTTGAGGTTTTTCATAAAGTTTTCCGTATAAGTCTTTACTACTGTGCTTACTTCCTGATGAATATGCTTCTTAAAGGAGTAATCAGATATTTCTCCCTCAAGATCAGAGAAATACTCATACAGATCTTCCAATCCAAAGTCCGTTAAATCTGCAAGATCATTCAAAATGCGATTCCATACAACGATATACTCGTTGGACGCAATCATATAATGGAAGAACCACAATGTACCCTCATCCTGTAAGAAACCGTCTTCGTCAAAAATCAGTTGTCCCAGGTCATTTTTTGTAAGGGTTCTCTTGTTGTTAAGGCCTATATCCGCGAGAAAATTCAAGAGTAGCCTTGTCTTTCTTCGATTCATCCCGGTAAGTTCTGTAAGCCCATCCAAATCCACATCATTATTTTCATAAAAACAACGGAATACGGTAACTAATTGATCTGTATATAACTGGAATCCATTTAGGGCTTGTATCTTGTATTCCATGATCAATCCTCCCCTACCCTAAATTTAACATCATAGTTCTGGACGAAGGATATCTCATCATCAGTAAGACCATATATATCACCTAAGATTTTGTCAGCCTTATCAATCAAAGGTTTGCTTTTTCTTACCGAATACTCTCTATATACAATTTCACCTTTTCCGACATAATTTGCTGTTTTTAGATTCGAGTTATGTATATAATCCTCTAACAATTCCTCCGAAAGTTTTACAAGCATCTCTTTATTCTCTGAAGAGATTGCCTCTATATCTATCGGAAATCTTGAAATAACTGTTCTTGTTAAATTTCTACAGTCTGAAAAAAGCACAAAATACCAATAAAACAGATTACTGTTAAGTATAAGAGAAAAAATCTTCGAATCTACCGAATAATCAAAGTGCATTTCTTTTTCACCAGTGGATTTTCTCGCTCCTACATCAATTTCATCTGCAGATTTATACATTGCTTTTATCCAATACTGAACTCCATATCCGTAATAGATCCCATTATCAACATGGGACTCGTCAATATAATCCTCCACTGTCCTTTTGCATGAGAATACCTTTTCTATAATCTTGTTTTCAATTTGGTTTCCAACTTTAGGAATATTGCCCTCGACAAGATCATAGTATGATGTTTCTGCATATTGTATTCTGTCAAAAAGCTGCTTTCTCTCTTCACTGAACCATCTGACATATTTTGTGGTTTCTATGTTTTTTGATTCTCTCTTTCCTTTTTTCCCTGTAATAATTGCGGCACGCATATGCTGCAATCTAAGAAACAGCTTTCCTGGTCTATCATCAAATATTGCAAACCTTACATTTTCCGTCACATTGATTAAATAGTTTTGAAAAGGAGCCATCCTTGGAGTAGAAGTACATGCCGAAGGAAGTATGACGCCAAACTCTGCATCTTCCGCACAATTTTTGAGAGTATTTTCAAGTATGTAGGTATACAAGCCTGAATTATTCACGGCGATGAAAAGTGATGAAAATCTCGCCGATTCAACATAGTTTCGACAGCTCATTTGCAGACAGCGATAAGAGCTACGCGAAAAAACGGCGCACTATCCCTGTGATGGTG
>Ga0256405_10011244_pt1 | contig 11497 bp, 2 predicted proteins | sample RumenRJG_02DNA_FD_189096 | JGI IMG/M metagenome (GOLD analysis project Ga0256405, IMG submission 189096) | Bovine rumen microbial communities from Lethbridge, Alberta, Canada - RJG_02 | ecosystem: Host-associated > Mammals > Digestive system > Stomach > Rumen | place: Canada: Alberta | collected...
CTTCTTAAGATGCTCTAATAAGGTATCTTTAAAAGCTTTATTTATTCTTGTGTATTTAAACTTACTTCTGTCATTGGGTGTAGTCTCCTTCTCATCCAGGTTCAGCTCTCCAAAATAAATATTTGGATTCTCGTTAGAGAAAGTGCCTCTATTTTCAGTGGCAGACTTTATCTGATTTGGGCTGAATACACCATAATTATCAGCAAGATAAGGGTCGTAAATGTTTCTATACACTACACCATCATTACCATCTCTAATGGCTTTATCAACTTGTCTTGCAGCAACATACCCAAACGAAGTCTTTGGACTTTGCTTATAGCCCTGCCCCATATGAGTCCCTTCATAGTCGTGCTCAAATGGGTTTCTAATATTAAGAAATGCAGGATAATATCCAGACTTTTCTCTATATGCCTGCTTTACTCTATCGGCATCTCTCTCCCAAAAAGAGTGTTGATTAGCATGTAGTGCCATTTGAAGAAACTGTCGAATTTCATCAAATGACATTTGAGATATAGGTACATCTCTTTTTCCTCTTGTCTCATCAAATATAAGCTCCTTTCCATCATACTTTAGCATGTAGTCAGAGTCAGTGAAAGACTGACCACTGCTTAACCAAACATGTACTTCATCATAATTTCCAATCTGTGGAAGACCATACTTCTCTCTATGATTTCGTATTTTAGTAAATAGTTCCCACTCTTTCTTCAGGTATACAGGAATCTCTCCATTTAAAAGTCTTTCTACATTCTGTGCATGATACTTACCTCCAAGGTACTCCTTTATAATGTTCTTACCAATAGTAAGAATATTATCCCACTCTGAAGAAACTAAGTTCCAATCCTCTGTATATTCTTCAAGAACACTTCGTAAATCTATAAAGAGTTGCCTCGCAGCAGCAATTTCATTAGGCTTAAGTCTTTCTCCTTTCTGTTGAAGCCCTTTTATATAGTCCCGTAACTTAGCAAACCTTGGATTATACTCACTGATTATAGTGAGAAAATCATAGAACTCATCAAAAGACTTAAAGTCATCTTTACTAAATCCAGCAGTATCATCGTGGAGATTGCCAATCATATTTTGAACCTTATACCTTAAGTCCTTAAAATATTGAAGAGCATAAAGTTGTGCATAGGACTGGCCTACAAAAGGATTACTCGAAAAAAATATTGTTCTTGCAGAATCTACAGGAATTTTTCTTCCAGTTCCTTCCTCAGTATAAGCTCCATATCCAGTAGTCGTTGTTTCTGGACTTCCAACTCTGAAGACCTCAATATTTGGAGCTCCACCATGATAAACCACCAAAGGCTCTCCATTCTCATCAACTATCTTTGATGAGTTTGCTGAGTCACTTTCCCAGTCCCCAAACCAATTCTTAAAGGCTTTTGTTCTGACTTGAAGCCACTGCTGCTCATTAAGATTTGACTGATTACCATTAGGAGCTTTCATAAAGGTATCATCAGCAATTGCCTTTTCCTTGATGGAGTCAATCTCTTTCTGATAAGCTTCTTGATTAAATGGTTCAGCAACACTCACTCTGAACTTACCATCATTCGCAGAGGTAAGAATAATACTGTCCTTATCAAAATACTCTTGAGTATCTTGAATGAACTGATTGGCCTCCTCGATGGTTTCAAATACTCTCGGCTGGGAATATCTGAGATTCCAGAGTTCTACCTGAGATTCTGAAGCGTTTACATCTTGCTTTCCTTGTAGAGAGGAAAGAATGTACTCATCAGAGGGAAACTTACCAAAAGTCTCCCCCTGATTTCCATATTTATAAGCTATAAGTTCAAGCTGGTCTTCTGAAATATCAAGTCTCTTTGCAGTATCCTTGAACAGTTTTGAATGTGTGTTTACACAAAAAGCAGCCATATTATTTACAGTTCTTAAGATTTTCTATAAACGTATCAACATCAGTAATTGCTTCTGGATGGAATCCCTCTCCAAGCTTCTCTTTAAGGAAAGCTTCCTTTTCCTTTGCAGTTTTACCCCAATTCCATCCTTTATCTTGTGCAATAGCATTCAGCTCTTTTCTCATCTTTGAATGCAACTGACCAAAGGTAGTGACTTTTTTATCACTCTGCAACTCCTTAAGTGTTTTTGTTGTTGCCTTATTGGGGTCATAGTTTGACTTAGGCTTTTGTGGAGCTTTTGGTTCTTCCTTTGGTTTTTGCTGAGGTTGCTCAGCTGGTTGTTGAGTACCTTCCCTCTCAAGAGTAGTCCATCCATAAGAATAACCAAGGCCGTCTTTATAATACACATTGGCTCTTACAGTACCATCAGCTCTTTCTTCAAGTTCAGTGATACCAATAACCTGCTTATCTCCAACAGTTTCCTTTGAAATAGCATAGCCATCAGGAACTTGGAGAATTGCAGCATCTTGAGTATTGGTAGGAATACTAACCTCAAGCCCATCAGTTCCCCAACCAACAACCTTGGTCAACTTAGTACCATTGGTGTCTGTAGTTGTCTTAATATGAAGCTCAACATCAAGGTCTTTCTTTTCCCACTTATTATGTATTTTAGTCTGACGGATTGCAGGGCCATAAGTAACATTGTCTACATGCTTAGGCTCTATGAAAACAGGTTTTGCTGGTTTTGGAGCTGGCTTTGGTGTTTCTGGATTATCCCAATCTTCAACCTCTTCTCCTTCAATGGCTTGCTTACCCTCAGCAATCCTTTTCATTTCATCCTCAGCAGCCTTTGCTCTGGCAAGCCTTTCTGCCTGCTCTTGAACATACTTAAGTGCTGCTATTGCCCTTTCCTTGGGAAGGACACTGATATTACCATTCTTATCTCTACTTATAACAGTAGGATTTTTAGCATTGTCATTGATGATGTAAACACCATAACCATTATTAGATGTATATGCTGGCTGTAAACCCCTTTGCTGAATCATAAGATTATAGCGAATACTTAATCTAAGAGCCTTGTCAGTAACTGGATTTGAAAGGGCATCATAGTACTCACCGCCAATAAGCCTGTATTCAGACTTATTGATTGTAGTGGCTCTTGTTACTCGTGAAGGATTCTCCTTTTGAGTCTGAGCAACTGGCTGCTTTACATTGACCTTTATAGGATTACCATCTGCACCAACCTCAAAGATTAGATATGCTGCATTAGCTGTACGAAGCGTGGACACATCAGTTCGAAGTACACCAGCATCATCAAGAGCTCTAAGAGTAGAGGGATTATTCAGTGCTCTTTGAGTAATGTTAACTGCAAATGGGCTGGTCATTACCGCATTGATGAAGTCTTCAATATTTTCTCCAGCCTTCCAGCTTTTTACCTCGTCCCCATTCTGTACAAGAGTGACATTGTTATGCTTATCATTACCAACCAAGAAGCCATTTATAACTTCTCCATTGGCACTGTCCATAACAATATAACGGTTAAGCTCCTTGACAGCAGCCCTTCTTCTTTCAAGGTCAGTGGACATCACTCTTGAGAGGATATCCCTAAGCTGGTCAGTGAATCTACCCTGAGTAAGTTCAGGCAGAGTAATCTTTGTTTTCAGTGCCACTGGTATATAATTACCACTGGCTGCTGGAATCATCAGGAATACTCTACCAAGAGTAGAATCACTCTTTCCCGGAGGGAACATTGGTGCTGATGGAGTTCTGTTTGGTACAAAGTACTTGTCATTGTACATAATGCCAAGTACAGCATTATCGAATGTAATACCACTTGGATTTCTATCTTTGTCATTAAACAGCTCGCTAAGCTTTCTGACCTTTGCAGATTCCTCACCAAGTTGTCTCTTGACAAGACGGCCAGCATCAATCTTGGCTATCTTGCTATGTACGGAAGGGTGTACATAAAACTTTGCATTTGGATGTGAATCAAGATACTCCTTACCAGCAGTTCTTACGGGGTTGGCAATCCTGTAGGAAGCATCCATACCAATATGTGAGTAAGTAGTACCGATGACAAGATATTCCTTTGCATTCTCTCCTTCTCCAGCTACAATGACTCCACCAAGGTCCTTGTTAGGCTCGTGAATCTTCTTAATGGCATCAGTATATTCAACAACTTGTACAAGATTATTACCTACAAGAGGGTCTCTGGCATACATAAACTGTATGTCAGGATTGGTCTTTGATATGGCAAAAATTTCTCTATCTATAATTTCTTGAAGCTCAATATGTTCATTTTCAAGCCACTTGAAGAAATTTGACATAGGGTCATTAGCTTCCTTACCACTTCTTTTTTCAATAATACCAAGATTACTAAGAAGGTCAGCAGTATATCTATAAAGAGCATTTCCTTCAAGAAGTCCCGGAATTGCTCTGTACTTCTTAGTGCCTCGATTTGAATTAGCATCATCAATACCATGTCCCTCCTTAACCTCTACTGGAGGAACATCAGACTCAGATGCTTCAACTTCAAAGGTCTTCTCCTCAGATGGAGCAATATATCCACCATCATCAGTCCACTCTTCAACTTCCTCTCCTTCAACAGTTTCAACATCTTGTTTTTGTGTTGGTTGTGTAGGAGTTTCTGGCTTAGCTTCTGGTTTGGTCTTTGAAATCAGGGACTTATCTTCAGCATTATAAATAGTAGTTCCCCTCTGACCATACCAAGCAACCTTCATAGAGCCAACAGATTCACCTTCTTTTGGTCTTATGAATCCAGCAACTTTGCCTTCTCTACCATCCTTATGATAGACAGTATCTCCAATCACATACCCATCCCAACCAAAATTCTTACCTAAAGCATTGTTAGCAGCCTGCTGTTTTCTCTTTGCTTCAGCTTCCTTAGCTTTCCTTGATTCAACAACAGTAGAATTTCTTGCATGATGCTTCTTTTCAAGTTTGTCGAGAAGTTTATCATAAAGTGCCTTTACTCTTGAATCTTCCTGCCTGTCGGCAAGTTCCTCAAGGACACCCATCATAGACTTTTCATCAACAACATCTGGACTAACAATAACCTCATCACGAATATTATTCCACATGTCATTGACAGCTCCTCGCATTTGAGAAACCTCTTCTTGCTTATTAGCAGTATCTTCAGCAGTATCCTCAGCACCGTCCTCTCTGACTCTTGACTGAATAGCCTCACTTTCTTCCCTATTCAGCTCTTTCAAAGCAGCTCTTACATCATCAGAAACTTTAGTAACTTCCTTTATTCCTTTAAGGAGTTCTGCATTTTCAGGATGCCTTGAAATAAATCTGTCCAGCATTTCAGAACTGAATGCTTTGGCAATGGTTTGCTTGGCTTCATCAGTTTCAGCTTCAAGAATACTATCTTCAACTTCTCTGAAATGGTGTCTTGCAAGAGCATCATTAGCCCTTTCAGCTCTAAGTTCAGCAGCATACTCGTAATAATCAGCAGCAGCTTCCATATTATTCTGCATGATGTACTGAGAGTTTTCAGTATCTTCTATAGCCTCTTGAAGTCTTGCAATGTCTCTGACTTTAGTTCTTGCATTAGGGTCACGAAGCTCAAGCTGCTTAATAGCCTCGTCAATGTTGGCAAGCTGCTCTTTTGAATAGAGAGACCTATTTTTCTTGTCGAGCATCTTAGCTCTCTCCTTCGAGGAAAGTGAAAGAATTTCTTCTGGGGATAAAATCCTATCAAAAGCATTGTTAGTAAGGTCTTCATTTATTCTGGCCTTGTCTCTTTCAAGTTCGTTCAGTTGCCTTCTAAGTTCCTGAGCATAAAGTTCCCTTGATTGTCTGTTAAGTCTTCTTAATGCAATAGGGCCCTTTCCTCTTTCGTTGAGGAGGGATTCAATAGTTTCAATCTCCTTCTTCTTGGTCTCAATTTCCTCATTGATAGCTTCAAGTGCATTTTCAGCACCTTTTCTTGAACCATATTCAGCTATAGCAATATGTGAAGTTTCATTGGCTGAAAGTCCAGTTTCCTGCTCAAGTTGAGACTTTCTTTCCTTTCTATTATCAAGTATGGATTCATTGAATGCAAGCTGTTTTGCCACATAGCTTGCAGCATTATGATGAGCAATGACCCTATAATTATCAGACTCCTTTTCTTTCTTCATAGCCCTATCATAGGAGTCTTTCATCTTTACAAGCTGCTGGGCATTACTCTTGAGTCTTTCAGTTGCAAACTCAACAGCATCTGGTCTGTCTTTTTCAGACTTATTCTCAACAGAAGAATAGAAGTCTTGTATATCCTCTTCAGTTATATTGCCTTTAGCTTGGTTTTGAACTTTAGCCCAAGATTGCTGAACAAACTCAGACTGTGAAAGAATCGGACTTTCCATCCACTCGGAGAGAAGAGAAACAAGTTCAAAAGCTCTTTGAGCCTTTGCTTCCTCACCATCAAATACATCACCACTCTTATCAGCAGTAACCTTCTTATTGGTAGCATAAACTACCCTGAGCATGTCCTCAATGGCTTGTCTCTTTTCAGTAATAGCCTTGTTGCCACCATCAATGATATGCTTGAATTCTCTCTCCCTTTCAGCAGATTCTCCATATTGAGAAAGTAGAGGGTTGTAGATTCTATTGTTTATCCATTCACCAACGGATAGTCTTTCAATTCTTCCATCACTGACAGCTTGTTCAAAGCCATCTTCTCTTCTAATCTTGTTTACCTCTTCAGTAATTTCAGCTTCAGTGGCTTTTGGATTTCTGGCTTTAACATAGTCCTCAAACTCGCCATTGATATATTGCTCTATGGAAATCCCATACTTATTGGCCATATTAGCAAGCTGGGTTTCACTATAGTTGTTTCTCTTCCAGCTTTCTCCACGAAGACCTCTGAATAATCCTCTTGAAGGGGCGAGCACTTCACCACTACCAAGAGCACCAATAAAACCATCATACCAAGACTGCTTATCAAGCAAAGCACCCTCTGCCTGAGCAAGAGCATTAGTGAATCCAGCAGCCCAACTTACTGTAGCAGCAGTCTTATCTGGGTCAAGAAGCTGATTGACATAATCATTGTATCTACCAAGGGAAAATCCCTTAGCATAAGCAGCAGTTACATCATCCATATAGTTGGACTCAAATCCTCCCCAAAGAGTCTTGAGTGGCTGAGCAAGTCTTGCAGTTTTTGCACTAACCTCAGTTCCAAGTATTTCTCCCCTTACCCCAAGCTTTTCAGCCTCATTGACTACCTTTAAATTTGGATAGTTAGAGTTCATGGCCGCACGAACAGACTTGTCTTGCTGGTATTGCTTGAACAGATAGTTGACTCCACACATACGAAGGAACTCTATAGTAGCATTTCTCTCATACGCACTCGCAGCCTCCTGACGGGCAGCATCCATCATTTGCTTGTATATATCAGATTCCTTGTACTCGTTAAGATACTGGTTTCTTCTGTAGTCAAGGTACTTAGATGCTCCTTCTTTAACAAGTTCATCCATGTCAATATCTTCAGGATTCTGACCTTGTTTTATAAGTTGCTCTCTTCTATTTAAAGTCCAATTGTATATGTCATTTGCAATAGCTTTGTCTTCATCAGACTCAACATTCCCTTTAAGTACATTTGCTACATTGAAAGTCAGACCATCAAGTTTTGATGCAACATATTTCTCAGCTTCAAAGTCAGCCCTGTTAGTTGCTTCTCTGAGTACCTCATCAAAACTACCTTTTGCATAACCAACTGAAATTGGAATTGCATTAAGGGCTGACGAAACTGCTGGAGTGATATATTTCATTATGGCATTTGCAGTATTTGATGAAAAGGCTGCATTGTATAATCCTGTCACCTCGCTGAATGCTCCGCCAGTAAGCCTTGCAGCTCCCTTGCCAATACCGCCAACACCTCTTGCAACAAGCATCTGTGCAGCAGTATAACCCAGCATCTTCAATCCCTCATTGAGGGCAGAAGACATATTCATTTCATTACCAGCCTCAGCAAGCCAGTTATATGGACTTACACCACCATTATCTTCAATTTCTTTAATGACATCTGGATTGAATGCACCGTACTGGTCCATTCCATTCCAGAACTTGAGGTTATCCCACCAAGGTCTTTCCTCTCCATTTTCGTCTTTACCTTGGAGATAATCAGCTACCCACTTGTCAGTAGCTTCAGTTCCTTGTGAAAGTGTTCTGGCAGCAGCACCACCAACAAGTTTTAATCCAGCATATAACTGACCAAAAGAAGCAGCTGCTTTAGCTCCAACACCTCTTGCAGCACTTCCCCACCAATCTCCGGCAGTTTGATGATTATGTACATAATCTTGAAGACTTGTTGTAATAGCCTGTTCAGCAACTCCTTGGTTCTTATAAGTATCCATCAAGGCAAAATACCGTGCAAGGAAGTTCTTCTTGTCATCAAAACCAAAGTCTTCCATTTCATGTTGATTCTTGAATGCCTTGTAGAGACCAATACCCGGAGTTGTGTAATCTACTCCATTACCATAACCAGTTCTAATTTCAGCACCTTCGAATATCTCTCCGAACATATCCTCAACTTTAGAACTGCTTAAAGTAGAAAGGTACTCTTTATATTGAGATTCAAGTGGAGCTACAGTAGCTATTTTTCTTTTGTCATCATCAGCAGCTACCTTGTCTATAACAGAAAAATTACCTTTCTTCAATATATCAAAGGTTTGTTCTTTGGTCTTTTCTGGCACAGTTGGGATTACTCCTCTACCAGAAATGTCAGAATAAATCAAACCCTTCATAAAAGGATGCCTGTCAAGACGGGCATTGAACTGTCCAAGAGTATTTTCAGTTTCCTTTAACTCATCTGGAAAATAAAAGTCATCCCTTTTTGCAAGTTCAATGAAACCATCATCAGTAAGTCCATTTATCTTACTGATTATAGAAGCATTCTCTTCACTGGAAAGTCCGTCATATTCATTTTTAAGCAGATTTTCTCTAGCTCTACTAACCAGAGTACTTTTCAGCTTAGCTTGTCTTTCTGCCTTATTTGGAGTTGCCAGAAAATCGTCCTTACCAAACTCTGCAATATATTGGGAGTTATCATAAAGATTGGCAACATCATTCACAGTTCTTCCAACAAGGGAAGGATGTGCATCCATATAAGCCTTCTTTTCTTCAGGAGAAAGCTCATTCCAACTGTTAAGACCCTTAAGTCCACGCAGTCCTTTTATATCTTGAATAGGCATATATTACTGGTCTTCTTCAGGTATTTCATTTTCGCTGCTGCTCATAGAAGCTGATGGATTATAATATCCAGAACTTGAAGTACCATCAACATCTCTTCTGACATCCGTCCCAGCTCCCCAGAAATTCTTCAGTCTCCCATTTCTACCCTTTGTTGAGTAGAATCTATAAGCAGACAACTCGTCTATATACTCATCTACAAGAGCGTCAATTGCTTCTTTGTTGTATGTACCACTAAAGTTACCAGACGCATCTGTAGCTTGAGCTTTTCCAATTGGTATGTTTGCGTGTCTCAATGCAGCAATCTTTTCTTCTGTGGTAGCCTTTGTAATGTCAGCTATTTGTGTCCCTCCAGCAAGACTTACATTGTTACCAGATTCAATTACTTGCCCATTGCCGTCGTATTTTATGATACCACGAGTCCTGTTTTGATACTGAGTGGTGGTTCTACCAGAACTCTGGTTTGTTCTGCTTGAAGGCTTTGCTGTGGCCACCGCTGAAGCTTGAGCATTTACAGCAGCATTCTCATCAAATACATATCCTCCCTTACCGTCAGGCACATATCCTCTGAGGAGCATTTCAGCATTGCGAGCTTCTCTTGAGGCGGCTATTTGAGCATTCTGACGAGCTGTTTGAGCACCTTGATTATACCTTGCAAGGCGCATTTGCCTATCAAACTCAATATCTGACTTTTGTTTTACCATGTCAATTTGAGTAGCCCTTTCACCCAAGCCAGACATAATACCATTCATTATATATCCAATAGCCTGTTCAGAGGAAACCCCATAGTTTTCCGCAATTCTTTGAGCAGTAGCATTGAGATTAGGAATGGCAGAAGCGTCCCCTCCAAGGTATCTTGATATTTGATTATAGTCAACACCTTGAAGTTGCAATGCTGCAGTAGCACCTTCTTTTTGTAGTTGAGCACCAGACACAAGAGAAGGTCTTGCCATCGGATTTTGACGAAGCTCACTGACAGTAGGAATACTTTGTACCATCAAAGTAGGGTCTTTCATTTGCATTTCCCTAATCTGAGCATACATAGTTCCAGCAGTCTGGGCAGCTTGCTGAATGGGAAGAATATCATTAGCATATACTCTGCGGAGAGAATTGAGAGTGTTTCTATTAACAGCCTTCAGGCCACTTGATGCCATATCACCAGCTACTCTGGAAAGAGTATTTTTATATTGGTCAACAATAGCTTTTGAGTTGTCATCAAGGAATTGGTAATACTGATTGGCTTGCTCGTCATAGAGAGCAAGTGATTCATTTACCTTATCATATTCCTCTTTCATCATCTGAAGAGGAGCGAGCCTTTCTTGGAATGAGAAAGGCTGATAGGTTGCTGTAATTCCGTGTATTGGCATAATTAGAATCTCCTCTTCTTTTTGTTTAACTTATTACCGCCATTTTTACTGACTGTGCGTGGAACATTTTGTAGTACACTTCTGGCACCATAATAATAAGGGAAGTATCCTTGTTCAGCCATTGACTTGAGGATGTTATTCTCCTCATTCTCCTTGCCGATAGCACCAAGACTTGTAAGCAGGCTATTGATACTTTGCATAGTAGCTGCATCCCAACTATCCTTAATTCCTTGTCTAATCCCATACCCTCTTGAAATGCCACTAAGAGCAGTAGCCTGTCTTTGAGAATTAAGCTGAGCTTGAGCAAGGTTTCTCTGGTTGATAGCATTCATATTCTGAATGTTAGTTCCCCTGTTAAACTCAGCTACCTGAGCATCATCCTGACGATTTGCAAGATAGGCTTGACGCATTATTTCACCTAAATCCAACTGATTGTTATATGCAAGATTCATCGCTCCAAGCATATCCATAGCTCTATTACCACCAGAAGTGTTATAGATAGACCTTTGTCCAGCAGCTCTATTCTGATTAGCCATATTGACAAGGTATCTCTCATCATAAGGCTTTCTTACACGATAGTCTCCAATAGTCTGGACTGGTATATTTACTGGAACACCAGCAGCTCTTGCAGCTTCAATGATAGCATCAGCATTTTCATAATTAGGTCTGCCAAGCATACCATACAATGCCATAGCACCAGCACCATATACTGGAGCCATTCTTTGCCAAGTAGGTTCGTACTCAAAGTTTGGTGTTGCAGGCTGTGTTCTTGGAGCTTCGGCAGTACCTTGTTGTGTTCCTCTTGTAGCTTCAATAGCAGCATTCAAACTATCTATGAAATCCTTTGAACTTGAAGGAGTTACTGTATTACCACTTTGAGGTGCTTGAACTGGGCCTTCAAGCTGAGGAGCATTTTGCCTTTTTGCATAATTTTGAGCAGCAAGTAAGGTAGCTTGATGTACTGGACCAACCTTACCATCCTCAGCCAATCTTGACCAGTCATCAAAGTTTTTAAGCTTGTATTTACTTCCAGAGTTTTTAATCTCACTCTGAATGTAATTCATCCACTCTTTTACTTCA
>Ga0256405_10011245_pt1 | contig 11494 bp, 12 predicted proteins | sample RumenRJG_02DNA_FD_189096 | JGI IMG/M metagenome (GOLD analysis project Ga0256405, IMG submission 189096) | Bovine rumen microbial communities from Lethbridge, Alberta, Canada - RJG_02 | ecosystem: Host-associated > Mammals > Digestive system > Stomach > Rumen | place: Canada: Alberta...
TCTTCCGGAAGGCAGCTGGCAGGACGTGAACAGCAAGGCGATAGTCAAAGGCGGACAGTGGATTGAATGCGAAGCACCGATAGATAAGTTCATCGCTTTCGTAAAAGAAGGCGCGGAAGTAGCGGAAATATTCTAGGAGGGAATATGTTTACACTCAGAGTATTTACAAGAAAACCGACAGGTAAGAATTATCCCGCAGCGCTTGGAAACAGTGTGCATTTTGCGGTATGCAGTGACGGGGAGGAAACAGTCCTTAACCAGGATTACGGTATTTTATTTGCAAAAGCAAAGATAAAGGAAGACAACACTCTGGATGAAAGAGGGATACGTAATCCGCTTGTGGTTAAAAAAGACGACGGGTATGTTATTTATGCCGAAGTGATCGATAAGGAAGGACAGCCGGTTGCGTCAGGAGAAGAAAGTATCGTTGCCTGGAGTACAAAGGATTTCGTTAACTTTGAAGAATGCTCTGCGGATGCTGTTGGTCCTGAGGCTTCTGAAAGCATAGAGCTCCCGGATGAGCTCTTTCCTGCTGTTAGTGAACGCTGGATACCTTTGGAAGTTAAGAGTGTTTCCGTACCTGAAGATGTAAGGGTTGATTCCCTTAAAGAATTAAAGGATATCCGTGTCAGAGTTATCTATTCGGACGGATCGGAGGATCTTAAGCCTGTATACTGGAGCATCGAATCTCTTAGAGATATGGGAAACAGAAGGTACAGGATAACGGGACATATGCAGGCGATAGATACCGGTTTTCCGTTAACAGTGGGACTTGCAGATCCAGTGATCTTCTTATACGAAGGAAAGTGGTACTATATAGCAACGAATGATAACGTAAACGATATAGGTCTATATGTCAGATGTGCGGATACCGTTGACGGATTATTTACAGATGATGTCGAGACAAAGATAATCCTTGATTATGATGAGGAAAGGGGACTCTGTCAGACATTCTGGGCTCCGGAATTCCATGTGATAGGCGGAAGGCTTTATATACTGTTTGCCGTAAGCAATAAAAATTGGGGGCCCCAGTGCCACATGATGCGTCTTAAGAAAGGCGGGAATATAATGTGTGCGGAAGACTGGGAAGATCCCATACGTGTAAAGAGGATGAACGATCACTTCCTCACAGAGGACGGTATCACACTTGATATGACGTATTTTGAATCGGCAGGAAAGGCTTATCTGGCATGGTCGTACCGTTATGGTATCGGAACGCCAAAGGATACGGGATCCATGCTCTATATCGCAACCACGGATCCTGAAAAGCCCTGGGTACTCACATCAGAACCGGTACTTTTATCAAGGCCTTTATACGGCTGGGAAAATCAGTCGGGTACTATCAATAATGAAGGACCTTATGCATTGATATCCGGGGATACGGTATATCTTTCATATTCAGGTGGTGATGCCTGCGGACCGGCTTATGTTGTGGGATATCTTAAGGTAAAAGCCGGTGCGGATCTTCTGGATATCTCTTCCTGGAAAAAGGAGCCTACGGCAGTTCTTCATCTTCAGTCTGTAGAAGGTATACTTGGACCCGGCCACAATTCATTTTTCTATGATATGGACGGCAGGCTGATGATAGCCTATCATGCCCAGGAAAGAGATAAATACAACTGCCGCTGTAGCGCTTTCCACAGGGTACATCTGTCTGCATCGGGCTTTCCTCTTCTTAATGTGGTGGGTGAAAGAGATCTTCCTGCAGAAATGTCAGATGTCGAGATGGAGTTTACGATACTATAAAAAGGTTGTCAAACCGCAGATCCATTCATATATGGGATCCGTTTTTGAAGAAATGTGCCGTTATTATACGTTAGAGAAAGGAATAAAGGGTGCATAGCAAGTTATATTGGAACTGAATTTTTAGGAGACCGATATAAACTTGAGAGCGCTGTGAACCGTGAAATAGATAATCTGCCCGATTATGAAAAGGAAGCCATAAAGAGTACGTATATTACAGATGATAGCCGAGAGACGTTATGGGCGTGCTTGATTAATCTGACGGATTTGATTTACAAAGAGCTGGAAGGTAGTAGTATGCCTATATCTAAGGAAATGCTAGTTGAGTATTATAATGATTTAAAATAAACCAGGAAAATATCTTCCAGTTTTATAGACGATGACAAATCGCGTGATAAAGGGAGTATTGTCGCAATGAAGAAAACAATGCACATTTTAAGTGTCGTGATAATCCTGTTTATAATGTCATTTCTATCCGGGTGCGGAAATTCTGAACCGGTACAGGCTTCGCTTTCCATTCAGGAAACGAGTTGGAGTGAGCAGGGCTCTTCAACATATGATCCGAGAATAATCACTCCTCTTCAAAAGGGAGATGTGGTATATGATGGTCATTTCGTAAAGATCAAAGTAAAATCGGTTAATGAAAGCAGAATTGTTCTCACAATAGAAGGACCTATGGTTGAACCGAACGATGATGGTACGATTAATCTTGATGCCGAACCTATAGAAAAGCTTGAACTCGAATGTGGGCAATCTATTGAGTTGGTATCTACGAGCATGAGTGCCGGTTTCAATTTGGTCATCTCGTATGAACAGAAATGAGATGTAATAGTGGCTTATCTCGGGAGATAAAAAAATATATTGTTTTAGCGCCTAAGGGCGGCTATGAGATTTTAAGAGTCTTGTAGCCGCTTTTTTATTATATGAAAAGGGTATGTCTGAATTAGATATATAGTTTAGTGTTTGTCATCCTTTCTTGAGTGTTTAACTGTTGCGAGCAGTCCGGGTTTGCCAGCCCGGGCTGTTTGCATTTTGCATATTATGAAATTGTTTAGTTACCATTCACAGATTAAATGAGGATACATAATGAAGCTCACGTTGGTGGGTTTTATTTTTATTTATGAAAAGGTTAGAATTTTCGTATTAAACAAATCGGGGTTTGTTGATAACTAAATGGAGAGAAGGTAACTTACAATGACTATCATATCTTATGATGAAAAATACCTACAGCAGATCATAGACTTGATACTGCACATACAAAACGATGAAGCCAAAATTGATCTTCCGTTATCGGAACAGCCCGATCTGCTTGATATTTACAATAACTATATTAAGGACGGCGGAGGTTTCTGGATAGCGGTTCATAACGATACTGTCATAGGTACTATTGGACTGATGAAAAAGAATGATAGCTGCGGTATCCTCAAAAAATTCTTTGTTAAGCAGGATTATCGTAGCCAAAGGATAGGTTATCGGCTTTATCAGACTTTGCTCACCTACGCTGAAAGTATATCCCTACGTTATATCATTCTCGATACTCCTTCTGTTGCTGTCAAATCTCACGCTTTTTATGATAAATCTGGATTCAGACGTATCACTAAAGCAGAACTGCCGATAGAGTATCATTATCCTGACAGAGATTCGTTGTTGTATATGATTGATCTGGAGATCAAATAAATGAAGATACTCAAAGCCGAAACGACTGCACTTCGGGCATTTTTGCAATTCAATTCATGGAGCGAAGCGAGAAATCATGGCTTGCCAGATTACGACGGCAAAGCCGTCAATTCATTGTTGGGCTTCGCTCGACAAATTCATGTTTGTTGAAATGAAAGCACTATTTCTAGGCGGAGTTATGCTCCGCCTAAAAGCTCTGCTATGGTATATGGTTCACCGGAAGTCAGTCTCAAAAGTGCAGTGAATTCATTAACACCATTTCTGGCACAGGTCTCAAGATAAGTTCTGATATCTGCGAAATATGATGCGTATTCAATACTTTGGAACTGCCCGGAGACTTTGTCCTTGACTTCTTTAAAAGATCTGGAAAATTGTCGTTCAAAGCATTAAGCTTATTACCAACAATGTCGTATTTATCAGTGAATGGTTTGATTTCTTTGAGTTTCTCAACTATGCGATATTGCTCAGCAATAGGTGGTAGTGGAAATAAAATATTATGAAGAGCATTTGAAGACAAACCTTGTATGCCAATGCCCTTTCCGCCAATCCAACCAGCACCTTTATATAAGAAAAAGAGATAATAGTAGTATTCTGTGCATACAGTAACATATGCTCTTAATTTATGAATATGATTTTGAATCCTAATATCATAGTCATAATTCCATATGGCTGCTCGTCCAATATCACCACCTTCACAAACGAGTAGATCCCCCTTGGTAGCAGTACACTTATCAATTTCAGACTCCTTGAAAAACATCTGCTTTAGAGAATCTAATTCGAAATGATTCCAGTAAAGATTTGATGTGGTTATATAATCAAGAAGTTTACCTTGCCTATTAGTTTGATTAAGCGCCTTACCAGTGCAATGATCAAAAAGTGTTCCAAGTCTTACCCACTCCCAGCTCTCCGGTATCTCAAACGGCACCTCATCGGCTATAGAAACAGGCTCATTCTTGCCACCTTCTCATAAGGAATATTATGACTCTCTCTATTGAAGATACGCCAATATATTGATAAAAGAGCCTAATTGTGGTAATATATTGATCGCATTTAGGCTTTTTGCATTAAGGAAAAAGCAGAGGTTAAAGGAAAAATGAAGGAGATTAGTATATTATGAAATTAGGCATTGTTGGTCTGCCCAATGTCGGTAAGAGTACCCTTTTTAACTCACTTACCAAGGCGGGAGCGCAGGCTGCGAACTTCCCTTTCTGTACGATAGATCCCAATGTGGGTGTCGTACCTGTCCCCGATGAGAGACTTGATAAGCTCGGAGAGCTTTACCATACAAAGAAGGTTACCCCCGCTGTTATAGAGTTCGTTGACATCGCGGGACTTGTAAAGGGCGCTTCAAAGGGTGAGGGACTCGGAAACCAGTTCCTTGCAAATATCCGAGAGACAGACGCCATCGTACATGTAGTAAGATGCTTCGAGGATTCAAACGTTATCCACGTTGACGGAAGCGTTGATCCTTTAAGAGATATCGATGTTATCAATCTTGAGCTTATCTTCGCTGATATCGAGGCTTTAGAGAGAAGACTTGCTAAGGTTGTAAAGGCCGCAAGAATGGACAAGACAGCCGCTAAGGAGCAGGCTTTCCTTGAAAAGATGAAGGCTCATCTTGAGGCCGGAAACAGCGCAAGATCCTTTGAGTTTGACGCAGATGACGAAGATGAAGCCGGATATATGAAGGAACTTAACCTTCTTACCGCAAAGCCCGTTATATACGCCGCAAACGTAGCGGAGGAAGATCTTGCCGATGACGGAGCTTCCAACGATATGGTTAAAAAGGTTCGCGACTTTGCAGCAAAGGAAGGAAGCGAAGTATTTGTTATTAGCGCAAGAGTTGAAGAGGAGATTTCAGAGCTCGACGATGCGGAGAAGGCTGAATTCCTCGACGCTCTCGGAGTAAAGGAATCCGGTCTTGACAAGCTTATCGCCGCAAGCTACAAGCTTCTCGGACTTATGAGCTTTTTAACCGCCGGTGAGGATGAGTGCCGTGCATGGACTATCAAGATCGGTACCAAGGCTCCTCAGGCAGCAGGCAAGATCCACACGGATTTTGAGCGCGGATTTATTAAGGCAGAGGTTGTTAACTACAAGAACCTTCTTGAACTCGGATCGCTGGCAGCAGCCCGCGAAAAGGGACTTGTGGGTATTGAGGGTAAGGATTATGTAGTTAAAGACGGCGATGTTATATTGTTCCGCTTTAACGTATAAACGGGGAGAAGAGGAAATTAAACATGAACTCAACAGATATTTCATTTCCTAATTTAGGGATATATCTTTCGAATGTCCCTAAGCAGTTTTATATAGGAAAGTTTTCAATCGCTCTTTACGGCGTGACTTTCGCGATAGGTATTCTGCTCGGGCTTATCGTAGCTTCTAAGGTTGCGAAAGAGTATGGCGAGGAAGAGAATAGTTTTTGGGACTTTGCAATCTTTGTTATAATCGGCGGACTTATCGGAGCGAGAATCTACTATGTTATATTCTCCTGGGAATATTACAAGAACGATCTTCTCAGCATCTTCAACCTTCGCCAGGGCGGGATCGCGATATACGGCGGTGTTATCGGTGCTTTCCTTACGGCATTTATCTTCTCGAAGGTCAAGAAGATAAACGGTTTTGTTATGGCCGATGCGGCGATGCCGGCGCTTATCCTTGGACAGGCCATAGGACGATGGGGCAACTTCTTTAACAGAGAGGTTTTTGGACAGTATACAAACAATCTCTTTGCGATGCGTCTTCCTATAGACGCAGTAAGAGCAAGAGATATTTCTGCTGATCTTGCTTCCCATATCGGAGAGGGAGAGAACTTCATACAGGTTCATCCCACTTTCCTTTACGAGAGCGTTTGCAATCTGATCCTTTTTGCACTCCTTCTTATCTTTAGAAAGAAGAGAGCATTTAACGGAGAGGCTTGCCTTTGGTACTTTGCCGGATACGGAATCATCAGATTCATCATCGAAAGAATCCGCACCGACCAGCTTTACCTTATCGGAACTACAATCCCTGTATCCCAAGTAGTTGCAATCGTACTTATAGTAGTAGCAATCGCCGGAGAGATTGTCTTCAGAACCCTTATTAAGAAAGGTAAGCTCCCCAAGATACTCAAAATCGGAGAGAATTCTCCCAAGATAGTTAAGGCTTAAATGTGGGATTTCATCCCACCGGGAGCCAAAAAGCAGGTGGGATATTAAGACAGTTTAAGGAATGTTAATAATTCATCCCACTCCCAACCACAAGATGTTGGATTTGGGGTCAAAATGATATCAAAATATGGAAATTATTGTGAAAAATAGGCAGTAGCCATCAGGCTGCTGTCTATTTTTTTGTCTATTTTTACCAGAACAAATTATTAAGAAAGATTAAAAAAATTATTGAAAATGCTTGCATATTAGGGTATTTTAATGTAGAATTTTGGTTGTAAGTGGGAAGAAGTGGGATGTTATACCCATAAAGTGGGATAAAACGGAAAGGAGGATGCAAAAGATGGCCGGACTCATCGGAGAATACAATCACACAATCGATGCAAAAGGCCGACTTTCTGTACCTTCTAAATTCCGCAGTGTCCTTGGAGACGGATTTGTTATTTCAAAGGGCATTGACCAGTGCCTGATCATCTATTCCGAAGAGGAATGGAGCGCATTTCAGGCGAAGTTAAACACCCTCCCCACATTTGACGACGATGCAAGAGAAGTTAAGCGTTTCTTCGGTTCCGGTTCTGCTTTCGTAGAGATAGACTCCCACGGTCGAATCCTCGTTCCCTCAAATCTCGCTGAATACGCCGGACTTACAAAGGACGTTACGATCGTCGGAACTACGGACGGTAAAGCTGAGATCTGGGATACGGATAACTGGAACGCCAGAGAAGGCAGGATCAGTCCCAAGGATGCCGTTAAGAACCTTTTTGCTAAAGGAATCTCTATATAAAGAGCGGAGGATAATATGGAATTTAAACATTATTCTGTAATGCTCGAAGAGACTATAGAAGAATTAAAAATCAAGCCTGACGGCATATATATGGACGGAACCTTAGGCGGCGCGGGACATTCAAGCGAGATTGCAAAGAGGCTTACCACAGGTCATCTTTACGGAATAGATCAGGATGCGGCGGCAATAGAAACCGCAACAGAAAGATTAAAGCCCTACAAAGAAAACGTCACTGTTATAAGAAACAATTACTGTAACGCGATTGCAGACCTTGCCGAAAGAGGCATTACAGAGTTTGACGGAATACTCCTTGATCTCGGAGTAAGCTCCTATCAGTTAGATACCGGAGAAAGAGGCTTTTCCTACAGATACGACGCTCCGCTTGATATGAGGATGGACCAGAGGCAGACTCTTACGGCGGCGCAGATAGTAAACGAGTATTCGGAAAACGACTTATACAGAATAATCAGAGACTACGGCGAGGATAAATTCGCCAAGAATATCGCAAAGCACATTGCCCAGGCGCGAAAGACAAAGAGAATAGAAACAACATTTCAGCTTGATGAGATCATACATGCGGCGATACCGGCAAAAATGAGAACCGGCGGTCATCCCGCAAAGCAGACCTTCCAGGCGATACGGATTGAGTGCAACAGCGAACTTAAAGTCCTGGAAAACTCACTTGATGAAATGATAAAAGCCTTAAGGCCGGGCGGAAGAATCTGCATCATCACTTTCCACTCCCTTGAGGACAGGATAGTAAAAACAGCCTTTAGAAAAAATGAAAACCCTTGCACATGCCCTCCGGAATTTCCCGTTTGCGTTTGTGGCAAGAAATCACTCGGAAAAGTAATAACGAGAAAACCGATAACCCCATCGGAGAAGGAACTGGGGGAGAACACAAGATCCGCAAGCGCAAAATTGCGGGTGTTTGAGAGAGAGTAGAGAGATCAGAGAAGGAAGAGAAAATGGCAGATTACAGAAACGTCAACAGAGAGTACTATGAGTTTGGTTCGGTAGCGAGAAATTCGGCGGCTCCTGAGAGAAGATATGACCCCGAATTTGAGCGCAAAAGCGCACGAAGACCCAAAAGCAGATCTTTTTCCGTACTTGGTTTTGCAATCGCAGGAATTGCATTTGTGATTTTTGCCATAAGTATGGTAAACTATGTTCAGTTGCAAAGTGAGCTTACAGCTAAGATTAAATCTGTTGCTAACAAGCAGATAGAACTCAACAATCTTAAATCTTACAATGATGAGCATCTTGCGCGCATTACCGGCAGCGTTGACCTCGAGAGTATTGAGAGCATCGCTCGCGGAGAACTTGGGATGACATACGCTTCCGAAGGTCAGGTCATCACATACGAATCCGCCGGTAATGACTATATGCGAAAAGCGGATGGCAATTAATATATGGAATCAGATAAAAACAGATTTAGAAGAAACTCAGATCAGTCGGGTAGGCCGAGGATTTCCTCCGGCCAAAGCAGAGCGACAAAGCTTGTAATATTTTTTGCGATTACTGTTTTGCTTTTGGGAGCTTTGGTTATCCGACTGATTTATATTGTAAAAGTACACGGGACCGAATATCAGAAAGCCGTTCTTCAAAACCAGGCTTATGACTCGGTCGTCTTGCCGTTTAAGAGAGGAGATATCGTTGACAGGAGCGGTACCGTCCTTGCAACGTCGGAGAAGGTGTACAATATGGTCATCGACGCATCCGTTATGCTTACCTACGAGGATGACAGATACTTTGAGCCCACCTTACGAGCACTTGGAGAATGCTTCCCTGCAGATGTGATCGATGTCTCGCAGATCAGATACTATGTTACCAACAACGAAAACAGCAAGTATTACGTTGTGGCAAAAAGGCTTTCCTACTCGGATATCCAGCCCTTCCTCGCTGTGCAGGAGGAGAATGACTTCGTCAGAGGCGTTTATTTCGAGGACGAGTACAAGAGGGTATACCCCAACAAGAATCTTGCATCAACGGTTTTGGGCTTTACAAGAAAGAATTCCAATGCCGAGGGTCAGTACGGACTTGAAGAGTATTATGACAATATCCTTACCGGAACAAACGGGCGCGAGTACGGCTACCAAAACGACGACGATACTCTTGAGAGAACAGTTAAACCCGCTATTGACGGATATACTATCCATACAACAATAGACGCCAATATCCAGAAAATCGTTGAAAAATATCTTAAGGATTTTAACGATACCCATATGAACGCGGTTCGTACCGGAAACGGAGCGGAGAATTTAGGATGTATCATTATGGATGTCAACTCCGGAGAGATACTTGCCATGGCAAACTATCCGGATTACGATCCCAACGATTATAAAAACATTACGCCCCTTATCGGAACCCAGCTTATTGAGGCCTACACAAATCCTGCGGGTTATATAGAGTACGAGACAACGGATACTCCCATTACCCAGGAGCTTATTTACTCTTTAAGCGAGGACCAGTTAAATGTCAATTTCTCGTCTCTTTGGAAGAACTATTGCATTTCAAACACCTACGAGCCGGGATCTACCGCAAAGCCCTTTACCGTAGCGGCTGCCTTAGAGAGCGGCGCTATTACCGGAAACGAGGTTTATACCTGTAACGGATATCTTGAGGTGGGCGGCCATAAGATCAAGTGCCATACCTACGCTTCGGGAGGAGACGGTGCAGTAAGCGTACAGGATTCGATCGCATGGTCCTGCAATGTTGCCCTTATGAAGATCGGACAGGCCATGGGAAAGGAGTCTTTCTCACGGTTCCAGAAGGTGTTTAATTTCGGACTTAAGACAAATATCGACCTTGCCGGAGAATCCCGTACGGCCAGTCTTGTTTACGATGCGAAGGATATGCTGCCTTCAGACCTTGCGACAAATACCTTCGGACAAAACTTTAATGTAACCATGATCCAGATGATCACAGGCTTTTCGGCTTTGATAAACGGTGGTTATTACTACGAGCCCCATATGGTCAGCAAGATCACAAATGCCGGCGGCGCAACCATCGAAAATATCGAGCCCAGAGTATTAAAGCAGGTTATTTCCGAATCTACATCCGAAAAGCTCAGACAGTACACAAGAGCTACAGTAATGGAAGAAGGCGGAGAAAGAAGAACGGGTAAAACCGCAAGACCTGCAGGATATGCCATCGGAGGAAAGACCGGTACCGCCGAGACCCTCCCCCGCGGCAACAAGGAGTATGTTGTATCATTTATGGGATATGCTCCCGCAGACGATCCCCAGATCGCTATTTATGTTGTTGTAGACAGGCCCAATGCCGCAAAGCAGGACGATGCCAAGTTTGCGACCGGAATCGTCAGAAATATTCTTACGGAGGCTCTTCCTTATCTCGGAATTTATATGACTGAGGAGCTTTCCGAAAAGGAAATAAAAGAACTCGAAGAAAAGCAGCTTGAAAACACCTACAGATTCGGTGAGAATTCCGAAAACGGAGAGAGCACCGGAGAGGAAAAGGAAGAAGAGTTCGTAACCGAGGGAACAATAGTGGATCCCACGGGTGAAGCTGCAAATATTTATCCCAAGTGGATGACTTATCCTATAGATCCCGCCACCGGATACCGCGTAAATCCCGACAACGGAGAAAAGTACGACGCATCAACGGGAGAGCTTGTGGAAGACGTAAACGAATCTATGGGCCTTGAAGTACCCGTAAACGGAAATCTTGGAACATCTCAGCGTCAGGATACAAGCGGACACTGATTGGAGAGAAAAATGGCAACTACCGCCGAAAACGTATCGAAATTTACAAGTAAACAATTAAAACGTGTATCAAGGATGGGCTTTGACTGGAATATGGTTCTTATAATCATATTCCTGCTTGGCTTTGGACTTATCATGATTTATTCGGCAAGTTCCTACAGAGCTGCAAGAGACTACGGTGGGAATGCAACCTACTTCCTTTCCCGTCAGGCCATAGCCGACCTTCTGGGAATCGCCGTTGCGGTCTTTGCCATGTTTATTCCCCTTAAGCTTTTTTCCAAGGGGTGGATTCCGTGGATCATGTATGCTATAGCATTCACCTTGCCTTTACTTACGATTCCCTTCGGTATTTCATCCCACGGTGCATCAAGATGGATCGAGATACCCGGAACGGGATTTAATATCCAGCCTGCCGAGAT
>Ga0256405_10011246_pt1 | contig 11494 bp, 12 predicted proteins | sample RumenRJG_02DNA_FD_189096 | JGI IMG/M metagenome (GOLD analysis project Ga0256405, IMG submission 189096) | Bovine rumen microbial communities from Lethbridge, Alberta, Canada - RJG_02 | ecosystem: Host-associated > Mammals > Digestive system > Stomach > Rumen | place: Canada: Alberta...
TGAGATTTCAATCAATATATCGATGATATTTTTAGCCCATATGCCTTTTACGGCCGTGCTGCCGATATGACTGATGCGAATAACGGAATAATCAGAAAGGATTCTTTTTATAAAAACTTCCCTCTCTTCATAATTCTTCGCCCATGCATCGTTATGCTTCGTAAGAAATATCGGGAATAATTCCCATAATTCCTTCAATGTCATTTCCGATAATTCTTTCCCCACGGCAAACAAACCTCAAATTTTGTACAAAGACACAATTTAAACACGCGTCATCATCCTTCCGTTCGATCCAAATGCACAACGGTTTCGACGTGCTTTGTCTGCGGAAACATATCGAACGGTTGTACGCAGGTAACTTTGTACGGTGCGAATTCAAGAAAACGCTGCAAATCCCTCGCCTGCGTATCGGGCGCGCAGGAAACGTAAATTACTGCCCGCGGCGCGAACCGTGCCAACTGCTGCAGAAACGCTTCATCGGTACCCTTGCGCGGCGGATCGAGCAACACGCAGGTTTTTTGCGGCTCGAAGGTAATCTCCTTAAAAAGTTCGGAACTGTTACCGCGTACGACGGAACCGTTGATGACGTGATTGCAATTCAAATTCGTTTGTGCCAATGCAACCGATTTTTCGTCAATCTCAATACCGACGAATTGCTTCACGACGGAAGCCAATGCAATACCGAAAACGCCCGTTCCGCAGTAAGTATCCGCCAAAAATTCCAACTTCGAATGCTCTTTGAAAAATGCTTCCAAATACGCCAGAAGGGCTTCCAGGATGTAGGGGTTGTTTTGGAAAAAACTGCCGGCGGGAAAATGAAACGTTAACCCGCGAACATGGGCCGTTCCGGAGGCGTTAAAATCCGTCAACACGCCGTCGTCGCAATCCCGCAAAAGCGCGGTTCCGTTGCGCGCGGAGCCGTTCACAATGCGCTCCCGAACCGTCGGCAAGGCTTCATTGACGGCATCGCTTGCAATCGGGCACTGCGGAACATCGACGATCGTATGTCGACTGCCGTTCGCTAAAAACCCGACGGGACATTGACCGCGGTAACGTTCAAAGTGCGGCGTCAATTTGGTGCGGTAACCGTAAATTTTCTCCGACGCAACCACCGGCTGAACCTCTGTATGGATGCCTCCGATGCGTTCCAGACAATCGACGATGTGTCGACGTTTCCACCGCAACTGCTCCTCATAGGTTATATGTTGATATTGGCACCCGCCGCAGCATCCGAACAACGGACAGCGCGGTTGAATGCGCTGCGGCGACGGCGTTAGAACTTCGACCAAATCAGCTTCGGAATAATTTTTGTGGTTGCGAAAAATACGTACCCGAACACGCTCGCCCGGAACAACAAACGGAACCATCACCGCCCAATCGTTATGACGACCGATCCCGCGTCCTTCGTTGGTCAGCGTTTGGATGTCGAGCTCCAATGTTTCGTGATAGGCGAACGGTGTCGGAATAAAATGCTTAGGCGGTGTCGGGCAAGAAGGCGGCTGAGTGTTCATGATAATGATGCTTTCAGACTATGGTGAAATAAAATGACTGCCAATGTTAAAAGGCGCGGAGAAAAAGCATTCAAAGATTTTCCAAAAACAACAAAAAAACCGAAGTTTATTGAGAAACAGGAAAACCAAACATATTTGGTTCCGACCAACCGTCGATACCCTTCACTAAAATACTCGAATACTCAAAAACACAAAAAAAGACTAAAAATACAACGATGCACTCCGAGTTTTTAATTTTTACGGCTTTTAAGCGTATATCTTCCCGTATTTTTGGGTTCATTTACCTGAAAACGGAAGGTTTTTTTCAGATATAAAGCACACAAGCAGATACGGAACGCGTTGAAACTTAAACATTGCATGTTTTCAATCGCGGGCGGTTGTGAAAGACGATGCTACTCTTGCGACAATGCAAATAACTCAAAAACTCTTGAACCGCCACCAACGTTTGGACAGAAGGCAAAGCGCTTTCGATCCGCCACCTACCCCTCCTCGCCGATACGGCGCACATCGGGTTTGAGTTCGAGTTGCAAGCAATACTCTTTGCCGGGTTTTGCGTACAACGGCGTCGAACGTTCCAGGGTTTGCAGATAACAAATTTTCCCGTACGGCGTCCGATAAGCGGGATTGTCAACCACGGATTCGATTTCCTTCCAGCGGGCTCCGAAATCATCCTTCGCAACCGATACCTGCAGGCTGTTTTCGCCCAGCATTAAAGAGGTGTTTAAATGATGTGTGCCGTGCGGCATCGACAAAGGAATGACAAAGCGAAAACGTTCAACGGTAACCGGTTGTTTGAATTTATAAATAAACGACGCCGAAACCGTTGACCCTTCAAAACCCCACCGTACTTTCACGGAACCGACGCCCGAAAGCAAGGTTTCATCCTTGGAAATCAACTCCGGCTGTTCGTAGGAAAACGTAACGGCTTTCTTTAAACCGAGACCCGAAACGCAATTTTTTCCGTAAAACGACGGCAAGGTTTGCGTACCGTTAATCGTCAATTCGGGCAACAAAACGGGCAAATACGTATCGATTGGACTATCAAAAATCCCGGGACAATGCGGAAACGCCAACGCATCGGCTTTCCCGTCGTTGCCGATCAGCGGCAACTGCACCGTTAATCCCGAATCCGCATCCCGATAGAGAAACAAACCCTGTTCTCTGTTATACGTTTTTTCGAACAGTATCCACCGACCTTTGGTCTTCGGCGCCTCTTCCGAGGAGATAAGTGTTTCTTTTAATTTACTCGTCCAACGCGCCCAACGACACAGGAAAGCGATCGTATCGAACGTTACGCTGCGCGTTGTTTGTGACGGAACGGTACGGCGTTCCCCGTCGTTAACCACCAAACAGGCACGCTCGGTATCGACAAAAGTTCCGAAGAAGTATTGGAAAAGGCGGCACAACCAATCGCCATAAAAAGAAATTTTATCCGTCGGGATCCAACCGTCGCGAAAGCACTGCACCAACAGCGTCATCGGGTATAATTGTCCGTACACACCGACATCGGCACCGTACGCCCACCCTAAACCGTCGGAACGCACCATGTCGGGAAGCACTTTAAGAATGCGCTCCGTTGCGGTCCGCAAACCCGGCAGTTTGCGCTCAATCATCGAGAAGTGCGTATGCGCATCCAGTGCCTGCCGAATAAGCAAAAACGCTTCCAAGGTCACATCGTCGAAGCGCCCGCCGATGCCGTGTTCGCAGGGACGCGCCAACCAGCCGTTCGTCGGTTGAAGGATGTTCAAAAATTCGTCAATCAGCTTCGGAACTTCGTCTTTTTGCGTAAAACCGAAATTGTAGCGAACCGTCGCCCGAAGGATGTTCAAAATCGTCGAAAAACCGTCATCCTCCGTTGCCCGTTCGACAAGGCGTTTCTCGAAATTCTTCCGTGTTTCTTCGTCCGCTTTCTCCCAAACGGGGTTATGCTCGCGATTGGTGCCGAAAGCCGACAGCGAAAGCGCATTTTGCAGGAATACTTCCCGCGAGGTTGGTTGCTGAAACTGATGCCAAAAACAGCGTGCGGCAACGTCGGTCAAATCGGTTTCATTCAGTGTTGTTTCGTGCGTTGTACGGTAAAATTCCGCCAGCGCATTAAACGCATGGCCACTTTCGTCCGGAAGTGCCGTTTCGTCCTCAGCGGGGATAACAACCCCTTCTTCGGTCACGGACGACGAAGCATTCCCGAGCAACAAACGCGCCAGTTCTAGACACTGATGAGCAAAATTCCGCATGCGTCAAAAAAATTGTTCCGAACGACCGCAAAAAAACTACTTCCGCGCGCCCCGACGGAATTTGTTTTGGAATTTCTCGACCCGACCGGTAACGGACGCGGAATGCTTCTCGCCGGTGTACACCAAATGCGAATCCGACGTTACGTCGCGCAACACCATGTGATACTCGACGCCGTCAATGATCTCTTTCTCCTTCGATGTCAGCGTCGAATACGTCAAAAAACGCTTTCCCGTCGAAACGTCCGTAAAGCAAACGGGATGATAATCGGGATGAATGTTTTTCTTCATAACCTCAACTCCGAAAATTTCCCCCTAATACCCCTGCCGCGCCTTATAACGCGGATTGGTTTTACAAATCACGTACACGCGACCTTTGCGACGCACCACCTGGCACTTGGCATTGCGCATCTTTAACGATTTGAGCGAAGAAACAACTTTCATAACAATACCCGCTTTCCTTTAACAACCAACAAAATCAACCACCTCGATTGGAAGCCTTCGTATGCCGTTCGTCAACCCGTTTTTGACCGAAATCGACAAAAAGCCACGCTTTCGTCGCTTCCGCCCGAAATACATTCCAAACAGCAGACGCTCCTCTGGTGCAGGCGGTCGGAATCGAACCGACAATACCAGCTTGGAAGGCTGGAGTTTTGCCATTAAACTACGCCTGCGATCGCCATTATGAGAAAAGAAAACCGAAAAACGGTCAAGTCTTTTCGTGCATTTTCGGGAAAAACGGAAAAATTTTATTGTGAATGTTTTACGGGTACCCGCGACTGCTCCTTTCGGAACATTTTTGATGCCACCGTTTCATCCGTGGACGTACTCCGCACAACAAAATGCAATAAGACAGTGAACGGCGACCTGTAGGAACGAACGTGCTCCGTGTTCTCTGCGAACCCTTTTTATTAGGAGTACACGATGGTACAAACGCGCCCGATCGAAGGGGAAGTGCTTGTAAAACCCGACAGCTTTCCCTTCTTTTCCTCCTCCGTCGCACCCAACATCCACAGGCGCGTAATCATCCGCGAAGTACCGAAAGCATACCCGCTCTGACCCGGTCGGTCTCTTTTACACCGAGCACATGAGAACGGATACATTTCTACATTTACCTCCAATCCTTTCTTCAATCTTTGAACAAAGGAATATATTCGAACGTTTTTCAAAGAACCGAAATCGCAATCCGAAAAAACTAAGCCGCCTCTCCGCTTTCTCTTTTATACATAAAGGCTTTCAGGAAAAAACTCAGTCGCGCTTTCAGTTCGAGGCGCGGAACAATTTGGTCGATGAGCCCGTGTTCCAGCAAAAACTCCGCCGTTTGAAAGCCCTTCGGAAGTTCCTGCTTCACGGTATCTTTAATGACGCGCGGTCCGGCAAATCCGATCAACGCACCCGGTTCCGCAACAATCAAATCGCCGAGCGACGCAAAACTCGCCATGACGCCCGCCATGGTCGGGTTCGTTAAAACGGAAATATACGGCAGTTTCGCTTGTTTGAGACGTGCAACCGCGGCGGAAGTTTTCGCCATCTGCATCAGACTGAGAATGCCTTCGTACATGCGTGCGCCGCCCGATGCGGACACAATCACGACGGGACATTGTTCTTCGACGCCGCGTTCGATGCAACGCGTGATTTTTTCGCCGACTACCGAGCCCATGCTGGCGCCGAGAAAGCGAAAATCCATGACGGCAAAAGAAACTTTCATGCCGTCGATCGTTCCGATCCCGCTGACAACGGCATCCGTCAAACCTGTTTTCGCCTGGTTTTTCTCCAACTTGTGTGCATATGTATCGAGTGCTTCAAATTTAAGCGGATCCGCCGAACGCAACGCGGCATCTTTTTCCTCGAAGGAACCTTCATCCAAAAGCAGTTTGATGCGTTCCGGTGCCGGCAGCGGGAAATGATAACCGCTCTGCGGAACCACCATCCAATGCTCCCGCAGGGTTTTGACGTAAATCATCTCGCCGGAAACGGGACACCGCGTCCAAAGATCCGCCGGAATATCCGTCTTTTTCTGAGTTGTTACGGTCGAGTATTTGGGTTTCGAAAACCAAACCATCGTTCTTAATATGTTTTACCCGTGCGCCAGCGTGAATACCCGCACGACGGTTGCGCCGTTCTCTTTCAAAACCCGCGCGCATTCGTTGAGCGTCGAGCCTGTCGTAAAAACGTCATCCGTAAGCACGTACGTCGCCTGCGGGTCGATCCTTGCGAATCGACGCAGACCAAACGCACCTCTCACGTTTTCTTTTCTTTGAGCTTTCGTCAAGCTTGTTTGCGACGGCGTATGCCGTTTGCGCCGCAACAGTCGTTGCACGCGCCCGCCGACATATTTCGCCAATGCATTTGCGATAAGGTCGCTTTGGTTATAACCGCGCCTGAATTTGCGAAAGAAATGCAACGGAACGGGAACGAACACAGCATCCTTTAAATCCTCCAAGCGTACTTTTTCGTGATCAAAAAGACGCTGCAAATCTCCGCGCAGGTAAGTTCCGTTATGGTATTTCAAAGTATGTATGAATGCACGCCCGACGTCGGTAAAGGCAAACAGCGAAATTCCGCCGTCGAAAAACGGTTGCAATTCCGTACAATTGAGGCAACGAACATTCTCGGTAACAGCGATTTGCGGTTCGGAAGCAACCTTTTTATCGTGAAAATGCTCTGTTTCATTGCCGTCTTCGTCGCTTTCACCCGACACCGCTTCCGTCATCAGCGCACGCCCGCAACAACGGCAACAAACGCCGCGGTTAAAGATAATCTTTCCAAAGCATTCGTCGCAGATGAAGCCTTTTTGTCGGGAATGAAGCGGCTTTTTGCAGTAAAAGCAGTCGCGCGGGAAGACAAAATCCAACAGGGCGTTGAAGAGCGACATGAATGAAATTTCTCTGTTTTTTGTGAAGTGAAACGCAGGCACTCCCTTATCTGTTTCTGCATTTCACGACATCAAATGCACCGCCCGCAAAAGACGTTGCAGGCTTTCAAGTCCGAAGGTTGCCGTCCAAAACGTCGCCGTTGCATAAAGCGCAATTAAAACCGCCGAACATACCTGCGCCGCCAGCAACACCAAGCCGTCGTTTTCGAGCAATCCGAGCCCGAACCACAAAATGACGCCGGCGGGTATTGTATTCGTCAGCGGGATCGGCAATGCCATGATGAAGGCAAGCAGGACGATGTTCACACCGACCCAGCGGTAATTCAGGATCCGACAAAGTTTAACGGCGCGATTCGGATGCACGACTTTTTCGAAAATCACGACGTATTTCAGGATGGCGGCAACCATCTTTGCGGGTAATTTAAAACGTTTATCGAGCCACTTCTTCGGGAGTTGCAGCTGCCGCTTTCCGCGGATAAACAGAAACCCGATCCACATCAACACAATTCCGAAAGGCGTGCTGTAACCGGCGGCGGGGATCGGCAACGCACTCGGGAACGCAAGCAGAATAATAAAAATTCCCAGACTTTGCTCCTTTAGACGGTCATTAAGCTCCGAAAGCGTAGCGGATAACTCACCTTTCTCGTTGCATAAGCCGCGAATGTGTTCCGAAAGCGTCTTCACATGTTTCAATGTGGGAACAATTTTCAACGGGCGCAAGGTCGTTGTACTGCAGAAACGGTTGGATCGGATTTTCGAATGTTTTCGGAAACGCTTTTGTACGTTTAATTTTCAATGACAATAACATCTTCGGAAACATGTGGTGCGACGAAAGAAAGTTTAAATTTTTCTTGAAATCCGCAACAAATCTTTTTACCTTCAGAGGCGTAGCGTAAGGCAAAATATGGTTATGACCGTTGAAGAAAAGCAGGAAATCGTGAAGACGTACCGCAGAAAAGAGGGCGATACGGGGTCTTCGGAGGTGCAGGTTGCGTTGTTGACGCACCGGATTGCGTATTTGACGGAGCATATGAAGGTGCATCGCAAGGATTTCCATTCGCGTCGCGGTTTGACGGCGTTGTCCAATCAACGTCGCAAGTTGTTGGAGTATTTAAAACGAACCGATTTGGAGCGTTATAAGAAGCTGGTTGATCAACTGGCACTGCGTTATTAAGAGCAGGAAGCGGCGATGTTGAAGCAGAAGTACGGCGTTGAGGTCAACGGCATGAAGATGTCGTTTGAGAGCGGAACGTTGGCGCAGCGGGCGAACGGTGCGGTGACGGTGCGTTCCGGCGAAACCGTTGTGTTTGTGAGTGCCGTGATGGCGCGAGAAGTTTCGCCCGATCAGGATTTTTTCCCGCTCACGGTCGATTATCGCGAGAAATTCTCCGCCGCGGGACGTTTTCCGGGCGGCTACGTGAAGCGCGAAGGCAAACCGAGCGAAAAGGAAATTCTCACCTCGCGTCTGTGCGACCGACCGTTGCGACCGCTGTTTCCGAGCGACTTTTTAAACGAAGTTCAAATCATCGGTTTATTGCTTTCGACGGATCAGAAAAATGAACCGGATGTCTTGATGGTGAACGGCGCTTCGGCGGCATTATTGTGCTCCGATATTCCCTGGAACGGACCGATCGGTTGCGTACGCATCGGGCAAATCAACGGTGAATTTATCGTCAATCCGACCAACGATCAGCAATTTGAATCGGATTTGGATCTTATCTACGTCGGCAATCGCAATGACGCGCTGATGATTGAAGGTTGCGCCGATCAGTTGCCCGAGGAACGTTTCATCGAAGCTCTGCGGTTCGCCCAAAACGCCATTCAACCGATTTTGGATGCCCAGGAAGCGTTGGCGAAGAATTTTAATCGCCAAAAACGAACTTACGTCCCGCATGCGGCAACGGCGGAGTTGTACGAATGGTGCGAAGCGAATTTTGCCGAAAAATTACGTTCGGCGTGGTTCAATCCCTGTCGTCAAACGGCGGATGAAGCGGTTTGGGCGGTGAAGAAGGAAGCGGCGGCGGTTGCGGTCGCGGAACGAAAATTTGAAACCGAAGCGGATGCCGCGAGTGCTTTGAACGTGGCGTTCGAAGCGCTCATGGAGAAATTGTGCCGCACGGCGGTTCTGGAGCGCGGCGAACGTTTGGACGGGCGCGGCATGGAAGAAATTCGTCCGTTGGGTTGCGCCGTCGATGTGTTGCCGAAAACGGTACACGGTTCGGCGTTGTTCGAACGCGGACAAACGCAGGCATTGGTCAGTGTCACACTGGGAGCCGGGAGCGATGCGCAGAATCTGGATGCGCTCACGGGCGGCGCGCAATCGAAATCCTTTATTTTACATTACAACTTCCCGCCTTATACGGTCGGCGAAACGGGGCGCTTCGGCTTTGTCGGTCGGCGCGAAGTCGGTCACGGTGCGCTGGCGGAACGTTCGCTGTTGCCGGTCATTCCGTCCGAGGCGGAGTTTCCGTATGCCGTTCGCGTGGTATCGGACATTATGAGCTCCAACGGCTCCACCTCCATGGCATCCGTTTGCGGCGGAACGTTGGCGCTGATGGACGCCGGTGTACCGATTTCGGCACCCGTTTCGGGCATTTCAATCGGATTGGTCACGGAATACGATGCGGCGCATACCATAAAAAGACATCAGCTTTTAACGGACATTATCGGCGATGAAGATCACTTCGGCGATATGGACTTCAAAATCTGCGGCACCGAGAAGGGGATTACGGGCTTCCAGCTGGACTTGAAGATCGATGGCTTGCCGTTGGATATTATGGCGGAAGCCGTCCGTCAAAATTCCCGTGCGCGCGCAAAAATTTTGGAGAAAATGCTGTCCGCGCTCGAAAAACCGCGCGCCGACATCAGTCCGTTCGCGCCGCAGGTGACGACCGTTACGATTAACCCCGAAAAAATCGGTGCTTTGATCGGTCCGGGCGGCAAAAACATCAAGCAATTAACCGAAACCAACGATTGCCAAATCGACATCGCCGAAGATCGTTCCGGAAAAGTTACGATTTACGCGCGCAATAAAGCAAGTTTGCAGCGTGTCGTCGATCAAATTTTGGCGTTAGATCAAAAGATTGAGGTCGGCAAGGTTTATCAGGCGATCGTTAAATCCATCAAAGACTTCGGCGTATTCGTCGAATGCCTGCCGGGACAGGAAGGCATGGTACACGTTTCCGAGCTGTCCGATTGCCGCGTGAACCACCCGAGCGATGTGTGTTCCGTCGGTGACACCATGGTTGTCATGTGTATCGATGTCGATCCGAAGGGGCGCGTAAGATTGAGTCGCAAGGCGGCGATGGGGGTAAAGAAGTAGAGAGTAGCGTAAGTTGATTTCACCTACGCAAGGGATATTTGCACTTATATTAGTCCCCTAGTTATCCGAATTGGAGTTGCTGGGAAAAAATAGAATATGGATATAAAAGGACCCTCGACAGAGAGAGGATACGACAGAAGGGAAGAGTAAAGAGGCGCAAAATTACACTTTAACGAGTAGCACAAGCAAAATTTCGGCGAAGTTACGAAACAACATGCGTCCTTTATGAAGGCGTTGGATTAAATCGAGATGATTGCCTCCAGTAAAACAACGGTTTATGTTTATTGTTTAACTGTCGGAGCAGGTTTTTTTTATTAAACATACATTACGAACGGAAGGCATGCTGCTTTCTTTGCTCAACTGAGGCGAATGTTCTTTCTCCCACCGAAGTACATCAAGGGCTCCACCTTGTCCTTTCGCTCCAAAAAATCTTGCGAACGAGTCTCCCAACTTATAGAAGAGAAGCGAAACAGTGAGTATCTTATGTCAACCGTAACCGTTCTAATATCCGATACATTCGAAGCTTTTATTCACCAGCCGTTGGCGGTGGTTGATTTTTGGGCACCGTGGTGTGGTCCGTGCCGCGCACTGGCGCCGATTTTAGAGAAAGTGGCGCAGGAGCAAAACATTGCGATCGGCAAAGTCAACGTGGAAGAAAGCGAAACGGAAGCTTTGGTGAAGCAGTACAATATCCGCAGTATTCCGGCGTTGTTTTTCTTTAAAAACGGACAACAGGTCGGCAGTCACGTCGGCGCGCTTTCGGAAGAAGATTTATTGAATAAAATTCGGTCTTTATGAAGCCGCAGACGTTGTTGCTTGATCTCATCAAGCGCTATCCGTCGCTGAAACCGCTTCGTGCACCCTTGGAAGCGGGATTTCATCTGTTGCGCGAAGGCTTCCAGCAATCGGGAAAGTGGCTGATTGCCGGCAACGGCGGCAGTGCGTCGGATGCCGATCACATCTCCGGCGAGTGGTTAAAGGCGTTCATGATGAAACAAGCGCCTGCCGATGTACCGGAAGAGTTGGCGTGCCACCTGCAACACGCGCTCCCGGCGATCCCGCTGGCAAATTTTACGGGTCTTCATACCGCTTTCGGCAACGATTGCGATCCGAAGTGGACGTTTGCGCAGTTGACCTATGCGTTGGGGCGACAGGGTGACGGTCTGCTGGCGATCAGTACATCGGGTAATTCGGAAAATATCTTAAATGCCGTTCGGGTGGCACGCGCCAAACGCATGAAGGTGCTCGGTTTGACGGGGCGTTCCGGCGGTGCGTTGAAAGCGCTTTGCGATGTTTGCGTGTGTGCACCCGAAGACGAAACCTATAAAATACAGGAGTTACATCTTCCGATTTATCACTGCTGGTGTCGCATGATTGAACAACATTTTTTCGGTTCTGATGAGCACCCGAAGAAACAAAAGAAGGATGAGCCTTCGTTGCGATTGGCGGTACGCCCGAAAAAGCGCACGCGCTAACGTTCTTTTACTTTGGATTTTTGCCGCTTTTTCTCAAAATCCAGACAGGAAGTTTAAAAGGGACATACACACTAAACGAT
>Ga0256405_10011247_pt1 | contig 11493 bp, 9 predicted proteins | sample RumenRJG_02DNA_FD_189096 | JGI IMG/M metagenome (GOLD analysis project Ga0256405, IMG submission 189096) | Bovine rumen microbial communities from Lethbridge, Alberta, Canada - RJG_02 | ecosystem: Host-associated > Mammals > Digestive system > Stomach > Rumen | place: Canada: Alberta | collected...
ATAAAGAGAACCGCCTTTTTGGGGCGGTTCTCTTTATAATTGGAACTTCATCGCCGATGTGAAAAAGAGAGAAAAAAAGTGTTGACTTTTCCCATCCTGTCTGCTATTATACTTCTTGCGCGTGAGAAGCGCAGGTATCACAGATGGGGGTATAGCTCAGCTGGGAGCGCAACAAATATTTAACGCGCCCCTCTTTGTAAGTTGACCCCAAGTCGTGTACGCCCCCGTTGCTTGGAACTTTTAAAGGCGAAATAACGGCGTATTTCTCCAAAGTCAATTGATTTTGGAACAATAATTTCATAAACAGCATGTCTCACCCGGGGGTATAGCTCAGCTGGGAGAGCGCTTGAATGGCATTCAAGAGGTCAGCGGTTCGATCCCGCTTATCTCCACCAGACATGTTGGAAGGCTTGTATTCTATGGAGTACAAGCCTTTTTGTTTCCCCTATTCTCCAAAATGGGATTGTATTGGCACCTTCCACCGCCATTCAGGTGTTTTTCCGGCATTAAGACCGCTTCTATGATCTACAAATCATAAAAGCGGCCTTTCTTGTTTTCTGGAAATGTGTTTCACGGTGAGACACATTTTTAATTACGCTCTGCATGAGCGAGACAGGATTGAATCACTAGAGGAGAACGAGCTAGTTTTAATAACGAAAACCGCATTTTCAATCACACTTTTCTACATTACAATAACGTTTATTGAAAAAGCAATAACATAAATGTTGACACAGATCACAAATCGGTATATACTTTTAGCGCAGGTGCTTTTCTAGACTAACTCTTAAACGGTTAGGACATAGGTATTTCATGTCTTTTATACGCTAGGAACCTCGTCAATAACTGGATAAAAACTGCAAAAATGACAATTTTAATAGTGGGTGATTATTATGTACACTGAAATTGTAAAAATAATCGAAGGAGGATTAGCAAACGACAAAGAGAAAGTTGTAAATTATGCAACTGTCCTAGCTAACAACCTTGAAAAGCAAGGCGATACTTCCTTGGCGAGAAAGATTAGAGCAGTATTAAACCAAAAGAGAGGCACGCTAACTGCGTTAGACAGCTTATCGGCAAGGCCTGTAGATTCTGAGAGTCGGATGGATATAGTTGAAGTCTCTTTCCCGCAAATTGATACAGGGGAAATTGTACTAAACAAATATACGCAAGAAGCTTTGTACAATTTTGTTGAGAGCTATAACCGGAGAGATATCTTACTCAAATCTGGATTCAATGCTGCGAACACCTTGTTGCTTTATGGGCCTCCGGGATGCGGGAAAACGACAGTTGCTCAGTTGATATCTAGTATTACCGGCCTCCCTCTTATTACGGCTAGACTCGATGGTTTAGTATCCTCTTTACTCGGGAGCACGGCTAAAAATATACGCAAAATATTTGATTATGCCTCAAGAAGAGAGTGCATCTTGTTTTTAGATGAATTCGATGTTATTGCTAAATTACGAGATGACAAAAACGAACTAGGAGAGCTAAAACGTGTTGTAAACAGTCTAATCCAAAACATCGACTCTTTTAGCGAGGATAGTATTTTGATTGCAGCTACTAACCATCAAGAACTTCTTGATCCAGCAATATGGCGTAGGTTTACATCAGTAATAACACTTGAAAAACCCCAAAAAGACGAAATTACTCAATTGTTACATATCACTTTAAGAGAGAAAACGACAAATTTCCTTTCTGTTCCCAAAAAACTTGAAATAATTGAGAATGCATTAATAGGGTTTAGCCATTCGGACATTAAGACAATTCTTTTCAACGCAATGCGTGGAGTTATCTTATCCGATAGAACTTGCCTGACAAATTGTGACGTATTGAAAGAAATCTTTTTTCACAAAAACCATACAATTGAAGGCGATGACGAATTAATAAGGTTTCTAATAAGTAATGGTGCCACACATAAAGAAATAAATGAAAGCATGAACATTCCCCTTCGCAAGATTCAAGGAATATCTAGAAATGTTGGAAGACGGGAGGTGTAATCAATGGAAAACGAAAAACTGCCAATTAAATTCTTTGCTCCGCGAGAAATTGATGAATTAAGGGTAGAACCAGGCAGAAGTTCTGATATCCCAAATTGGGTGTTGAGTGGCGATGAATTAGAGCAACGCGCGTCTGTGTTAAAGCTAGCATTTGAGCAATTTGCTTCAACGGTAATTGATCGAGAAGATCGAAAATCTGCAGTTCCGTTTGTGTTCGTTGCTAAAATGTGTTCTGATGCTACAGCAAAGTCAAGAAGAGGAGATATCTCCGCATTATTTCAGACTGGTGATAGGAGCAATGTAATTGGACTTACCGCTACAGATGAGCTTGTGGTAAAAATAGACTCTGTATCACAGATGAACGAAATTTCCGCTCATTTAAATGATTATAATCGAAATAGCTATGCGATTTCTTGTCTTGAAACATTTTGGGAATTCCAGCCTGAAGTGGAATCGGCCGCGGAGGAGGAAGAATACAAAGTAAAGCTAATCGACTTCCAAGATTATGAGACAAATATAGCTATGCAACGTTTATTCGAACAGGCCCTTACTAAACGAAACATCACGTATAAAAAATCTAGCTATACAAAGCAACTCCCAATTTATAAGATAGGCATGTCTCCCTCAGCTTTCCTTGATACAATCAAGGAAGACGATATATATGAAGCCCTTTTCTCTATCGAGCCGATGCCAAAGTATGTTTTATCATTGGACTCGATACAAGGCGAAAATTCTGTAGAAATCATGAAGCCGCTTGAAGGAACCCGTTATGAAACATTGGGTATCTTGGACAATGGTATTGCTGCTATTCCACATTTATCGCCGTGGTTGACAGATGAGAGATGGACAGTATATCCGGATTCTGAAATTGATCCAACACATGGAACATTTGTTGCTGGTGTTGCCCTTTATGGAGATGTATGCGAAGGAAAAGATTGGGTAGGACATAGCGGCATAAAGATCTTTGATGCAGCTATCTTTCCTAACACCCCCAACGGAATTGATGAAGATGAGCTAATCGAGAATATAAAGGATGCCATTAAAGCAAATCACGAAAGAATCAAAGTGTGGAATCTTTCAATAAGTGTTGTTCGTCCAATTAGTGATTCCAAGTTTTCAGATTTTGCAATAGCACTAGACAGCCTTCAGGATGAGTATAATATCCTAATTTGTAAATCTGCAGGGAATTGCAAGAATTTCATATCGGGCCGGCCCAAGGGGAGAATTCACGAAGGTGCGGATTCCGTACGATCACTGGTTGTTGGTTCTGTAGCTCAGGCGAAGGGAGCGGATGATTATGCTGAAGTGGATAATCCTTCACCTTTTTCTCGCGTTGGACCTGGCCCAGAATTCATTATAAAGCCCGAAGTATCTCACTATGGAGGAAATGCGGGTGTAGATAAAAACGGTCATCTTGTTACAACTGGTGTGACCTCGTTTCTAAAAACCGGAGGACTTTCAAAGAGCGTTGGAACAAGTTTCTCTACTCCGCGCATAGCATCCTTGGCTACAGGACTATACCAGGAGCTTGACGAGGCGTTTGATCCACTTTTGTTGAAAGGTTTAATCATTCACTCAGCCTCGTATTCTGAAAGCTTACTCATCCCAGAAGCGGAACGCACAAACCAGCTTGGGTTTGGCGTACCCAAAAACATTCAACATATTCTCTATAATTCTCCATATGAAGCCACTCTTATTTTACGTGATACTCTTGCTAAGGGTGAAAAAATAGATATTATGGACTTCCCGATGCCAAAATCGCTAATAAAGGATGGTTTCTACACAGGGCAAATTATTGCTACACTAGTATATGATCCCATTCTTGATCCATCACAAGGTATTGAATACTGCCAATCCGACTTGGATATAAAGTTTGGATCATTTAATAGGAAGAGCCCCCGTGATACATCTAGAAAGAATATTCTTAATCCAGTGGGAAGAGAGGGAGCCAAGAATCTTTTTCTTAACAGCTTATATAGCAAAAGGCTAATGCGAGAAAATCAGAGTGAATTTGCATTAAGGGAAAGGCTGTTAATTCAATATGCGGATAAGTATTATCCAGTGAAAAAATACGCTATTGATCTAGCAGATCTTTCAGACTCGAACAAACAGAACTATGTAACGCAAGACAAACTCTGGTATTTGAATTTGGTTGGACTATACCGCGAACACACTGAACAACGTGCAAAATATGAGCGTATTGTCCCTAGTCAAGATTTTTGTTTGATACTTACTATACGAGATCCAGAGAAAAAAGCAAACGTATATGATGATGTAACTCAAGGGCTAGACACATATAGTTTTTGGCATAGCAACATTAAAATTGCTGCAGATGTTGCTGTTTCGGTTTCTTCAAACAATTAAACAGCTTATTAGAGAGTTGCAGGTGACAATGGTTGTCTGCAACTCTCACTGTAAAATGTTACTTTAGCTGATAATAATCAATTCTAATTTCATATCCAGATTTGACGACAACGCGTGACAAAAAGAAAGATAACAAATATTTCCGTCTCTTCAATGTCGCACTCTTGAATTCCTTCCAACGCTCTTGATTTGTCTTTATGACAGTTTCCTTTTCCCATATTTTATGTCTCAAATCAGCTTGCCCCACATTCAGCAATGCAATTTGATTCTTTATTTCAATCAGTTCTTTCTGGCACTGTGTATACAGTTGCTGAATCTGTTCTGTTGTAAACTTGGAATTCCCTTCCATGGAAGCAAACAATTCTGACCGCAGGATATGCATTTCTCGTTCCAGCTCTTGTCTCTTATTATCTGACGCTTCGATGCTTTTTTCTAGTTCGCAGGTTTTGTCATAAACCCGTGCTTCCGCAAGCACATGCGGCTCCTTTTCCCATATCTTTTCCAAATATGACGTTAGCTCCACGATCACCAAATCCTCAAGTTTCTCAGCCAAATAGGTATGCTGTCCGGTACATTTGCATGGGATGCCTTTCTTCCGTTGCTGACAAACATATTTTTGAGTACGTGTTGTGATTATCGAACCGTCCTTTTTCTGGTAATGCTTCACAATATTGGTAGACGACAGACGCGATCCGCAGGTGCCACAGAAGAGAAACCCGGATAACAGTGAACGGCTCCATGTTGGAACTGTCCGGCGGGATGAAGCATCTGCTTTCTTTGCCCGAATGACCTCTTGTACCTCTTGAAACAGGTCGTCATCAATTATTCTTAAGTGCTCTTGATAGCAAGTTGCATCACCCTTATGCATTTCTCCAATGTACAATCTGTTTTGCAAGATACCGCTCAGGCTCGCCGGATTCCAGGGTCGTCCGCTTTTGGGAAACAGCTTTCTCTCGTTTAAGTAGTTTGCCAATATCGACGTTCCACAGCCCTCATAAGCAACCTTTGAAAATATGACCCGCACCGTTTCCGCTTCCTCCGGCAGGATCATCAAATCGTACAAAGGCTGTTTCCTTTTGTTCTCCCGCCCCTGCCTCACAAGCTGATAGCCGTAGGGGCAAACGCCTCCGGTAAAATGCCCCTCGCTTGTAAGTTGTCGGATTCTTGTCCGTGTGCGCTCGGAAATGCGCTCGCTTTCACCTGCGGCCTGCCAGTAACGGATATAGTTTGTGAGCTTGTCTACATGATTGTCAAAGCGCTGCTCTCCCTCGCACACGCTCCAGATCTCTATGCCGTGTTTCACCAGCCACTCTACAACAAACGGCGTCTCGTCGTCTCTCCGTCCGATTCGATCAAACATGAATACCAGCAACACATCGAACTTTTCCAATAAAGCCGCCTCTTTGATTTCCGTGATCGCATCCCGCTGGCTCATGCTGAGCTTGTAGCCGGATACACCCTTTTCCGAAAACTCTCTAATGATTTCCCAGCCCCGACAATCCGCAAACGCATGGCAAGCGATCCGCTGCATGGGAATATCCTGCTTGTCCAATTGGATGGTGCTCGACACCCGATAAAGACAATAGACACGTTTCATCAAAAATTCCCCCTTCTGTGATACATACAGTATACCGAAATGGGGGTATAGCTGAGCCGCCGGAGAAAACTATCGACAGCTTGTCTGAAAAATCGACGACCAGATTCTTCGTTATTTTCAGCTGTTCAACGGCTTTCGATAGCGGGTTTTGTAGACAAAAGTCGAAATGGGGGTGCCATTGATCCGGGAGCGCACACCGTATTTAACCAGCCCCCTGTTTGAGTGAGCTACTTGAAGCAAGAACCCTTACAAATCAATAAAAAACATGCTCTTTCGGGGGTATAGCTCAGCTGGGAGAGCGCTTGAATGGCATTCAAGAGGTCAGCGGTTCGATCCCGCTTATCTCCACCATAGCATGTTTTATGGCTTGTATTCTACGGAGTACAAGCCTTTTTATTTCCCCCAATAAATATCGGGATGATGCTGGCAGCTTCCACCGCCGTTCAAGCGTCCTCCCTCCTATCGAAAAGGCCGTTTCCACGAATCAAGAGATCGTGAAAGCGGCCTTTTTTGTTGCCTGGAAATGTGTCTCACTGTGAGACACATTTCGACTATTCGATTTTTCACCATTTCACTATTTGCGTATAATTATAGCTTGAGAGCAAACAGATAACGCAGATGGTTAATAATTGTACCATTTTATGATCCTGTTGAAAACAGTAGATTAATTATGTATTATATATACAAGTAAACACTACAAGGGAGGAAACAGCATGTTTACCATTGAAAATTTTGTACGTGGAATTACGAATGCAACACGTAATATAACCGCATCTATCCAAGATAATGCCCTTGTTATTAATAGGGTTAATCATGATTACGAAACGGACGAGGATCGTGAAGAATCTTTCGCTAGGATTCCGCTGGAGCAAATCCAACCACTTACGGATCTACTCACCGATGATTATATTTGTGCGGACATGATGCTTATAAAACAGGACTACATTGAAGTTGCCGTACAATCGCAAGACCGCAACAGGCCTGCGCCCTTTACGCGTTCAGATCAAGGAGCCTTTGAAGTAAATGAACATAACTACCAATTTATAACTTCGAAGGCAAGTCAAAAATACATCTTTGCTCTTTTTTGCTCGTTCCATAATAGCCCTGACAAGTACGATGTTAGTCCTATGCGTGTTTTCCCGAGAGAAGTAATCACAAGCGCAGAAGACTTTTTTGATAATTTCCGTATATACACCGTTAAGGTAACCTCTCCGCAAAGACACTCTGCGACAGAGCTAAAGCGCATACTTGATGCGTACATTTTTAATGTTGCTTATAACTTCAATGTACCTCTTGCTGTTTCCGATTTTACAGATGAGCGGAGGTTTCGTAGGATTAGTACTCGTCGTGGCGGTCAGCTGTTTCCCTATAAACAGTATAAGCAAGACCTAACAAAGCATTATCAGCAAGCCCTTGCGACGAACCTTCCATTTATGCAATATTTAGCTTTTTATCATGTTGCAGAGTTCTTCTTTCAATCAATTTCGGAAGATGAAGCGTTCCAAGTAATCAGCAACTTTATTACTCGCCCTTCATTTTCTCCTTATAAGCATGAGGATGTTCGCAACTTTTACAATGCTATTAAAAAGAAGATGCGGGATCAGCGAGACGATGGTGTTTGGAACGAAAAAAACGGCTTGCTGCTATGTTTGAAGCGATATGTGCCAGATTTGTCTGTACTAAAAGCATCTATTGATCGTATAGATAGTACTGCTGTTGACTATTATCGAACAGCATCAGTATCTTTTGCAGATGACGGGAAAATCATTAATTTCGATGATGAAGCCGAAAAAGTATACTCCGCCATCCGTGATCGAATCTATGCTACACGCAATGCTATTGTTCACAGTAAGCACGGCGAAAGATTAAGATATGAGCCATTTAAGCACGATAAGCAACTTGCAAAAGAGATTCCTTTGATACGAGCAGTAGCAGAAGAGATAATAATCAATTCTGCGGAACGTATCAATTATAATTTCGTCGATGCACAACAAACCCCGCCACAATAAATATCGGGATGATGCTGGCTGCTTCCACCGCCGTTTAAGCTCTCTCCCACCGAAAAGGCCGTTTCCACGTTCAACAGATCGTGAAAGCGGCCTTTTTTTATTGCCAAACTTGTATTTCTCCGCTGCCCATTCCAGCAGCAAATAGGGCTTTATAAATCGGTGGCTGAATTATCAGCATAATCAATACTGAACATACCCAAAAAATCAGCAGTTCGTAATAGCCTTGGCTGCCTTCAACTCTAATCTGCTTCTCCCAAGATTCCGGTGCAACCTTTATCAGCATCTTGAAAAAGCCGTAGCCCAAGCAAGCACCGATTGTATTTGTTATCAAGTCATTTATATCTGTTGCGCCAAAGCCGAACATCTGGACGATCTCAACGGAAAGAGAAACAAGGAAGCCTACTAAAGCAATCTTGCCGAGCGTATCATATTTTTCATACAACACCGGAAGGAAAAAACCAAGAGGCATAAACAAAAGAATGTTCAGGGCAGTATCTACAGGGCCTCTTATCATATCCACAAAAGGGATAAAAGAGAATCTCGGAGAAAAGGATGCCCTAATGCAAATACCTGTTACAGTTAATAAGCCTATGAAATAAATGACGAAAACAAATGACGTAATAATATGACCTGCTGTTTGTTTTCTGCCCATCAGATGCAGAACAACGAAATACAGTATCAATGCGGCTATCGTAGGAATACTGCCACTTATCAGATGACGTACAACAAACTCCCAATCCATTTAGTCAGCTCCTTCTATACATACGCAGCAGAACGGAAGACAAAAAATAGCGCTACGAAAATACCTATTTGTCAAAGAATGTGTCTGACCGCGAGACGCTTTTTCATGCTCAAGAATTGATTATTGCTTGCATTATACCACGGTTTAGCACCTTTGTGTTTTATTATTATCCTTCATTCTCATTAAGTCTTTATTAAGAGGCATTTCAGTTAAACTTGTCTCACGGTGAGACACATTTCAAGCGTATGTATCAAACATCTGTCTTGCGCGTTCTTCCGTGAAAAGCCATTCCTCGGGGAGCTTGTCAACCGTTCCGGCTGCGCTGGCGCGCTCGCCCCAAACATGGTTTTCGCGCAGAACAGTCTCACCTAAACCGGATCTTGAATCATGCAGCGCCTGGGCAATCTCTGCAGGCGTGGCAAGGTACATTCTCGGCAACTGATCGTCGGCCACATTCTGAAACTGAACGAGACAGAAGATTGTCTTTTTTCCGTGGGCAGCAAGCCACTTGTCTATGGCCTCATGGTAGTCGCAGCCTTTCTTGTAGCCCTGCGTCAAGCCCCAGCCTCCGTCTTGGCTGCCCTTTACGGAGACTTTCAGCATCTTATCGCCTTTCGTGGCGATAAGATCATATTCCGGCTGATTCGCGCCATATTGGACAGATACATCTATTCCATATCTGGCAAACTGAGCGGCGGCAAATGCTTCACCCGCGACGCCGATATGCCAAGAGCTTACTTTTTTCATGTCCTATCCCTCAATACCCATCTTCTCCTTCAGATCGTGGAGGCTTTTATCGTGCTGGGCTTGGCTGATTGCCCCGCGCTCCAGGAACATTTCAAGAGTCTGTTTCTGCTTTAAGAATAACTGCTTGTTCTTCTCCGCATAGGTCAGCTTGTCCCATGCGGAGTTTTCTATATTCACGTCCATCTTTCTCTCTCTTTCTTATGCGGGCTTTCTCGCAAGCATAGGCGAAGCTGTGGCAATAATTTCAGCGGCGGCGTCCCGATCCATTAGATAAGGCCGGACTTCCTTTTCCCCGACGATTACGGGCATACGGTCATGGACTTCAATCATGGACTCATTGGCCGGGCGCGTGAGGATCACAAAGCGGTAGGCGCCGTCAACGAGCTTGTAGATCCCGCAGAGGTAAATCGTCTGCATAGCGTCCACGGTAAACAGGTATTTCGTCTTTTCCCTGTCGTGGTGGCTCCACTCATAAAAGCCGGAGGCCGGGAGGATAATGCGCCGGTCACGCAAGCTGTCAGCAAAGGTTTTCTTCTCTGCTGCCGTCTCCGAGCGAGCGTTGATAATCAGCTTGTTATCCTGGTAGCCCGGAAAGCCAAAGCCCGCCGGGACAGCGACAATCTTACCCTTCCGATCAATGACCGCCGGGACAATATCGCCGGGGAAAATCTCACCGGTCTTGTACACTCCCGGATAGTTTTTCTCCATGTACTTGTTGACCGCATTGAGCTTGTCATCGCCGCTGACTCGCGTAAAACTATATCGACCACACATTATTAACGATAGCTTGTTTCAGATCGGAGTATTTTTACTCCAGAGTACCCATTCTGAGCTAAAAACAGTTCAATATCTGCGTTGGATATTCTACTTTTAGGCCCTAACCACAATTCTTTTACTACTCTTTCTGAACTATCCTCACTTTCCATTTCAGAAAAAGGCAGCTTTAGATAAGGAGAAATATTGTCATCGGAAATATTAAACTCAAAGTTGTTTCTCATTTGAGAGATGATTTCTGCATGTTCTGGTGGCCCAAAATAATCTTTGGGATGGCCAACGACCCAATCAGGATCCTTTTCTATTCTACTGGAAAATAATAACCGCCACTCCTTTTCTTCTTTGAATCCCTCGTGCTTGTATTTCAAGGATTCTATCATGAGAGATTCAATCATCCCATGAAAATTGAAACCGAGCAGCCCATCTGTATCAGGATCTGCATCATCCATTGTCATATTCTCTACTATCCATGCTCGCAGCCCTTTGAGTTCTTTAAGTATGTCAGAAGCGTTTTCTCTTAAAATATTTTGCCTTTCTTCTTCAGATATATAGATAACCTTTTCGAGCGATAGGATGCCTTTCGACTCTTCACATTTTTTTCGCAAAAGAGCATAGGAAAAGCCAAGACATAATCCCTTGCCGTCGTGTGCATATCCTCTCCACTGACTCAGCAAATCAGCTTCCTCACTAAAGCAGATGACGAGGTTGGATAAACGTCCTTCATCCAGCGCAGAACTTATCATATCATCTGTGCTATTCAATAGAGAATACAGGGCATCAATATTCTGCTGTCCGTCATACTGCAATGGGAATGGATCCTCCTTGTATTGTTTCAAGATTTCTGAAAGAACATCGGGAAATAAGATCTGCAATTCATCATAATCATTACTTTTCATGATATCGCTCATGCGAATAGCATGATCCTTTATTATTCCCAAACAGCGATTGTTGCTGCCGTAATGATATAAGCAATTCATAACTTGTCTCTCCTATTTGCCATTTGAAATCTGGAAACGATTCCTATAAGGCATAAATCCATTATTTCAGAACACATCAGCCTGATAATCAAAAAAATTATAACATAATAGTCATTCCATATCAATCTGTCGAAAAACGTGTCTCACCGTGAGACACGTTTTTTTCATAGTGCGCCCGGCGAGCGCACGTTCTAAAGGGTGAAAGTCCCGAGACCGCCCGGCAGCGGGAAGGTCATAGCCAAAGCCAAGGGTGTCCGTCGTGAGGCGGAATCTGAAGGAAGGCAGC
>Ga0256405_10011250_pt1 | contig 11493 bp, 10 predicted proteins | sample RumenRJG_02DNA_FD_189096 | JGI IMG/M metagenome (GOLD analysis project Ga0256405, IMG submission 189096) | Bovine rumen microbial communities from Lethbridge, Alberta, Canada - RJG_02 | ecosystem: Host-associated > Mammals > Digestive system > Stomach > Rumen | place: Canada: Alberta...
ATTTTCCCCATGTCTCGTTGGCCTTATCCCAGAAACGAGTGCCGTCGCTGGAACGAACCATCACCTCACAGCGTCCATCGCAATTAATGTCGTAGGCCACAACCATGTCGTTCTGACCAGCACAGATGTTCACGTTCGGTCCCATATCCACGGTCCACAGGAGAGTGCCGTCTAGACGGTAAGCCTGAATCTTGTGACTTGTTGTGGCGGTATTCTCTTCTTGTTCGGTCTCGTCAGAACTGACTGCACCAGCAAACAGGCGGTCAACCACTACGGCATCCACTTCGCCATTGCCGTCCAAGTCCATAGGCCAAACGTATTTGGTGCGGTACTCATCGCGCTTGATGACTGTGTTGTCGAAGTCAAAGTCAAACCACACATTGTCCCAGGGATAGGATTTATATAGGAAAGGAGCACAGATTTCGCCTTCCACCCCATTGATAATTGCGCTTACAGCAAATTCTGTGTTCGCAGTCAACGTTGATGGTGAATAATTGGTTTTGGTTAATGGAGTGGAGTTGACCTTTGTATAATTCTCACTGCCGGCTTTACGCTGGTAAAGGTTATACGTTGTACCTTCTGGTTCTTGTGCCAGTTTTCGCCATGAGATTAAGGCTCCACTGCCACCATCTGCCGTACGGCTTGTACCACTACGTTTCACTGCTACCACACCACGCCCCAATGTCTGCTGGATTCGTTGTGCGTTCATGTTGGAAGGCAGGAGCATTATCACTGCAATGAAGAGGAAATTGAAAATTTTCATTGAGTTATTAGTTTTTGGTAATATCTATTAATTCATAAATTCGTGTGGGAGCCGTTCCGTTAGAATAATTACTTTGGGAATTTCACCCTCCCAAGGAACTGGCGGAAACTGGTGCGGTCGATTATCTAATACTGAATCTGGTGGTCGCCCAAGCCATAGTAACGTTGAAGGAATATGACTTTGAACATGAGCACAACATCTATCGGCTTGCGGTATATTGTCAGTTTATCCATCTTTTCGTCTGATTTATACCACAAAGGTACGACTTTTCCTTGAATTGAGAAATAAATCATTAATTATTAACACTTTAATTTATAGAACACCACTCCACTTCCTTTACTGTTTAGGCAGTTGTTGTACTGCTTATCAGTGGTATTGAATTCATAGTCAGGGTGCAATCTGCTGAGCCTGTGGAAGTACTCTCTTCCCATTTCTTTAAATTCTGAGGCTAGAGCAAATCCCAGTTTTACCCATTCGTCGTAACTGTGTGCGATGTCAAGTCCCCTAGACTCTATCTCAGAGATTATTTCCTCTACTCGTGACTGTACGTCAGATGAAGAGCTGTAACTGGAAATAGGAGACGACTTGTCAGTAAACCATCCTGTACTTCATCTACTTTTAAGTAGGAATAAGTATGGATAAGTCGTAATTAGTCGAACTTGGTCGACGTTTTTGTCGTGCTACACACATGTAACAAAAAAGCCGTAAAAAAAGGCAGAATAAGCACATAGAAAACATGAGCCTATAAAAAGCAAATGGCGTGTAACTCATTGAGCTACACGCCATTTGATAGTGTTTTGTTATGTCTTTACTTATGCGTCTCATTTGACCTCCTCGAAGTCGGCATCCTGAACGTCTTCGGTTGAAGAACCGCCCTGTGCACCGCCTTGCTGTGCTCCTGCATCGCCTGGGTTGAAGCCAGGACCGGCTTGAGCACCTGCGGCACCTGCCTGCTGGTACATCTTGGCTGAGGCGGCCTGCATCACGTTGTTGAGTTCTGCAGTTGCTGCATCGATTGCTGCGAGGTCCTGAGTCTTGTGGGCGTCGCGGAGCTTCTGCAGGGCGGCTTCGACGTTGCCGCGGTCGCTGCCGAGTTTGTCGCCATTGTCCTTTAGGAAGTTCTCCGTCTGGAAAATCATCGAGTCGGCTTGGTTGAGTTTGTCAATCTTCTCACGTTCCTTCTTGTCGGCGTCGGCGTTGGCTTCGGCTTCGGCCTTCATGCGGTCGATTTCTTCCTTCGACAGACCGGAGGATGCTTCGATGCGGATTGCCTGTTCCTTACCGGTTGCCTTATCCTTGGCAGATACGTTGAGGATACCGTTGGCATCGATGTCGAACGATACTTCAATCTGTGGAACACCACGACGTGCAGGAGCAATGCCTGTGAGGTTGAAGTGACCGATTGACTTGTTCTGTGCTGCCATTGGACGTTCGCCCTGAAGCACGTGGATGGTAACTTCTGTCTGGTTATCAGCCGCTGTAGAGAATACTTCACTCTTCTTGCAAGGGATAGTTGTGTTGGCTTCAATCATCTTGGTCATAACACCGCCAAGAGTTTCGATACCCATTGACAGAGGAGTTACGTCAAGCAGAACGATGTCGCCTACACCTTCTTCCTTGTTGAGGATTGCGCCCTGGATAGCTGCTCCTACTGCTACCACTTCGTCTGGGTTTACACCCTTTGAAGGAGTTTTGCCGAAGTAGTCTTCTACGATTTTCTGAACAGCAGGGATACGAGTAGAACCACCTACGAGGATTACTTCATCGATGTCGCTCTTCTGCAGACCTGCATCGCGCATAGCGTTCTGACATGGTTCAAGACATGCCTGGATAAGATCGTGAGCGAGTGCTTCGAACTTAGCGCGTGTGAGTGTCTTAACGAGGTGCTTTGGCATACCGCTTGCAACGGTGATGTAAGGAAGGTTGATTTCTGTAGAAGAAGAACTTGACAATTCAATCTTTGCCTTCTCTGCAGCTTCCTTCAAACGCTGCATAGCCATTGGGTCGAGAGTAAGGTCGATGCCTTCCTCAGCCTTGAAGTCGCTTGCCAGCCAATCGATGATTACCTGGTCGAAGTCATCTCCACCGAGGTGTGTGTTACCGTTGGTAGAAAGTACTTCGAATACACCGCCACCGAATTCGAGGATTGAGATATCGAATGTACCACCACCGAGGTCGAACACTGCAATCTTCATGTCCTTGTTAGCCTTGTCAATACCGTAAGCAAGAGCTGCTGCTGTTGGTTCGTTGACAATACGCTTTACATCAAGACCTGCAATCTGACCGGCTTCCTTGGTGGCCTGACGCTGAGAGTCGCTGAAGTATGCAGGAACGGTGATGACAGCTTCAGTTACTTCCTGTCCGAGGTAGTCTTCTGCAGTCTTCTTCATCTTCTGAAGAATCATAGCAGAGATTTCCTGTGGAGTATAGAGACGTCCGTCGATGTCAACACGTGGAGTGTTGTTGTCACCACGCTTAACTTCGTATGGTACGCGGGCAATTTCCTGACCAACTTGATCATAGGTCTCACCCATGAAACGCTTGATTGAGAAGATTGTGCGCTTTGGGTTGGTGATTGCCTGACGCTTTGCAGGATCGCCTACCTTACGTTCGCCACCATCTACAAAACCTACGATAGAAGGTGTGGTGCGCTTGCCTTCACTGTTTGCAATGACAACAGGTTCGTTGCCTTCGAATACGGATACGCACGAGTTTGTGGTTCCGAGGTCAATTCCAATAATTTTTCCCATAATATATTTCCTTTCGTTTTGTTTTTATTATTATATAATGTGTATTTACTGCATTTCAGAGCTGTTTTTTAGCATGGCTCTTGCAGTACGTTATATAATTAGCAAAACTTGTGCCACACGAATGAGTGAAGTGGAAAAGCCCACTCCGGTTCCTCCAAGGGGGAGAGAATGAGGGAAGAATTATGCAATTTATGTCAATTTAAAACAAAAATGGCAGAAATATACTGACATTGTGTCGGATATCTCTGCCAAATAAAAGTTATATATGCTTCGCCTATTACATAGCTGCCATTGCGATTATGATTCCCAATAAGCCCAGTGCGAAAGAAATGATTATCAGCATTCCTAAGAACTTGAAGTAGCCCTTGATGTTCTTGAATGCGGTAGTCATGTCAGCTGTGCTGTTGGTCATAATTGCCATCTTTACCTTGGAATTGAATGTCATAAGGCATTTTACAGGGTAGATGTAAACCAATGCCAAAACGACGTAAACTATTCCTACGATATACATAACAGAAGTCACAGAACTGAGATTGTGTACAGAAGTTCCATAATAGTCGTAAGAAGAGATAGTTCCAACTTTAGATGCACCTACAATGGTGATGATTCCTGCAAACAGAAGAAAAACAATGCCGATGATGCCAAGTACGGCAAGGAACATGCACCATGAACCTGTAGATTTCAGATAAAGTTTACCTTCGTCTGTAACTACGATTGGAGCAGGAGCAGTATAGGCCTGGTTGCCATAAGGCTGCTGATTGTAAGCCTGCTGCTGTGCATAAGGCTGTTGCTGTGCAAAACTCTGCTGAGCTGATTGTTCAGCTGTAGGTTGCTGTGAATTTGTTTCCATAATTGATTATTTTAGTTAGATAATGTGTTTTATTTTAGTGAAAGTACTACATCCATGATTTTCTGACCGATTTCGTTGGCTGCATCCATTGTTGATGCTTCGCTGTAAACACGGATAATCGGTTCTGTGTTTGACTTGCGCAGGTGTACCCATTTGTCAGGGAAATCGAGTTTCACACCGTCAATATCGTTTACTGCGACATCTGGCTGCTTACCGTACATTTCCTTGACTTTTGCAAGAATTGCATCAACATTGGTAGAAGGCTCAAGATCAATGCGGTTCTTTGCAATGCAGTATTCAGGATAGGTCTTGCGCAATTGGCTTACTGTCTTCTTTTCGTTAACGAAATGGCTGAGGAACAAAGCAATTCCTACAAGGGCATCGCGACCATAGTGAGCTTCTGGGTAGATTACTCCACCGTTTCCTTCACCGCCAATCACAGCGCCAACTTCCTTCATCTTTGTTACGACATTAACTTCGCCAACGGCTGCTGCTGCGTATTGTCCACCATGCTTAACGGTAACATCGCGTAGTGCGCGTGTGCTGCTGAGGTTGCTGACAGTGTTGCCAGGAGTATGACGAAGTACATAGTCGGCTACGGTCACGAGTGTGTATTCCTCACCATACATCTTGCCGTCTTCCTGAATGAATGCGAGGCGGTCAACATCGGGGTCAACTACAAATGCCACGTCGTGCTCACCCTTTGCCATGAGTGCCATAATGTCACCAAGGTTCTTTTCAAGTGGCTCTGGGTTGTGCTGGAAATCACCGGTTGGCTCAGCATAGAGTGGGGTGATGGTTTCAACTCCGAGTTGCTTGAGAAGCATAGGCAGAATTACTCCACCTACGGAGTTAACTGCATCGAATGCTACACGCAGGTGAGCCTGACGAATAGCCTCCACGTTAACAAGTGGAAGTGAAAGAACGAGGTCGATATGTTTCTGGTTATATGAATTGTCCTCGCGGTATTTACCTAAGTTATCTACATCTGCAAAATCAAAGTCTTCAGCTTCAGCTATGGCAAGTACTTCGTTGCCTTCTGCGGCATTGAGGAATTCTCCTTCACGGTTAAGGAGCTTGAGTGCATTCCAATGACGTGGGTTGTGTGATGCTGTGATGATGATACCACCATCGGCTTTTTCCATAGTTACTGCAACCTCGGTTGTTGGAGTAGAAGCAAGACCGATGTTTACGACGTCGAAGCCCATTCCCATGAGTGTGCCGCAAACTACATCCTTGACCATTTCGCCGGAGATGCGTGCATCGCGTCCGACAACAATTTTTGGTCGCTGGTTAGTAGTTGGAAGGCTGCGTCGTATGAGAGTAGCGTATGCTGATGTGAATTTTACAATATCGAGTGGGTTCAACCCTTCTCCGGCGCGTCCGCCAATGGTACCGCGAATACCTGAAATAGATTTGATAAGTGACATGTTATATAACGTTTAATGATTAACGTTTAATGTTAAATGATTACCTGAAAGACTCTATACTTTATTCGTGACTTAGCATTTGGAAGAATTCGTCACGTCGTTTGGCTTCTGCAAAATCTCCGCAGAAGTCCATGGTCTTGGTGATAGCACCTTGTTTTTCTACGCCTCGCATTTGCATACAGAGGTGTTGTGCTTCGATTACTACGATTACTCCTTTCGGGTGTAAAGTCTCTTCTATGCAGCGGCGAATCTGCACAGTGAGATGTTCCTGTACCTGCAGTCTGCGTGCAAATATGTCAACAACCCGGGGAATTTTGCTGAGTCCTACAATCTGTCCGTCAGGAATGTATCCCACGTGTACTTTGCCGAAGAAAGGAAGGATGTGGTGTTCACACAGTGAGTAGAACTCAATGTCTTTGACCACAATCATCTGCTGGTAGTCTTCCTTGAACAAAGCGCTTTGGAGGACTTCCTCTGGATTCTGTGAGTAACCGGACAGAAGCTGGGACACACAACGAGCCACACGCTCGGGGGTTTTCTTCAAACCTTCGCGATTGGGGTCTTCGCCTATGTCGAGTAGGAATTGCTTGGTATATTGTTCAAATTGGTTCATTTTCCATCTTTTGTGAAGATGAGTATTTCGCTTGGTACAATCATAGCTTCACTGCTGATTTTACGCATGCGGGAAAGATATTCAGCGGCTTCGTCGCGAGAGATGAAGTCGCCTACACGGCAACGCCAGTGTGGTGACTCGAAAGTTGCATAGGCGTCGAGCTCAGGATAAATGCTTCTCACATGATTAGCCAGACGTTGCGCCTTTTGTTGGTCATTGCGAGTGCTTCCTCCCCAGAACACTTGTATACGGTAGCCGCGCATACGTTTACGCTTGCCCATAGTCATACTGAAGTCGTCCCTGTTTTCGTTTTTCTCTTTCTTGAGCTGCTCTACAGGATCTACTCCGTTGATGATGTTTTCAAGACGTGGGTCTTGATAAATATTTACGGTTCCTTCACCTTCAACAGCATTGCTGATGGATTCTGTGAAGTTTTGTGCTTGTGTGAGCGAATTGCTTGCAATTATCAGTAATGCAAGTGTTAGCAATTTCTTCAACTGACTATGCATGTCATTCCGGTTTTTGTTAAGGGAGAAGTATAAGTTGTCTGGAAATTCCGGAAATCCCGTGAAACTCCGGAATTTCCAGACTATAAGAAATGCATTATTATTTCCAAGCATCAATGATTCCCTTGAAGTCAGCGACTTTGAGAGAAGCTCCACCGATAAGTCCACCGTCGATGTCAGGCTTAGCGAAGAGTTCAGGAGCGTTTGAAGCCTTGCAGCTACCACCGTAGAGGATGCTGGTGTTGTCTGCAACTTCCTTGCCGTAGCGGTCAGCAACTACTGAACGGATGTATGCGTGGATTTCCTCAGCCTGGTCACTGGTTGCAGTCTTACCTGTACCGATAGCCCAGATTGGCTCGTAAGCGATTACGATTTTTGCGAAGTCTTCAGCAGAGAGGTTGAATACGCTGCCTTCGAGTTCTGCCTTAACAACTGCATTCTGTTCGCCAGCTTCACGCTGTGCAAGGCTTTCACCGATGCAGAAGATTACTTTCAGACCGTTAGCAAGAGCGAGCTGAACTTTCTCACGGAGGATTTCAGGAGTCTCGTTGTAGTATTCACGACGTTCGCTGTGTCCGAGGATTACATATTCAGCACCAGTTGACTTAACCATTTCTGCACTAACTTCACCTGTGTAAGCACCAGATGCTTTGTCTGCGCAGTTCTCAGCACCAAGACCGATTGTCTTGTGGTCGATGATGTCGCTCACCTTAGCGAGGTGAATGAATGGAGTGCAGATTACTACGTCGCAGTTTGGCTTTTCAGCTGCAAGTACGTTGTTGAGTTCTGTTGCGAGTTCGATACCTTCCTGGAGGTTCTTGTTCATTTTCCAGTTTCCGGCTACAATTTTCTTTCTCATTGTTCTAATTTTTAATAGGTTATTATACTTGTTTGTTATTTCAATTCTTTATTGAATGTCTCACTCTTTACTGTTACATCACTTCGTTCTGTGATTCTTCATTCTTCACTCTTCACTTTAAATACTCCTCCAATTCCTCTGCATTCGGCATGTCCCAGTTACTCCATTTGTGCTGGATGATTCCGTCGCGAAGCAACATTAGTCCGGGATTTGCTCTGACCATTGTTAAAAGAACTTCGTGGTCACCTTCCAGATAAGAGTATTCTGCACCGGTGTAGTCTGTCCATTGTTCCTGAGCTTCCTCGTCGGAGGCGGTGATGCAGTAGAATTTCAGATTATGATCGTTGCAGTAGTCGTAGATTTCGTTGATGTTACCTGTAATTCCCTGATCCGCTTTGTCGAGGTCGGGGCAGGTGAGTATCAAAGTGAGACCTTTACTGCTGGTGATGCTGTCTGTAATGTCTTCGTCGGCATTTGTGTCGTAGGCATAGAACTCATGCAATTGTCTCATGTCTGCACCGATTTTGTACGGGCGCCAGTCAATGAAAGGCTGGTGGTAGATGCATTGCACGGCTAATGCGAGGACAGCGGTGAGAGGCAGGAAAGTGGCAGCCCATGTCAAACTGCTGCGGGTGATGAGTCGTGGCTGCAATCTGTACCATCGCATCACTATAAGCGCACAACTTAGAAGCAGGATGTTCTTAGCCAGTGTTGCACCGTTGGAGAGGACGATGGCGTCGCCAAAGCAACCGCAGTCGCCGACAGGTTCATCTATCACAATCCACACTGTCAGAGCGGTCATTATTAACATGAACAGAGTACTGAACAGTGATATGGTTCTGCGGCGAAGTCCAAGCAGGAGATAAAGTCCCAGAGTAGTCTCCAGCATCGTTTGTCCTATTGCCAGAAGCAGTGTGCTAATTTCTTCGATGTCGGCAACCCCCATAGCGCGGAGGTATTCTCCCGTTTTTATGGATGTACCGATGGGATCGTTGGCTTTAATAAGTCCCGATAGCAGGAAGGTTACTGCAAGCAGCGCTCTGCTCACGTTAACAATCCATGGCAGATACTTACGAATTTTTTCCTTCAGCGCTTTCATCAAGTTTGATAAGTCCGAATACGGAGTAGTTTATCATGTCGAGATAGTTGGCGTCTATGCCTTCCGATACTTGTGTGTGCCCGTCGTTCTGCTCAATTTCCTTGGTACGGTAAATTTTCATCAGAATGAGGTCTGTATAACTGCTCACACGCATGGAACGCCATGCTTCGTCGTAGTCGTGGTTTTTACGAATCATCAGTTCCAGCGCAGTGTTGGCATATTTGTCGTAGAGCTTCAAAGCCTGCTCCTTGTCAATATCCTCCTTCTCTGCATAGCCAAGCTCAAGCTGAATCAGTCCCACGATACCATAGTTGACTATAGCCTGGAATTCAGGATAAATGCCTTCGCCTACAAGCGAAGTTCCTTTAACCTCAAGCGAACGAATGCGGTTTGCCTTGATGAAAATCTGGTCAGTCACCGATGATGGACGCATAATTCTCCACGCTGCTCCATAGTCGCTGAGTTTCTTGCTGAACACTGTCCGGCAGGCTTGCATTGCTTTGCGGAATTGCTGATTTGTGTGTTCGAGAGAGTTGCTCATTTAAATATAATATGTATAAATCTGTGCAAAGTTAGCGCAATTTGATTGTATGGCAAAACAATTCGTTAAGTTTTTCCCCTTTGTTACATTGTGAATCTATTCTCACTCGGTTAAATACTTAAAAAATTTTTGAGTTTTTCTTACTTATCCTTACCTTTGCAGTCGGAAATCAGATTTGTATTTTTTATGAAAAGTTTATTCGTTATTTCTCGTTTATTTCTTCTTCTGCCTCTTTTGGCGTGTGTATTTTCATCGTGCGACGATGGTGAGACCTATGCCGATATGAAAAACAAGGAACGCAAGAATATCGAGAGGTTTATCAAGGATAATGACTTGGTCGGACCGATTAAGGTGATTAGTGAATCCACATTTTATGCTCAGGATTCAATCACTGATACGCTGCAGAATGAGTATGTGCTCTTCAATGAAGACGGCATCTATATGCAGATTGTTCGTCGTGGTGAGGGACAGACTATGATTGAGATGGCAAAGGAACGTCCCGACAGCACTGTGTCAAAGGAGATTCTATGCCGTTTCATGGAGTGTTCTGTGGAAAGCGGTGACAGCACATATACCAACTATTATGCGGCAAAGCCCGATAAGATGTTGTGTCGCTATTCTCATCGTGGAAGAACATACGAGGGTTCATTCTCCGATGACGGTTATATGGCTGCTTATCAAACAATTGTTCCTGAATCGTGGCTCAAACCGCTCGACTTTATCCGTCTGACTCGTATGCCAGCGCCTGCCACAGCAAAGGTACGCCTGATTGTTCCACATACTTCCGGAACAACGACTGCACAGAACTATGTAACCCCATATTTTTACGAAATCACATACCAATTGGGTAAGTAACAAGTAGGCTTGATTGACCAGAATACCATAAATCGGATTGTAGATGCAGCCAACATAGTTGACGTGGTATCGGAATATGTTCACTTGCGCCGTTCTGGTACGAGTTACAAGGGACTGTGTCCTTTCCACGACGATACTACACCTTCCTTCTACGTCAATCCTGCTCGTGGTATATGCAAATGCTTTTCCTGTGGTGAAGGCGGCAATGCCGTTCACTTCATCATGAAAATGGAACAGCTGAACTACATTGAAGCCTTGCGCTTCCTGGGAAAGAAATACGGAATAGAGGTTGAAGAGCGTGAGCTTACTCCGGAAGAACGTCAGAATCAGAATCTTAGAGAAAGTTTGTTTGCCGTAAACGAATGGGCAAGCAATTATTTCCACGACACGATGCTGAACAACGAAGACGGACGTGCCGTGGGTTTGGCGTATTTCCGTTCCAGAGGTTTCAGAGACGACATCATTGAAAAATTCCGTCTTGGTTTTTCGCTTGATGAATGGGATGCCATGTCCAAAGCTGCTCAAAGCAAGGGCTACAAGACTGAGTTCCTTCTGAAAACCGGTCTTTCCTATCAGCGCGACAATGGCAAAGTCAACGACAGATATCGTGGACGTGTCATTTTCCCTTGGTTTGCGGCAAACGGCAAAATCGTGGCTTTCGGAGGACGAGTGCTTGACGCGCGTACCAAGGGCGTTAATCAGAAATACATCAATTCTCCTGAGTCGGAGATTTTTACCAAGAGTCGGGAGCTTTATGGCATATTCCAAGCTAAGAAACAGATAGTTAAGGACGATCTTGTGTATATGGTCGAAGGCTATACTGACGTTATCTCCATGCACCAGTGCGGAGTGGAAAACGTGGTAGCCAATTCCGGAACAGCCCTCAATGAGGCACAAATCCGTCTCCTGCACCGCTTTACTTCCAACATAACCCTTCTCTATGACGGAGATGCAGCGGGAATAAAAGCTGCACTGCGTGGAACAGACATGCTTTTGGCTGCAGGAATGAATGTGAAAGTGCTGCTTCTGCCCGATGGTGATGACCCTGACAGTTTTGCCCGTAAGCACAATGCAACCGAGTTCCGTCAGTATGTAACTGACAATCAGACAGACTTCATCCTGTTTAAGACCAATCTCCTTCTTGAGGACGCTGGTCATGATCCTCGCAAACGAAGCGAACTCGCACAGAATATCCTGCGTAGCATAAGTGTGATACCAGATGAGATT
>Ga0256405_10011251_pt1 | contig 11492 bp, 15 predicted proteins | sample RumenRJG_02DNA_FD_189096 | JGI IMG/M metagenome (GOLD analysis project Ga0256405, IMG submission 189096) | Bovine rumen microbial communities from Lethbridge, Alberta, Canada - RJG_02 | ecosystem: Host-associated > Mammals > Digestive system > Stomach > Rumen | place: Canada: Alberta...
TCAAATGGTTATTGTCCATTGGATGAAAATGCTATAGTTCCGATACAACATTTACCGGAACTTAATTATGCCAATATGGATTTAAGTAATCTTTCAGCAACTGGAGAAGCTAAGTTTGCTAATACAACACTTTCTAATATAACAAGTATTAGTAGTAATGCTCAAACTCTGTTAAATGCAATATATCAAGCAAAAATAACAGGCAGTGCAGGGGACTCATCAACACCTTGTTATATGAGTAATGGTGCATGGTATTCATGTTCAGGTTTAAGTAGTTCTTTACGTTGTTCAAGTAGGACAACAATTGGTTCTACTAAGCCCGATATGGTAATAGCACAAGGTGGTTCAGGTACAAGCGGTTACAGGGTATGGTCGAGCGGTTTCAAAGAATGTTGGGGCGTAGTATCTTTAACCAGCATGACATATAGATACGAAGTAACATTTAGTATGGGAGGTTATTCATTCATTAATATACCTATTATATTAACAACTGCAGACCGTGATACAACATCAATACCTCAAACAGATGGAATGGCAGTTAATTATTCAGCATTGAGTGCTTGGTCAGCTGCACTTATGGAACGTGATAAAGGTTATTTTAAGTTTGTAGGAGTAGGACCTAACTATAATATGCAATGGTACGCATTTGGCTATTAAGGAGTAAATTATGAGTTATAAATTAAGTAAACCGTACACAGCAGAAGAAAAAGACAATTTTATTTTTAAATATAATCAAGATTGTTTTCATGAGGGTTATCATTGCAGAATTGAAGAAACCGACGAAGCTTTATTTGCATTAGAGGATAATGAAATAATGGTTGACGGAGAACCTGTTATTGACCCTGATTATGAGGAAAAACAAAAACAAGCGGAAGAAGAACGTGTAAACAATTTAACAATGACAGCCCTTGATTTTTTAAAGGTGCTTTATTCGATAGGATTAACAAGAGAACAGGTGCATAATTATTTAGATGAACATCCTGACTTAGATGAACAATTGAAATACTGTCAAAACGTTTGGTGCGGAGTTGTAAAGCAACTATGTCCTATTGTCATTGGTGAAACTGAAATAACAGTTCAAATGGTAGAGCAAGCGTTTAAAGTTAAAAATAGAGAAGAATAAGATATTAATTACAGAATAGGAGTAAAAATGAATTATGAAGTAACAAAACAATGGCAGACATTGTCGGATATTATGGGAGAGGAATATGATTTAACAAAGCAATATCGCATACATAATAATGTAGATAGACCTTTGCATTTATTTTTAACAACTGTAGAAAATCCGACAGATGAGATAAAAGGTAGTAAATATCCGCTTTATGCAGATATATATGCTCCTGCCGGACAAAATCCGTCATTGAGAGTTTTAGGGTGGAGTGAAACATTTGGTAAGGTATCAGATGTAGAAATATCAGAGGTAATATAATGGCAGAAACTTATTATATAGGTAAATTAACAGGTGAAATAACAAAATTATCACAGCTTGAAAACGATGTAGGTTTTGTAAACCACCTTCAAATAAACGGTGTTGAATTAGCAGGTAACAAAACAAGTGAAGATTTAGGATTGATGTCTAATGCAAATTTCTTACCTGACGGTTATACAATAAATCTTAAAGCAGATGGTACAGGTGATTTTGAAACTATACAAGCTGCAATAAATTTTCTAAACGGTAAATGGTCAAATGGTACTGTAACTATTTACTTAAATGCAGGTACATATAATGTATCTGCACCTGTAAAAATTGGTAATTGGGCAGCCATAGGTAGGAATATACCATGTATTTTGATAAAAGGTAATGCTATGTCCGACACAATTATTAATAATACAAGTACAAGTCAGCATACTGCATGTATGAGAATATATAATGGCTCTACTATTATACAAAACTTAACAATAAAAAATACAACAAAATCGTCTACTAATTCTTCTATTAGAATTGAGGAACAAGGTAGAGTATACTTAGACCAAGTTAAATTACAAAATGGTGAATTTGGATGTAGTGTAATTAGAGTAAATGATGCTGTACAATTGAATAATTGTACAATTGATAACACAACTTATGCTGTGTATGCAGCAGAGGGTGGTACTGTTAATTTATTTAATTCAACCATTACTGTTACAAATAGTATAACCGCTTTAAGAGTATGGTCTGGTGGACAAATAAATATTGGTTATGCAACAAAGAATTTTACAAACGTAACCAATGAAACAAATCAGACAATTGGAAGTATAACTGCAGACGGTATGATATTGGGGCGTTGGCAAAATTAAGGGGATAAGCTATGGAAAAACAAGAATATATAAATTTATTAAATCAAGTAATTGGCTTAATTAAAATGCGTAGAGATGAACAAATGGACACGATATTTAATTATGGTGATTATGGATTAAAACCAATGTTTTTAGAAAAATATACACCATTAAAACAAATACTTGATAATGATGTAATTGAAAAAGTGCAAATCGGGATTTATAAAAATGGTGATTTAGTGCTTGAAAAAGTTAATAAAACATCTTTTAAAGATTTATATAATCAAGTTGCTTTAAAAGTATTAGAGATAGAAGAAAAATATCAAGCATATTTGGTTGAGTTACATAATAATCCAACGGAAGAACGATTGAGAGAGATTATTGAAAATAAAGTTTATTGAATATGAAAATAAATTTAAAAACACCTGCAGATGTTGCAAAAAAAGCTAATGAAATAAAGTATTTCTGCACTAAAGAACAGAAAAATGGGATTTTTATTTGTATCACAGAACGTATAAAAGCATTACTTTTGAAAATTAGATTGTAATATAAAATCGCCATTAATAACAATATAAACATACTTGATAAGATGAAAGAGTGAGGTGATTTATGGTTGAAAGTATGTCAATGTTAGAAATAAAAGGACGGCACGATTTAAAAATTATTTTCAATAATCTTTGTCCGGAAGAAATATTGAAGGAAAAATCTCTTGTCGGATTAAAGGGTAAAGAATTAAAACACGCTTTAAAGCTTCCGTTTTATACAAGTGATGAACTTGAAATTGCTGTAGAATACGGCAATAAACTTCCGTATTTTATCAGAATACCTAGAGGTTTTGAATGGAACGGAGCAAATGTACCGCCTTTTTGTTGGTTATTGATAGGACAGCAGAAAGAGCCGAGATTTAAGTTAGCAAGCTGCGTACACGATTATTTATGCGGAAACCATAAAGTCATTGGAAATGACAGGTATTTAAGCACTTTGATATTTGAAACTTTGTGTGAATACTTTGGCAGATTTAATGATGTAAAACGTTGGGCAATGTTTCATAGTGTGGATAATTTTCAAAAAGTATTTGGGGGGTGGAATGAACGTTAACATTGAAATTATGGTAGCGATAGCAGGTTTGTTTTTGACAGTAATCGGACAGGGTTTGTATTTGGCTTACAAGCTTGGTAAATTTGAGCAAAAACTTGAAAGTATTGAGAAGAAACAAGACAAGTACAATAATGTTATAAACAGAACTTATGCACTTGAAAGCAGGACAGAGGTACAGGACGAACAGATAAAAGTAATAAATCACAGAATAGAGGATTTGGAAGAATTTCAACAGTATTAGAGTTGAAAAATAGTACTTAATACGGAGAAAAATGAATTTAAATTTTACATTATCAGAGTTAATATATTCTGACACAGCTATAAAATATAATATAAATAATATGGCTGATATTAAAAGTTTGGATTGTATGCTTAATCTTATTGTATATTGCTTACAGCCGATAAGAGAAAAATTACAAAAGCCGATGATAATAACAAGCGGTTATAGGTGTAAATTACTAAATGCTAAAATTGGCGGAGTTTCCTCGAGTCAGCATACAAAAGGGCAAGCTGTAGATTTTTATGTTAATGGTTTATCGGTAAGTCAGGTAATTAATTTAATAAAAAATTCAGATATAGAATATGACCAATTGATAAATGAATACAATAAATGGATTCATATATCATTTGTAAAAAATAAAAATAGACATCAAATTTTATCAATATTATAAAATTTTAAAAACGAAAAAAGGCCGTCAAAAACTGACAGCCCATTTTGTTTTGTGTTCGTTGGGGGTAAATAAATAAGTGTGTGTGTGAAATGAGTTTATTATTTTTAAATTATTTTTTTGGTTTTTGAAATATCATTACATATTCGTGCTTGAATATTGAAAAACCGCCTGCTAAAGCTCTATATCTCCATAAATTTGCAGTTTTTCCTTTTGCTCTTTCATTACCTTGCATATCTTTAACGATAATAGATTTTAAAATAAATCCTAATCTCTGCATTCTTTCCATACAGCGGAAACCTAATGGTTGAACTTCAGAATTTTTGTAGCTATCTCCGATAATTAAAGCCGCAAATCTTCCGTTTTCTAATAAATCATAACCATTTTTTGCAACAAGTTCGAACATATCATAAAATTCTTCAGTAGTTGCACAATTAGATAAATCTTCTTTTTTATCAGAGAATTTGATAATATCATCATAAGGCGGATGTAAAATGAGTAATTGTGCCTTTTCAGCTCCCATAACATCTAATCTTGCTTCAACCTTTTCTTTTGCCTCTATTGTAGTTGAATCTCCGCATATAATATTTACGTCTGTAACATTTTGTTTTGGTGAGAACTTTTGTTTAACATGTTCAACCATATCTTCTTTTAATTCTACACCTATACAACGTCTGTCCATATTTACTGCTTCAATAGCAGATGTTCCTGAACCTAAGAACAAATCTAAAACGATGTCATGACTTTTTGTATATCGTTTGTAAAGTTGTTGTGCAATTTGAGGAATGTAATTTCCGTGATACTCATTTGTATGTCCGCCTGTTTTTAATCTTGTTGGAAATTCCCATAAAGTATCAGTTCTTACATCAGAATAATCTTTCCATTGTTTTAAATTGATGTCATTATAGCCGGTTGTTTTAATAGGATTACTAACAACAGCTTTTAAATTTGCACGTAGTTCTTTCTCTTTTAAATTTGTCTTTTGCATTTATTACTATCCTCTGTCCCTCTTTGTGTTTATATAATAGAGAATTACAAAGAAAATGTAATCGAATAAAAAGAGGATATTGAAAGAAAAAACTACATAAAATATATGAGATTATTTTATATTGCTTTTTATGACATTTTTTATTTTGGGTTTTGTTTTATTATTATTGAGTCCGTTATTTTTAATTCTTATTCCTTCAACTTCGTGAACATCTTGTATTACAAAAAATGCTGTAGGGTCAATTTCTCTTATTAAAGATTTCATTTTTGCTATTTCAATACGATTAATAACACAGTAAATAATAGTTTTTTCTTTTCCTGAATATCCGCCTTTACCTTTTTGATAAGTTACGCTGACATCAAACTTCTTTATAATGGCATCACCAATTTCCTTTGGATGTTCAGATATAATTAGTGCAGATTTAGAACTGTTTAATCCCTCAACAACAACATCAATTATTTTTGAAGCCATAAAGTATGTAAGTATTGAATACATTGCACTATCCCAATTGTATAGTTTTCCTGCAACAGTATAAATAAATAAATTAAAGAACATTATTAATTCACCAACAGAAAACCCCAACTTTTTTGCTAATCTCATTGACAAAATTTCTGTTCCGTCTAATGCTCCGTTATTTCTAAGAATAAAACCGACACCTATTCCTAAAATTATCCCGCCAAATACTGTTGCAAGTAATGCTTCAGATGTAGCCGGATGATTTGAAAACATATTAGTAAAAATACCCAAACAGGTAACAGCATAAAATACATTTATGACAAATTCTTTACCCATTCTTTGATACGCAAGTAGAATAAATGGAATGTTTAATAAAAATATAATAATACCTAAGTTCCACTTTGTAACATAGCTTATCATCATTGATATACCGATAATACCACCGTCAATGATTTTATTCGGCAGTAAAAAACATTCTAATGCAAATGCAGTTATTAAAGCACCAAGAGTTATAAATACATATTTAATAATAGCATCTTTTATTATTTGAGCTTTTGTTTTCATTTTAACTATGTATCTTTTTCTGAAAAATATCATTTTCTAGTCCTTGTGCTTATTTTTTTTAATAGTTATTAAATTATCAATTTTAAAAATAGTTTTCTTTTCTTGAATTTGATTTTTACTAATCCTTAATATCTTTTCCAAATCTGCTTTTAAAGTAGCTAAATCTTCATATTTTTTTAGTACACCATCCATTGAAATAGAAACATCTCCTGTTTCTTCTGAAACAACAAGGCACGCACTATCACTTACTTCAGTTATACCTATTGCGGCTCTATGTCTTGTTCCGTATTTCCAACTCAATTTTGGATCTTCGGTTAATGGCAGCAATACTCCTGCAGAATGTATCCTGAAATCTTTTATAACCATTGCTCCATCATGTAAAGGTGTATTTGTATGAAATATAGTTAGGATAAGTTCTGTAGAAATTTCAGCATCAACAACAGTTCCAACATCTAAATATGGGTATGTATCATTTTCGTTTTGAAACAGCATTAATGCCCCAACTTTATTTTTAGAAAGATATTTTACAGCTTCTATAATTTCTTTTACAATATTTATTTTAATTTCAGAACGATTATTTTTATTGTTTGTCATAAATTCATTAAAAATACCGCCTTGTCCGAGATAACCCAAAAAACGACGAAGTTCAGGTTGAAATATTACAATTAAACTTACAGAAATAACTGCAACTAAACCTCTTATAAACATACCTAATATATTTAGATTTAATCTTATCAATATTTCAGAAAATGCCCAAGCAACAGCTAAAAATATAATACCCTTGATAAGTTTTTCCGATTGCTTATTTCTAATATACTTTATATAAAAAACTATAAGTATCCCGATGATAATTAAAACTTCAGACACATTTAACCAATCTAAAGACCAGTTAAGAAGTTTTGCTTGGCTTGATATAGTTGAAAGTATTTCTTTAAACATTATTTAACCTATTTGGAATTACATCATTACGTATTAAATCATCAAAAGTTTCTCTATTTATTATAATATCAGAAAAACCCGAATTTACAAGTACCATAGCAGGTTTACATACTCTATTATAATTGCTTGACATAGAATAATTGTAACTGCCTGTATTAAAAATACATATTATATCACCTGTTTCAATTTTAGGAAGTTTAATATTTTCAATTAAAACATCTCCAGATTCGCAAAATCTTCCGCATAGGGTTACATTTTCAAAGTCATTATTATTTGGCTTGTTAGCTAATTTTGCAGTATAATCAGCTTTATAAAGACAAACACGTATGTTATCAGCCATACCACCGTCAAGCGCTATATATTTTTTATTTATTTCAGGAATTTCTTTTTGACTTCCTGCTGTATATAGTGTAACTCCTGCAGGTGAGATAATACTTCTTCCCGGTTCTATATAAAGTGTCGGATATTCTATATTATATTTTTTACAATACATCTCAATTGATGAAATAACTGTTTTTGCAACTTCATTTACATCAAGCGGCTTGTCATTATCAATGTATTTTACACCCATTCCTCCGCCAATATTTATTTCTGTTAAAGTTAATGAGTGTTTATTTTGTATTCTTGAAATTTCTTTTATTAAAATTTCAATTTCATCTTTAAATATGTTTAATTCAAATATTTGAGAACCGACATGCGCATGTAAACCCTTTAGATTTATATTTTTATATTTTGTTTTTATTAAATCAATTGTGGTATCAATTTTATTTAAGCCAAATCCAAATTTAGAATCTATTGTCCCTGTTTGTATGTATTCATGAGTATGACATTCAATACCCGGTGTTATTCTTAATAAAATATCAACTTTTTTATTAAGCTTTTTTGCTGTTTTTTCCAGAAGTTCAAGTTCGTAAAAGTTATCTGCAGAAATTCTGCCTATGTTATTTGAAATTGCAAATTCTAATTCATCTTCAGTTTTGTTATTACCGTTAAAAAGTGATGTTTTTATGTCAATACCTGCATTTAATGCAGTGTATATTTCACCTTTTGATACAGTATCAAACCCAAATCCTTCACTTGATACAATTTTTAAAATGGCTGATGTACAAAGGGCCTTTGATGCATATAAAAATTTGGTTTTTTCATAATTTTTGAAAGCATTTTTATATTCACGACAAGCCGTTCTTAATGTTTCTTCATCTATTATATATAATGGTGTACCGTACTTTTGGACAAGGTCAACACAATCACACCCGCCTATTTCAAGGTTATTATGATTGTTTATTTTTGTTGTTAACGGTTCTATAGAATTGTTAGATTTTAATTTCATATTATTTTCCAAACCATCGGATTAATTTATCAATTAGTCCTTCTTCTTCCATTCCAGCTTCTGAATAACTTTTTTTGTTGTTTTCAAGTTTTTGAATTTTCTTTTTTATTCCTGCGATTTCATTTTCTTGAATTGAGGCAGATGACAAATATTTTTCATAAAACTCTAATGCTTTTTCTTTGTTATGCGTATGTTCATAACAATTTGCAAGAGATTTTAAAATAGAATTTCTATTGTCGATATTATAAAGTTCTTCTAAATATTTTAAGGCCATTTTGTAATCACCAATGCTTTCTCTGAATAAACCAAGTTTTTCAAGTGCTTTTTTATTATTTGGTTCATACTTGTGTAATTTTTCATAAAACTCATTTGCTTGATTTTTATTACCCATATCTTCAGAAAGTTCTGCAATTGTAAGCAGTAGGGCTGTATCATCTTCTTTATGCTGTAGTGCATACATATATTCATTTAAGGCAACATCCTTATTTCCTCTTAATAAATTGTATTTAGCCCAATTGAAATGTTCTTTATAATTATCTCCTGTTTCTTCATATATTAATGCTCGCATTTGATATATAAGAGGAGAATTTTTATCAAATTTTGCAAATTCATCAACGCTTTCAAGTGCTTTTTCAAAATCTTTTTTTACATAATGAAATTCTGCAACAAGAGAAAGGTATTTTGGATTTTTTTTGTAGTCGTTATGCATCTCTTGTAATTTGTTAAATGCTTCATCAAATTTTTCTTCTTCAATAAGGCATTTTAACTGTACAAGTTTGTCTGAACTTATTTTTACCGCTTTGTCATTTTGATTATTTTTTAAATATAGCTCGGCAAGAGTTTCTTTAATTTTTGATGTTTCATGTCCATCTTTTATAGCACGTTCAAGAATTTCTATTGCACTTGATAAAACATCTTGAGAAACATAGAGTTTTGATAAATTCAAATAAGTTTCTTCAGGAGCATCTTTAGAATCTATTATTCTCAGGTATTCATCAATTGCCGAGTTCTCTTTACCGATTTTAGAATATATATCAGCCAAAATAAAACGAGTTGCATTTGCTCTATTTTCATCAGGTGCTTTACTTAATGCCTTTTTAAAGTCATTTACTGCATGACTTAATTGGTTTTGACATATATGTAAATTTCCTCTGTAAATATAATATTTGTATCTGTCTGATTCTTCAAACAAATCCATAAGTTGTTCGTATGCAAGAGTATTTGTTTTATCGTAGTTTAATATATCAGAAAAATATTGCTCTGCTTCATCAGTTTTACCCAGAATTTCTGCTATGTGTCCTGTTCGTTGTAATAATTCGGTACTATTTGGACGATTTTTAAGCATTTTTTTATATTCTTCGTAAGCTTTGTCGTACAATTCTTGTTCTTCGTATTTTTCAGCTTCTTCTATAGTCATTTAAATATCCTTTCATATTTTATGTATATTTTATTATAAAATAGAAAAAATATTTATACTACATGTTATTAATTAATATATATGACTGATAAATAATTTTTGTATAATGTTAATAAAGATTAAGTTATAGCCGTATTTAAATAAACATTTTAGAATATAAATGGTATACTATCACAAGTTGGATTAGAGATAATGTTTAGAAACATAATTAGTAAAACAGTATATTGTATTTTTGCCATGATTATATTTGTGCAATCTGCAAATGCCGAGTTAACATTTCCTAATATTAACATAGGAATGCAGCCGGCAAATACACCTCAGGATTTTTCAAACGGAGTTCAAATACTTATTTGGTTAACTATTTTAACATTGGCTCCAAGTATTTTTATAATGACAACAGCATTTGTTCGTATAGCAATAGTTCTTGCATTAACAAGACAAGCTTTAGGAGCAGGTTCGTTACCTCCTAATCAGGTATTAATAAGTTTGGCTCTTATTCTTACTTTTTTTGTAATGGCACCTGTTATAAATAAAATTAATAATGAAGCAATTCAACCTTATATGAAAGGTCAAATTACGCAGCAAGCGGCACTAGACAGGGGTATAAAACCTGTTAGAGCATTTATGTTTGCCCAAACTGACGAAAAAGAACTTGCTTTGTTTGTGAAAATGTCTAAGATAGAAAAACCAAAAAATGTAGATGATGTACCAACTTATGTTTTAATTCCGTCATTTATAATCAGTGAGTTAAATACTGCATTTAAAATAGGTTTTGTAATATTTTTACCATTTTTGGTTATAGATATTGTAATATCAAGTGTATTGGTATCAATGGGTATGATGTTCTTACCTCCGACAACAATTGCTTTGCCGTTCAAACTGATTATGTTTGTTATGGTCGACGGCTGGTATTTGATTATAAAATCTCTTGTCGAAGGTTTTAATGCGGCAATGTAGGTGAAGTAGATGAATCAAGATATAGTTGTAACACTTTTACAAAAAATGTTTGTTCTTGTATTAGAGCTATCTACTCCTGTATTGGTTGTTGGTATTTTAGTTGGTCTTGCTGTTAGTATTTTTCAAACTATTACGCAAATTCAAGAATCAACATTGACAATTGTACCTAAGATTATAGCAGGTGTTGTTGCTCTTATTGTTCTTATGCCATGGATGATGAGTTTAACAATACAAACAGTCAACGAATTTTTTAATATGATACCGGAATTAATTAGTTAAAAAAGGGGTAGAGAAATTGGATTTTTCGCTTTTACACTTTTTTTCACCTGCTAATATAATAACATTTATGGCTGTTTTTGTGAGAATCGGCGGATTAATGTTATCAGCACCTTTATTTTCAACATATCCTATACCTGTTCAAATAAAAGTATGGATTGTTGCATTTATTGCATTTATAATTTATCCTTTCGTGCAATCTCATGCACACTATTTAGTTCCGAATGATATTTTAGGGTTGAGTGTGGTATTTATAAAAGAATTTGCAATAGGTTATATAATTGGTTTTTGTGCAAATATTATATTTATTGCGGCAGAACTTGGTGCAAATATGTTTTCCATACAAATGGGATTATCAATAAGTCAGGCATTAAATCCCTTAACGGGTGCAGCTTCTCCTATTATATCTCAGGCGTTTACGCTTTTGATTACCATGATATTTATTGGATTGAATGCTCATCAATGGCTTTTATCATCATTGTATAGCAGTTTTGTACATGTACCTGTCGGGTATTCGTTTATTTTTGATGGTGCGTTAATTCA
>Ga0256405_10011252_pt1 | contig 11492 bp, 3 predicted proteins | sample RumenRJG_02DNA_FD_189096 | JGI IMG/M metagenome (GOLD analysis project Ga0256405, IMG submission 189096) | Bovine rumen microbial communities from Lethbridge, Alberta, Canada - RJG_02 | ecosystem: Host-associated > Mammals > Digestive system > Stomach > Rumen | place: Canada: Alberta | collected...
AAAACGTATACTAAAAGCTCTCCAAGTTATATAAACCGCATGAGAGGTAAAAGCATTAGACATATTATTGAAGTGATATCAAAAACTCCAAGGATGCCTGTAAATGCTTAAGCAACCATGCATGAAGTGAACTATATTCGGGTATAATAGTTATACATATAAAAATATTTATGAGTATTTCTTCAATAATAATGAAAAGCAACAAATAAAGAGCTTATCTGTTAATAGTCTCACTTACAAAAAAACAGGAGAAGAATTTGTGAATTATATACGGTAATTTTTCTTAACTCCACTCTTAATACATGGATGTCCTATAAAACTTCAAAGTAGCAGTGACACATAAGATCTTGCAACTTCAAGATTCGGTATGATGCAGGGTAGGCTTGTGTTTTCAAAACTTCAAGTTCGGCTTTCATAAATTATTTAAATACATTTCATAATTTGGAATGATAAGAGTTTATTCTTTAGTTATCAAAACATTTTTTTGAACAAAATTTAATTAGAGTTCATCAGCAAAGATATAGTAATTGCGGATCCATCTGTATTTGGATTTGCGATATAAAACAATTTATCGTGATTTTGGTGGTTGTTATAATGATTAGCATTCGTTTTTGCTGCTCATCAGATCTTATCTAAACAAGTAATAAGGTACTTTTCCATGTCTGTTTATTCTCATTCCTTCACTGTAAAAAACTCTAATTACATCGAAGCCCTTGGCTATATGTGCGCAGAGCAGATGAAGATCCCTCTTAATGATCCGTTTGCAAAAGAGCACATTATCGTGATGAATAGCGGAATGAAATCCTATCTTCAGCAGTTTATCGCGCAGCAGAACGGGATCTGTTCTAATGTCTGCTTTGATCAGTTATGGTCATTTATCTGGAATATCTACAAAAAAATTACGCCGAATCTTGGAGATGTCCATTATTTTGATCATGACTATGTTATCTGGACCTTATACCAGATGCTTTATGTGGAGCACAGTGCAGACAATATTGAGGCGCTATCTTCAGTAAAAAACTATATAGCGGATGATACTGACGGTACTAAAACCTACGAACTGTGTGTGCAGATAGCAGATACTTTCGATCAGTATCTCATGTACCGTAACGACTGGATTTTAATGTGGGATGCCATTGCTCAGCATCAGGGGGATAAGAGTTCTTTAATTGGGGAATGGCAAAAGGCTGTAGGTGCGACCACAAACCAGACTGGGAAAAAAAGTCTTCTTGTCAATGTTTTGAGGGATAATACTTGGCAGCCTGAACTGTGGATCATGCTTTTTAATCGTCTGACATCTAATGCGCAGGTAAATGATCATTCACGGTATGACCGAGCAATGGTCATTGAGGAACTGTGTGCCAAACTTAATTCTTTGGATGATGAGTCTGTCAATAATGCAGATCTTCCTGAACGAGTATTTTTGTTCGGTGTCTCTTCACTTCAGCCTCAGGTAATCAGATTTTTACGGGCTCTTGCCAAGCATGTGGATGTAAATGTAATGCTTTTAAATCCCTGCAGAGAATATTGGGGAGATATTAACAGTCAGTGGAAAAATCTTTTCCAGGATTTTAAACAGGCTCTAAAGGCATTAAAGCAGAAACTTAAAGACAGGGATATAACAGGTTCAAGAAAGCCGTCGTTTAATGGAAAAACGCTGTCTGGTTTAAATATTAGCGGTTCTGATGCGGTTTATGTGGCAAAAGACCTGTCAACTGCTGAAAACTGCTATGATGCGGGGGAGCTGGTTGAAGGTAATTCCCTGCTCCTGTCTTTAGGCAAGCAGGGTAAGGATAATTTATCTCTGATGCTTGATTCTCATACTGGAGAAGACAGACTTTATATCAGAACCAATGAGAAATTGAGAAATGCTTACGATAGCGTACCTTTCAATCAGGAAATCAAAAGACTTTACGACAACAGCTCAGAGCCTGTAGAACCCTGCTTTGATAATCTTTTTATTGATCCTCTCAAGTCTGGCGGAGATAGTATGCTTCACCATATTCAGTCTCAGATGCTGAATCTTGAGCAACCATCCGCAAAAGAACGTATTGTCATCAAAGAAGATGACCATTCCTTAGAAATTCATTCAAGTTTTACTAAGCAGCGTGAGGTTGAATGTCTAAGAGATGCTCTATTAAATCGCTTTAAGGAAAGTACTGGGGAAGACGGTGAATCTGCCCTAAAACCTCGGGACTGTCTTGTGATGATGCCTAAGATAGAGGATTATGCTCCCTATATAGAGGCTGTATTTGGCTCTGTTTCTCCTTCTGATAAAAACTATATTCCCTATGCCTTGTCAGATAGAAGTTCGCGCGACAGCAGTCAGATTGCCGATGCGGTGCTAAAGCTTCTGGATATTGGAGTCAAGAGAATTACCTTAAGTCTGATTATTGATCTGCTTATGGTACCATCTATTGCCGCAAGATACGGTTTTTCCTCGGATGAGGTGGATACTATCAAAGTCTGGTGTCAGGAGGCCAATATCCACTGGGGAATTGATGCACAGGATGCCAAGAAGGACTCTGGTGTAGCAAGTCTTCCTTGGACCTTTGAACAGGGGCTTTTTAGAATGGTTCAGGGATATCTTCTGGGGGATACCGAAGAAGGACTTCCTGTATACACGGAAATTGAAGGTTCTGATGCTCAGATATTGGGAAGATTCTGCCTTTTTATCGAGAATCTTAAGCATCTGCGCGATGAGTTTGTGCTTCCGGAAGAAAGGGGCTCCCTAAGCCTGGATAATGGTGAGGTTATCAAGAATTTTAAGGAGTGGAGTGAAACACTTGAGAAAGAGATTTTTGAGCGTTTCTTTTATGATGGAGCAGATCCTAGGCTTTTTGAGTCTGATACCTATAAGGAATGCTGCGAAATCAAGCAGTTATGCGACAGTGTCAGCGATGTGGTGGAAAGACTAAGAGCAGATCATAATTCCTCTGATCTCAAGATTGCTCTGCCTGTTTTCAGAAGTTTACTTATGGATAAGCTTGCAAAATCCAAAGAGGTTAATACCTTCAAGGGTAGCAAGGTGATCTTCTGTTCTATGATCCCTATGCGTGCAATTCCTTTTAAACATATCTTTATTCTGGGCATGGATGATGTAAGTTTTCCAAGACAGGATACTATTCCTGCATTTAACCTTGTTGGAGTAAAAGGTCTGTTCAGACGGGGGGATCGTTCTCGAAGCATTGATGATCGCTACTGTTTTATGGAAGCGATTCTATCGGCAAGAGAGTCCCTGTATATTTCATATATCGGCAGAAGTCCAATTGACAACAAGGAAAGAAACCGTTCTTCCGTGTTAGAAGACCTTTTTGATTACATCTGTGATGTGTTTACTGTCAGAGGTCTTGGTGATGAACTCTCCTCTGAACACAATGAGGTGAAACTTGAGAAGGAAATTGCTCAGGCTTTAAAGAGAAGACTGGTAAGACAGGATACCTTAACTTCTTTTAACAAAGAAAACTATGTATTTTTCAAAGGGGATGACAGAACTCTAAGACGCATTCCCTCTTTTGATAAAAACAGTTATGTGCCAGATTTTTACAGTGCAGAGGGACAAAGCGCGGCAGCACGGGAATATCTTGGTAACAGGGGAATTAGTGATTTCAAGGTTTTGCTTGAGGATAAAATTTCCTTTGATGTTAACAGCATAAAAAAATGGTTCTCAAATCCAGCGGACACCTTCCTAAACAAGATCCTTGGGATAATACTTAGTGATGACAGTTCTATGACCTTCTCAGATGATGAGACTTTCTGTTTTAGTGATTTTCAGAAAAACAGTTTGCTTTGGGATGTAGGTACACACTCAAAAGATAGCGGTATGGCCACAGATTATCTTGAGAATCTGTCGCAAAGCGGATATCTTCCCTATGGAGTGCTGTCATCTGGATTAAAGAAAAGGATCCTTGAAGATAATCAGACGATTTTAACTGCCTTAAATGGCCTGTCTAATGTATTAGGCGTACCGGCTCGAACTGCAAAGACCTATCAGAAAACCTTCGAGATTGATTTGTCTGAATTTGCAGAGCCCTTAAATGAGGATTCCTTGAGGAACAGGCGATTTTCTGTTGAATTCAGAGGCACTGTAGAAAGCCCTGCTACTCTTGTTAACTATTACTATGATGGAAAAAGTGATACTTCAAAATTTATTCTGTCTGCCATATTAACTTCCTTTGCTCTGCATTATGCGGGGGCACCTTCACAAGTGTATACACTTAACAAAGCGGGGAAAATCTTAGTTTATGATGTAAAGACTTTAGATAAGATAGACAGTATTGACAGTATTTTCGTAAAACTTCTAAAAATTGTAGTGCTTGCCATGCTACGACCTCTGCCAGTGACGGACAGAATGCTGACAAAAATGGGAAATCATGAAGATGAGAGTTCATTTTTTATGTACTCTAAGGAATGTAAATATCTTTATGGAGACTATGAAAATGTCGCTGGCCTGCTTCGGGACTTTGTATTTGCTGGTACAACAGAGGATGATACCTCATCTTTTCTAGGGCCATTAGCGCTTTATGACATTTTAAGAGGATGCAGGGAAGATTTTAATGGTAAAACAGATAATGCAGAATCAGCAAAAACGCCTGCAAAAGGAAATTAGCCTAAGGTTAGTGAGGTAGAGAAAATGAGTAACAATGAACTGAAAATAGGTACCTTTAATCTTAGCCGTTCATCTCTGATTGAAGCTAGTGCCGGAACCGGCAAGACCTATACCATAACTTATCTTGTACTAAGACTGCTGTTAGGATCAAGGGGATTTGATGATAATCAGGAAAATAATCAGGAAAATAATCAGTTAAATTGCGGGTATAGCGGTGGACCTTTAGAGCTAAAGAATATTCTGGTGGTAACCTTTACCAAGGCTGCAGCATCGGATCTTAAAGCGAGAATCCGAGAAAAAATTGTCACAGCCCGCAGTGTTTTTGAGAAAGTTTCCCAAAAAGACAAAAAAGACATCAGTATTTTTTTAGATACTCTTGATCTTGAAGAACCGATGAAATCTCTAGTAAAAGAAATGATTGTGGAGAACGATGGTATTGACGCCAGAACATGTGCTTTGCTGCTTTTAAATGCAGAACGTTCTATTGACGAGGCGCCAATCTGTACGATTCACTCTTTTTGTGCCAGTGCTCTGCATAAGATTTACACCTTTGAGGCGGGTGAATCTTTTGGTGTAAAACTCAGTGAGGATATCTCAGAGCAGACTTTAGAAGCAAAGAATACCGTATGGCGCGAACTTTTCTATAAGGGAGATGTGTATTCTAAGAGGCTGGCTGCTCTTTTGGCTGTAGACTCTGATGAGAAAATTTTTGCAACTCTTGAGAAAAAGCGAGAAATTCTGGAAAGAGTCAGAAATACAGATGAAAAAAAGGGATATTTTGGTTATAACCTTTTAAATATAGAAAAAAATGGCGGCAATGACATCAGAAAAACTATTGCTGGGGCGCTGAAGAATCTTGATGCTTATCTTTCCGAGTTTCTAGACCTTTCTGATAAAGTCAAGGCAATCTTTGATAAAGATGAGAACTGGGTCATTACAGAAAGTGATGAACCAGGTGCTTTATTTGCAAAAATAAAGGGGGTGTCACCTCAATTTAAAAATGAAACCCGAGAAATCTATAGATTCTTAAGGGAACTGTGTTCTATCAGTGATGAAGAGGAGCGTTGCCTGCACTTTATTCGAGGTAATTTCATCAATGGTGAAATTACCTCTATCTCAAGAGTAAAAGATCGAGGTAAATATGCTACGACCTTTAAAAATTCTGAAGAGGTTATAGAAATTGAATCTCTCTATATGCACATGGCAAATCTGCACAATAAGTTTTTGCTGTTAAAAACTGAAATAATGTTCGATATTGCGCTTATGTCTGAGCAGAAACTTGATGAGATTTTAGAAAGGGATAATCTTGTAGGCTTTGATGGTCTCATCAGACGTCTTGATTATGTCTTAAACTACAGGGAAGGCTCACAAGCTCAAGCTACTCTGCCTGGACTGATTAGAGCAGCATATCCCGTAGCCATGATTGATGAGTTTCAGGATACCGATCCGGTTCAGTTTTCGATTTTCTCAAGGCTGTATCTTACGGGTGATGCCAAAAAAGCCGGTGCCTGCTGCTATCTGATTGGCGATCCTAAGCAGTCAATCTATGGATTCAGAAAGGCTGATATACACTCTTATCTAAAAGCCCGCAGTCTGATTGAGAAATTATATGGTGCAGACTCTATTTATACCCTGAAAACTAACTTCCGTTCTCAAAAGCAGATTGTCGAAGGTGTAAACACTATATTCACAATAAGACCTGATTCTTTCTTTTTTGACGAGAATTCAAAGGATAACATTGAGTTTAACAAGGTAGAAGCAAAAGTTAACGACAAGGGAAATTCAGGGAAGTGCAGTTTCAGGTTCTGTAATGAGCCTAATCCTTCTGATAATTTCTCTAAGGCAAGTAATTATGCAGAATTTTTACCAGCAAAAGAGTTTTTAGAGGAAAATTCTACGGCAAAATCTTTGGGCAAGACTAATTCTCGGGAGTATATTGCTGGGAAAGTCGCCAGAGCTGTTCAGTTGTGCCTTTCTCATGGCCTTTTAGACCGCGTTGTAGAAGGTAAGATTCAATCCCATTCGGTTAAGCCTTCAGATATTGCCATTCTGGTTCGAAGCGGCGATGAGGCTAGAGCCTTGCAGTCGGCCTTAAAAGAGAAGAATATTGCCAGTGTTTACTATTCTGATAATTCTAGGGTTTTTGATGAGAAAAGTTCTGAAAATAAATTTGCAGAATATGAGCTAATCCAATATCTTATCGAGGCCATGGATGATTATGCCAATCGCGGCAAAGTCAGAAGACTGCTTTTAAGTCAGCTCTGTTATGACAGTGATGCTGCTTCTTTGGATACCCAGTCTGATCACCTCGAACTTGAAGTGGCGCTATTAAAAGAGTGTCGTGAGATCTGGGAGAAAATCGGTTTCTTCCCTGCTTTCACCAAATGGGCAAATGATGAAAGACATCAGTGTTTAAAGCATAATTTGCGTTTTTTAGGTGGAGAGCGCATGGTTACCAATCTTTGGCATCTTGCTGAGCTACTCCAGTCTGCACGAACTCATGAGCAGGGGATTCAGGCTCAAAAGCGCTGGTATAAGGAATTAAGAAACAATCCTTATTTACATGCTAATTCAGACATGTTCAGTAAGCGACTTGAGTCTGAAGCCTCTCAGGTTGCCATCTATACCATCTTTAAGTCTAAAGGCCTTGAGTTTCCTTTGGTATTCCTGCCATATCTTTGGAATATCATGAGGGATGTAAATAAAGATGACGCCTTTTATTACGATGAAGAAGATGGAAAGCTGTATTTTGATGTTCACGGTACTAAGGAAACCTTAGAACAGAAAAAAAACAGCGATCTTCAGGAGGACGCCCGTCTTTTATATGTGGCACTTACCCGTGCCTGTGCGGCAAATTTTCTTTATATCCCAGAGTTTTTAGAAAAAAATCCCAACTCTTTTATAAGCGAGTTTATAAAACTCGAAAATAATCAAGGTTCTGCTTTCCTTAATGCAAAATGGATTATGGATGATACGTCAACCTATAATCAATCTTGTGAGAAGGGGACTGATAAGACACAGCCTCATGCGGTTCTAAAGTGTCCTTTTAAACTGGTAAACGATGATTTTTATAAGACCATTGAAAATCAGGCTGCTACTATAGATGAAACGACAGGAGAAAAGCAGCTCTTAGCGCCATCTGAATTTGATGAAAGTTTCTCGGGAATTAGACAGGATTACAGAATTTCCTCATACAGCGGCATAGTTGCCAGAAGCGAGGATGGCGGACATATATCTCAAATTCAGAATTTGGAAATATCGAAAGCGGCTTTCACCCCTTTTAATTTTCCTAAAAATGCCATTGCCGGAACCTATCTGCATAGTCTCATGGAATATTGTGATTTTTCTCAATCTCTTTCTCCTGAATCTCGAAGGGAGTGTATAAAAAAAGGCGCTCTTACCGGCGAGTCGGGTATTCTTAAGCGCTGGACTTCAGATAGTATGAAAGGACGGTCAGATGAGGAGGTCTCTTTACTTAAAGAGACCGCCTTGAGTGAGTGGCTTTTGGATATTGTGCAGGCCAGTCTTCCTTGCGGTGATTCTAAAAATGTAAGACTCTGTGATCTGAAAAAAGGTGACTGGATTGCGGAACTTGAGTTTTTATTCCCTGCAAAGGACTTTAATTCAGAGCAGCTGGTGGCCCTAAGAGAAGAAAACGCCGTGGAGTTTGCTAAAGAAAAAGGCTTAAATCTTTCATCAGAACCCATAGATTTAAATCTTGCGCCAAATGTGCTCTCCGGCTTTGTCAAAGGCTTTATCGATCTTGCCTTCAAAACTGGGACAGGTGATGATGCAAGGTTCTATGTTATCGACTACAAGAGTAACTTTATGGGAAACGATTATGGGAACTACAAAGAGCAGGCGCTTGCCAGGAATATGCTTGAACACTGCTATGATGTCCAGTATCTTTTTTATTCTCTGGCAATGCACCGCTTTCTTAAGACCAGAATAGAAAACTATTCCTATGACAAACATTTTGGTGGTGTTCTTTACCTTTATTTACGCGGTATGCACAGGGACAGTTCTGAATCTGTAATCTATACCAAGCCTAAATATGAGCAGATTGAGAAATTAAGTACGATTTTCGGATGTTAGCGGACAGATAAAACAGAGAAAAAAAATGAAAAAGTTTGACAAACTGACGGATTTATTGGAAGTGTACTCAGAGCTTAAGAATGCGCTTTTAGATGCAGTTCTGAAATCTCTTTCTTTAATGCATAAGGCGCCTCTTCCATTTACGCTAGAGCTGATGCTTACTGAACTTATGTACAAGCAGAATTCAGGTGATATCTGTATTAAGGCTGACGCTAAAAGCATCAATGATTTTTATACTGAGATCTTTAATAAGTGCAGAGAGCACACATCAGATAAGAATTCAGCCCATAAAGCAGATGAATTTGAGCCTTTTATCGAAGATTCTGATATTGAGTCTGTTTTTACTGCATGTGCGGATTTGATTGGAGAAAACGAATCTGCAAACAAGCCTCTTATTTATGATTTAGGCAGACTCTATATACGTCGAAACTTCTGTTATGAAAAGCAGATTGCCGCTTTTATTCAAAAAGTCTCAGAGGTTAAAACCGAACAGCTGCTAAGTGAAGAGAAAAAGGACTCAATCAAGTCACTTTTAACGGTGCTTTTTGAAAAAGCAGACGATGATCCAAGTAGAAATGAAGAATTTAATATGCAGAAAATTGCAGCCGCCATGGCGGCAGTTTCTCATTTTTGTATTATCACCGGAGGACCTGGTACAGGTAAGACTACCACAGTGTCAAAGCTATTGCTTCTGTTACAGAAAATCAATCCGTCAAAGAACAATATTTTACTGTGTGCACCAACAGGTAAGGCGGCAGGACGCATGACAGAGTCACTTAAAACTCAGTTTGAAGATTCTTTAAATCCTTCTGTTGGATCAATAGCGTACAGTTTTTCTAAGCTCTTCCCTGATGCACAAGAGCGTGAGGAAATCAAAAACAGGATCTGCAAAACTGCTGTAACTGTAGATAGGCTGTTAGGTTCAATTCCTCACAAGTCCCATAAGCTTCGAAATGCCGACAATAAGATAGACTGTGACATTCTGATTGTTGATGAAGTTTCAATGGTGGATGCCGCTAATTTTGCAAAACTCTGCGAGGCAATTCGTGATGATACCAGAGTCATCATGTTAGGTGATAAGGATCAGCTGGCCTCTGTGGAAGCCGGTTCTGTACTGAGTGATTTATGTAATGATTTATCTTTACCGGTGCGTGTCTTTGATGAGGAGAAGTTGTCTCTAATCGCAGACTTGAGTGGTTACAGTTGCGAAAAACTTAAAACCACTGAAATTGCAAATAATGCCGTACAGCTCAGATTTAGCCATCGCTTTGCTAAATTTGCAGGAATTGGTGAACTTGCCAGGGCTGTTAATAATGCCTATACAGAAAAAAATTATAAGCAGTTGCTGGAGCAACCCTTTAACCAACACAAAGATCAAGTTGAATTTAAAAATATTTATGATTCTTCGCAGTGGAGTGAAAACAAAAGCAATCAGGAAAAGTTGTGCTCTAATATTGCCGAAGGGTTTCAAGACTATTGGAAGGCTTTAAAAACCGGTCATGGTGGAGATGGTCCTTTTACAGGTATTACAGAGGAAGATGCTAAAAATATTTTTAAAGCACTAAATAAATTCCGGATCCTCTGTTCAAATCGTGAAGGTTTATACGGAGTAAGAAGTATCAATGACGAAATTGAAAAAAAAGCAAGAGAAGAACTTAAGTTACAAAATGTCAAGGCGGCTTCTGTAGACTCTGACTGGTTTATCGGCAAAGTCATTCTTATTACAAAAAATAATTATGCTCTTGACCTCTCAAATGGTGATGTCGGTTTTGTGGCGGCACAGAGAAAATCTGATGGTACTGCCGGAGCTCTTAAGGTGTGGTTTGGTGATGAAAATTCCGTTTTCAATGTAAGTCCGGTTTTTATAACTGAGTACGAAAGTGGTTACGCTATGACCATTCATAAGTCTCAGGGAAGTGAATATACCAAGGTCTGTATGATACTTTCAACAGCACTAAATCCGGTAATGACCAAGGAACTGGTTTATACAGGAATTACCCGTGCCAAAGAGCATGTAAGCATCTACTCCGATAAACAAGTATTTCTGGATGCCTGTAAAAGAAGAGTTTCTCGCGAAAGTGGATTGACGGAGAGAATTAAAAAACATCAAAATAATCAAGCAAATTAAATGGCAGCTCTCGTCACCTAATTTGCTTCTTGCTTATATATAGCCGATCTTGCGTCCTCTAATATGTAGTACAAAATATATGTCAGGCTTGATCTGCTGCTCTAGCACTTCATCTAGGCGCTTAGGACCATTCTTGGTCTTGCGTCCTTTTCTCATGCAGGTTAGAACAAATCAGACTTGACCACAGGAGATTTCTCTCCTATTTCAAGTCTCAATGCCGTTATGATTTCACGTTGCTGTTTGCTTATTGCAGACTTAAGACACCAGTTATCACAATCCTTATAGAACTTAATCTGTTCTGGCAGTAGGATGGCATCCTCTCGCTGACGTGAAAGCTGTGAGCGCTTTAGAGTCTCCTGCTCAAGTTCATGACATCATCAGTGTACCATCCAGTCCTCCTATGTTCAATGGAAGAGCCTTTGCAATATCCTTCTGTATGTTTTGCTCCTAAATTATGCTGATCAGAACACAACCAGCATAAAATTTATTTCTGTATTCTAGCATAGCTGCCAACGCTATTGAGGATTACTGATGGATTTTATAATTTAAGTACAACTTTCCCAATGTATAGATCTATAAAGCTTTCTTCGGTCTTCCTCTTTTTTTGATTTCCTCTTTTGGAAGAAGACCTAAAGATTGTAGCATTGTAACAAGAGCAGG
>Ga0256405_10011253_pt1 | contig 11492 bp, 12 predicted proteins | sample RumenRJG_02DNA_FD_189096 | JGI IMG/M metagenome (GOLD analysis project Ga0256405, IMG submission 189096) | Bovine rumen microbial communities from Lethbridge, Alberta, Canada - RJG_02 | ecosystem: Host-associated > Mammals > Digestive system > Stomach > Rumen | place: Canada: Alberta...
GAGGTCGTCCTTAGCCTCCCTCAGGATGGCGTTGTCGATTCTGTATGTGCCAGCAACCTTCTGGTACTCGGAGGGGTCGGGGAACCTCTCCCTCTGGATCCTGGTGACGTAGAGGATATCCGCGTCGGGGATGGCGTCCTCGAGCACGGAGGTCTTCTTGGGGATGCATCCCTTGGCCTTCAGGTTGTCCACGATGTCCTCGGGCATCTGGAGGCTCTCGGGGGCGACCAGGGTGAGCTTCACTCCGAACATGGTGAGCGCCTGGGCGAGGGTGTGCACGGTCCTTCCGTACTTCAGGTCTCCCACCAGGGCCACGTTGAGGCCGTCGAGGGTGCCCTTGGCCTGCTTCATGGTAAAGAGGTCCAGGAGCATCTGGGTGGGGTGCGATCCGGCTCCGTCCCCGGCGTTGATGACAGGCTTGTCGGAGACGTCCGCGGCGAGCCTCGCCGCACCTTCGTAGGGGTGCCTGAGGACGATGCAGTCGCAGTATGCGTCGACCATCCTGATGGTGTCTGCCAGGGTCTCTCCCTTGGCGATGGAGGTCATGGACATCTCGCTGACGTCCATGACATGGCATCCGAGCCTGTATGCCGCGCTCTCGAAGGAGAGCTTGGTGCGGGTGGAGGGCTCGAAGAAGAGATTAGCCATGATCTTGCCGTCCAGGGCGCGCTTGGTCTTCTCCCCTTTGGCGTAAGGAACCATTTCCTTCGAGAGGTCAAGAATGTATTCGATCTGCTCCCTGTTGAGGTCGCGGATAGATACCAGGTCCTTGTTTGTGAAATCCATGAGGGATAAACGCAACCATACCGTTTATAGGTTCACACGTATGCGCGCGGAGGCGCACGCACCCCTTTTATAAGGATGCTGAATAGACCCCCTTATGTTGGACGTTGTGAGCAGGTCTCAACGCGGAAGGATTTGCGAGTACAGGAAGGGAGAGGGTCTCCTCAGGACCCCCGCGGTTCTCAGGTGCGACGGGGAGGGCGACAGCTGCGTCTCCGTCGGCGAGAACGGAAGGACCGTCCGCATACTCGGCACCGAGGTCTCCGTGGACCCTGAGCTGCTCACGTCCGCCTCCTCCGGCGTCGCCTGCCAGCCCCTGACCAAGGACGGCATCGCCGTTCTCAGGCTCCCGGTGACCGGGGAGGAGATCATCCCCGATGACGCGGAGATCGTCGTGATCCCCAACGGTTTCGAGATAAAGACCAATTTCAGGACCATGGTCGATCAGGTCATCAAGGTCCGCAAAGCGGCCGGCTACGGCAGGCTCGTATGTATCCTCGGAATCGCGGAACCCGCCAATCTGGCACTTCTCGCTTACATGGGTATTGACGTGGTCGACGACGGCTTCGCCCGCGCCGCCGGAACGAACGGTTTCTCTCTCATCCCCGAGGGCATGCTCTCCGGCAGCGAGGACTATTCCCAATCCAACTGCGCCGAGATGGAGAGGGAGCTCTCCAAGGTGCACACGTTCATCACCGCGGGAAGGCTGAGGGAGCTCGTCGACCAGAGGTCGTTCTCCTCCGCGGAGGAGGTGGCGATTCTCAGGCTGTTCGACGACGTCGGATACGAGTATCAGGAGGAGGCCTGCACCATCGCCGGAGGGAGGTTCTCCTGCAACACCACGCAGGCGCTCCGCCGCCCCGACGTGGCGAGGTATCAGAAGACTCTCTCCGAGCGCTACGTGCCCCCGGAGCACAAGAAGGTCCTCCTGCTCCTGCCCTGCTCCGCCAAGAAGCCCTATCACATCTCCAAGAGTCACAAACTCTTCTCGCAGGCCATCCACACCGCGCAGCACGACACCCTGGTGCACGAGGTCATCGTAACCTCTCCGCTCGGAATCGTCCCCCGCGAACTGGACGCCTTCTACCCCGCCAACTCCTACGACATACCCGTCACCGGCGAGTGGAAGCCCGAGGAGAAGGAGACCATCCGCAGGATGCTCCGCGAGCTGATGGAGAAGCATCACTACGAGAAGGTCGTCTGCCACCTCGGCGAGGACGCCGAGCTGGTGAGGGAGGTCTGCCCCGACATGGTCGAGACCGTGGTCGGAGACAACGTCTCCCCCAAGTCCCTGGAGAACCTCGACAAGGCGCTGAGGGACGCCACCAAGGGCATGAAGCCCTCCAAGTGGGACGACGACCGCACCGAGTCCGTCCGTGCAGCACTGTCGTTCCAGTTCGGCAACGACGTCGCCAAGGCGCTCATCGACGAGAACACCGTCACCATGGGCAAGTACCCCTACTGGAAGATCTTCAGGAACGTCGACGGTAAGAAGGTCCAGCTGGGCATGATGTCCGCCGAGAGGGCCATGTTCTCCCTCACGCCCGACGGAGGGGAGATCCTCATGAGGCTCGGAAGGAACGTGGTGGAGATCACCGATTTCGAGATCAAGGGAAGCCTGTTCGCCGTGGGGGTGGTCAGCGCCGATCACCGCATCCGCATCGGGGACGACATCGTCGCCGTCTGCAACGGGAAGGTCAAAGGGGTCGGAGTGGCCGCCATGTCCGGTACCGAGATGGAGCAGATGAAGAGGGGAATCGCCGCCAAGATGAGGCATTACCACTGATTTCTGACTTCATAGGGGGGAAAATCTCACTTTCGGTCACTTTCGGTGACCTCCCCCTGTTTTCTTTAAATAGCCTCAATCGGATTTTGATTCAAGAGGAAAAACAGCATCCCCAATCGTGCTTTTCCTTGACCCGTACCCAACCATCCAAACATCCATAGTCCGTACGGGTCCCCCACACTTTTACTGCGATTCCACGGTCTGCTTGTAGTCCATCTGCATGGAGATGAGGCTGAGCACAAGTCCCGCCGCGAGGCAGACGAGACCGATGAGGAAATCGGTGACGGTGAAGTCCTTGATGACGTACCAGGCGATGACCGCGACGGATCCGATCGTAAGACCCAGGATACCCATCATGGTGACCAGATGGTGGTCCTCGAGGGCCTTGTGGATGACCTTCGAGAAGCCGAGAGCGCCGGCGAGCAGTCCGAGCAGGATGGGCGCCAGCAGGAAGAAGTCCAGGTCGGAGATGGCGGCGGTGAAGGTGGACATGAGTCCCAGGACCAGGAGCACGGTGGAGTGGCTGAGTCCCGGCAGGATGGCGGAGATGGCGAAGATGACCCCCACTCCGATCATGATGATGAATCCCATGGCGTTGTGCTCCACGTTGGCCTCGCCAACCTCTCCGATGGCGTCGAGGACGATCATAAACAGGGTGATGGCGAGTCCGACCGCGAACGCGATGATGCAGTCGCTTCCGTACAGGCCCTTCCTCTCGGTCTTCGCGTCCTGGTTGACGGTCCTGGCGAGAAGGGGGATCTGTCCGATGATGAGTCCGATGAAGAACATCAGGCATTCCACCGGGTAGTCCTCCAAGGCGTGGTTCAGGACCTTGGCGCAGATGAGGGTACCGACGGCGAATCCCGCGATGACCAGGACGATGAATCTGATGTCCTCGATGAGGTACTTCCTGAGCTTCGCGAGGTCCCTGATGAGGCGCTCGTAGACGCCGAAGACTACCGCCAGGGTGGCACCGCTGAGTCCGGGGAGCATGGAGCCGATCCCGATGACGATGAAGGTAATGAAGTTCTTAACAGCGGTGTAAGCGGATTTCATCGAGTCCGCATTCCGCTCCATCATTAAAATGGTTAGGGGGCTCTGCCCCCTGAGGTCACTCACTGTCCGCCGATTCGGAGTACTTCAGCATGCACCCTTCGGTGCCGTACTCGTCGCATTTGCACTGGCGGTAGAGACACGGTCTCTCCCTCCTCACGAAGTCGTCGGCCGCCTCCATGGTAAGGGTCTTCCCCTGGAACTCGGGATAGGTGGTGGTCCACGTGTTCCTGCTGGTGTCGAAGGTCCAGGTGAAGTTGTCCCAGTCGGCCGTTCCCTCCGCTTCCCCGTGGTTGTAGATATAGTACGAGTAGGGGTGGGGACGGCCGTCCATGACGGTCGTCACGAAGTTGCACATGAGGCTGTGGATGCCGTTGTGCTCCCCCCGGCGGACGAGGTCGTTGAGCACCTTGATGGCTCTCAGCCCGCACCAGTGCCCATAGAATGACGGGGTGTGGTCGGTGCCGTCGGTGATGTCGATGACGATGCGGTCTCCCATCAGGTATCCCTCCGGAGGATACCTGCGGGATTCTGTTCTCCAGGATACGTTGCAGTTCCCATGGAGGATGTTTCGCCATACGGCTAGTTATAATGCCGAGGTTACATGCATACTAACTGAGAGGAAAAGGGGTAATGGGGTTTGAGTCTGGTACATCTCTCCCCGATGCACCAGACGTCGGGTTTCACTCGGTCTTGACACGTGCGACGTACACGGGACAGTGCGCGAACCTGACCAGCTTCTCGGAGACGCTTCCGAGCATGAGTCTGGCGAATCCGCTGCGGCCGAGGTTTCCGCAGACGATGATGTCATAGTCCTTGGAGATCTCCAGCAGGCAGTGCGCGGGGTTGCCGAAGGTCTGAACGGTCGAGATGGGATACTTCTCCTCTGCGGCCTTGGAGACCGCATAGGCGAGATTCTTCTCGTTGGTTTCCTGCACGAGCTCCTTCTGGTAGTTCATTCCCTCGTTCTTGGCAGCGTCGAATACAGTTACCGCGGTGAGCTTGGCCCCGTACTTCTTGGCGAGGTCGATGGCATAGTCCACAGCAACCTTGTTGTTGTCACTTCCGTCCACTGCAACCATGATGTTCTGTATCATAGTTAATAAACCGACGTTCTCTTTTTATAAGAGTTATTGCGAACGGGGTTTTAGCAACTTTTAAAAACCGACACGAATCCGACTTATGTCCAGCAAAAGGACGGATTTGGACACAGAATGTATCCAATATCCCTCAGTATTCTACTCCGGCGCGGGCTTGGATCCCGCGGTCGTAGGGATGCTTGACGAGCTTCATCTCGGTCACGTAGTCGGCGTACTCCTCCAGGGCGGGGGTGATGCCGCGTCCGGTCATGACCACCTCGATGTGGGCGGGTCTGGATTTCAGAGCGTCGATGAGGTCGGTGTCGGGGATCAGCTTCATGCGGACAGCGTTGATCGCCTCGTCCATGATGACTATGTCGTACTTCCCAGTCCTCATGAGCTCGAGGGTCTTATCCAGGGCGGAGCGGGCCGCGTCGATGTCCTCCTGCTTGGGGTTCTTGGAGACGAAATGGTCCAATCCGAGGCAGAGCAGCTCCACGTTCGGGAACTTCCCGCAGGCCAGCTGTTCGCCGTAGCCGTCGGAGGGCTTCAGGAACTGCACGATGAGGACGTTGAGGCCCCTGCCTGCGGCACGGAACGCAAGCCCGAAGGCCGCGGTGGTCTTCCCCTTGCCGTTCCCGGTGTAAATGTGAACCAGGCCCAATCCGTTCCTTACGTCAGCGAGGTCGCTCATGACGTAAGGATGTCAGTGAGAGAATAACAAACCTGTGGCGAACTCACATGTTGCTGAACGCATCGAGCCTCGCGAGGTCGCGGGGATCCACGGAGGACTTCATGGAAGAGGAGTTCTCCACGTCCTTCATGCAGATGACCTCGTCATTGCCGCTCTCGATGGACCTCCTGATGGCGGAGAGCTTGAGCCTGTTGCAGAACTCGGTGACGTCGGCCGCGTTGAATCCCTCAGTGATCTCCGCCACTTTGGCGTAGTCGAAGTCGGGCGACACCGGGAGGCCCTTCAGGCAGTTCCTGACGATCTGCTCCCTGGCGGGAGAGTCGGGCAGGGAGACGTAGATCTTCCTGTTGAAACGTCCGGGACGGAGCAGGGCGCTGTCGATGGTCCAGGGCATGTTGGTGGCCGCGAGGACCAGCAGGGTGCCTTCGCTCTTCTCGAATCCCTGCATCTGTGCCAGCAGCTCGGAGAGCAGCTTGTCGGACCAGGGCTGCAGGTCGTTGCCCCTGGCGCGTCCGATGACCTCGAACTCGTCGAAGAAGATGACGGATACGGGCAGGGAACGTGCGGCCTTGAACAGCTTCTTCACGTTCTGCTCGCTCTCGCCCACGTATTTGGAGATAAGATCCGAGCCCTTCACGGAGAAGAAGGCGGCGTCGACCTCGGTGGCGATCGCTTGTGCCAGCATGGTCTTTCCGGTACCCGGGGGACCGTAGAGGAGGACCCCTCCTCCGGTCTCCATGCCGAAGCGTTTGTACAGGTCTGCCCTCCTGAAGGGGGTGATGATGAGTTCGCGGATGGCCTCTTTCACATCCTCCAGTCCGGCGATGTCCGCGAAGGTGACGCCGGTCTCCATGACCGGGCGGTACTTGCTGAACACCGGGTTCTTGGGGTCGAAGGCCTGCGTCATGCTGATGACGGGGATCTCCGCGGGTTCGCCTTCTCTCCTGGCGACCATGACGAGTTCGCTGCTCCCCTCCTCCTTCTCGTAGATCCCGCCGGGGACGTCGCTGAGCTTGAGAGGGGTGTTGTTCTCGTCGAGGAAGGTGCAGGTGAAGCAGCTCACCCCGAGCTTGGTGGCGGGTGCGATCGATACGTGGCGCAGGGCGCGGCAGTATCCGAAGGCCCAGATCCCGGCGCTCCTCAGCGAATCGGGGAGGACCAGTTCCTCCAGGGAGGAGCACATAAGGAAGGCGTAGTTGGAGATGTCCTTCAGTCCTTCGGAGAAAGTGACCGACTGAAGGGACGAGCAGTAGGCGAAGGAATTGTGGCAGACGGTCTCCACGGAAGCGGGGATGACCACCCTGCGCAGCTGGGTGAAACCCTTGAACGACTCCTGGCCGACGGAAACGACCCGGAGCTCTCCGACGGCCTCGGGTATCTCGACGCAGTCGCGGTCGGCTCCTTTCACGAGCGTGAGCCCGCCCTCGCATTTCTCGAATTCCATTCCGTCGAATTCCATTGTTCTCCCCGTCTCGACAAACCTCCCGCCCTATAAAAAGGAGGCGAGCGGGCGTGTTTATATCGAATCATCCCATCCCTGTACCGAGAGTGCCCCCATGATCGTCCAATACTGGTCCGACTTCCTCTGCCCGTTCTGCTACATCGCCGCCACCAGGATGAAGAAGGCGCTGAAGGAGCTGGAGCTGGAGGACGAGACCAAGGTCGTCTTCAGGGCGTTCGAACTGTATCCCACGGCCAAGAAGGAGCCTCACCGCAACATCGTGGAGGCCTTCGCCCGCCACTACGGGATGACCCCCGAGCAGGCTCAGCAGAGGGTGGACTACATCTGCGAGATGGGCCGCGGCGAGGGACTCGTTTTCAATTACGGTACCGCTTACAACACCAACTCCTTCGACTCCCTCAGATTGGCCAAGCTGGCACAGTCGAAGGGCAACGATTTCGGGAACGTCTTCATCGAGAGGATGTACAAGGCCTTCTTCGAGGAGAACATCATCGTCGCCGACCACGAAGCCCTGACGAAAGTGGCCGTCGAGGTGGGCATGGATCCCGCCGAGGTGAAGGAGGTCCTGGAGGGCGACAGGTACGCCATGGAGGTCAGGAGGGACGAGTCCGAGGCACAGATGTACGGCATCTCCGCCGTCCCGTTCTTCGTGATCAACGACAAGTACGGCATCCCCGGAGCGGTCGACACCAAGGACTTCAAGAGGATCCTCATGAAGGCGTACGCGGAGGAAGAGGAGGAATCCGGGGTCTCCGGCATGGTCTGCGGTCCCGACGGATGCCACCCCGCCGACGACGAGTGATTCACCTCTCGAGTTCCAGCAGTCTCTTCTTTATCTCCGGGCCGAAGGCATAGCCCCCGAGGGAACCGTCTGCTTTGATGACCCTGTGGCAGGGGATGATGATCGCTATCGGGTTGCTGCCCACGGCGTTCCCCACGGCCTGCGCGGACATCCTCCTTCCGTCTTCAGCGAGTTCCCTGGCGATATCGCCGTAGGAGCGGGTCTCTCCGTAGGGGATCGCCGAGAGGAGGTTCCATACGCGTTGCTGGAAATCAGTTCCGCGGAGGCACATCTCGGGGAGGAAACCCGGTTCCCTGCCCGAGAAGTAGATGTCCAGCCACCTCACGGTGTCCGATAAGGTGTCCTCATCGACCTCCGATACCGATTCCGCTTCCCTGCGCTCGGCGAAGGCCAGTTCCGTGAGGGAACCGTTCTTGCAGACGAGCCTGACGGTGCCCAGCGGGGAATCGTAGAAGCGGACGGACTCCATGGGTGCGAATCGGTCCCGAAGGATATCTATGCTTTCCCGGAGAACAGTTTTTAGTGTCGGGTATCCGTACCGGGGACATATGTCATGGAGGACGGATTACAGGGACACCGACGAGCTGAGGTACTTCACCGAACTGACGAAGGTCCCGCGTCCGTCCGGCCATCTCGACCGCATCAGGGAATATCTCATCGCTTTCGCGGACTCGCACAACCTCGAGCACGAGGCCGATGCCGCCGGCAACATCCTGATCCGCAGGAGGGGTTCCGGCAGGACCGTGGTCCTGCAGGGCCACATGGACATCGTGGCCACCTGCGCCTCCGGATACGAGTTCGATTTCGAGAATGTGCCCTTGGACACCTACATAGAGAACGGGTGGATCACCGCCCGCGGGACCACTCTCGGAGGCGATGACGGAGGAGGTCTGGCACTTATGATGTGCGCCCTCACCGACCCCTTACTAGAAGGCATCGACCTGGAGTGTCTTTTCACCGCCGACGAGGAGGTCGGGCTCATCGGGGCATTGGGCATGGAACCCGGTTGGCTCTCGGGCAGGGTGCTCATCAACCTCGACAGCGAGGACATCAACGAGATCACCATCGGCAGCGCCGGCTCGGCGGATGTGGAAGCGGTCTTCCCGTTCTCTCCCGAGGAGGATACCGATCAGGCGTACCGTGTGGAGATAAGCGGTCTCAGGGGAGGCCACTCGGCAGGGGAGATCGACCGCGACAGGGGAAATGCCATCCGCATCGTGGCCGAGTTCCTGAGCAGGCTGAAGGGCGTGAGGATCTCCTCGTTCAGAGGTGGATCCGCGCCGAACGTGATCCCCATGACTGCTTCAGCACTGTTCACCGTTCCCGGCTCCTGTCCCGTGGACAGGATCTTCGAGGAGTACAGCGCCGGGTGCGTGAACCTTCTGGAGGAACCGGACTACGTGTTCTCCCTGCGTCCCGCACAATGTTCAGAAGCTTGGAGCGCGAAGGACACCTCCGATTATCTCGATGCGATCCTCTCCTGCCCCAACGGGGTCTTCGAGAGGGACGGGTACGGAGTGAAGACCTCCTCCAACCTGGGGGTCGCCGACGAAGGACGCATCGTGGCCAAACCCCGCAGCTCGGACTTCGCCACCCTGAAGAGACTCATCGCCAACCAGTCGGAGCTGTTCCGTTCCCGCGGAGCTTCCGTGGAGGACCCCGTTGCCTTCCCCGCATGGAGGGAGAGCGAGGACTGCGAACTTGTCAGGATCGCCTCCGAGACCTACCGCGGGTACTTCGGCCGCGAGCCCCGGGTGGTGGTCACCCACGGCGGATTGGAGTCGAGCACCATCAAGGACAAGCACCCCGGCATGGAGGCCATCTCCATCGGACCCACCGTCCTCGGAGCGCACACTCCGGACGAGAAGATGGACCTCAGGACGCTCACGGAGGCGAAAGGATACCTGTTCGAGCTCGTCCGCAGGCTGTCCAGCGGTAAATACATTTAAGTGTGTTCTGCAATTCGGAATCCAGAGGAATAAAAATGGCAGCAACCGCCCTTTGTGAGAACTGCACCCTGAACATACACTATGTTGTATGCCGCACCTGCTACAAACAGTACGATATCGATGCCGAAGCATGTCCCAAATGCGGAGAGCCCAACCTTCATCTCTGCCCCCGCTGCTGGACTTCGTTCAAACTCGCATAAGCAGGTACGGGGCACTGCCCCTCCTGCTTATTTTTAACTTCTGATTTTTCACCGATGTCCTTTCGGCGATCGATCCGTTATGCGGAAAAGCGTCTCCGCATCGGATTCTGTTTTCAAATTGTAAAAAAAGGGAAATCCCGGGTTGCCCCGGGAAAGGACAGTTTCACTCTTCGATTGCGTCGGAGTTGCACTCGTCGACGCAGGCTCCGCAGTCGACGCATTTGGATTCGTCGATGACTGCGATGTCGTCGATGGTGATTGCTTCCTGGGGGCATGCATCTGCGCATGCTCCGCATGCGACACAGTTCTCTGCGATGATCTTGGGCATTTGTTACACCTCTTCAGTTCTCAATAGCTTCAGAAGGACACTCGTCAACACAGGCTCCGCAGTCGACGCATTTGGATTCGTCGATGACTGCGACATCGTCTACGGTGATTGCGCCCTCGGGGCACGCGTCTGCGCATGCTCCGCATGCGACACAGTTGTCAGCAATGACTTTTGCCATATTTCAAATAAAATTGAACTGAGTATTTAACCCTTTTTTCATTTAGTGAACCCTAACCCTGTAAACACGTCGGAATTTGTCATTTTCGGGGTTAATCTGCAGTATTATGCCCCTGTAACGCGAGCGTACGCGTGCGAAATGCCTTAATTACCGTAGTAGATGGGCCAGCCATGTATTTGACCAAGGATGAGCAGGCGATCCTCGACGGGGAGCAGGGCGCCGGAGCTCAGAAGGCCATGGAACTCGTCACCGCGCTCGGCAAGATCTACGGTGCCGACAGTCTCGTTGACATCACCTCCGCCCACCTTTCCGGTGCATCCTACAAGACCATCGGAGAGGGCGGACTGAAGTACCTCTCCGACATGGTGGAGGGAGGGGCCATGGTGGCCGTCCCGTCCACCCTCAACCCTGTCGGAATGGACCGCACCCGCTGGAAGGAGATGCACATCTCCCCCGAGTTCGCGGAGAAGCAGCTGAAGATCATCGACCTGTACGGGAAGATGGGGATCAAGAAGACCTGTTCCTGCACCCCCTACATCGGGGACAACGTGCCCTCCCTGGGAGACCACGTGGCCTGGGCGGAGTCCTCCGCACTGTCCTTCGTGAACTCCTACATCGGAGCGAGGACCAACCGTGAGGGAGGCCCCGGAGCGCTGGCGGCAGCCATCCTCGGGAAGACCGCCAACTACGGTCTCCACCTCGACGAGAACAGGAAGCCCACCGTCGTCATCGACGTGGAGGACATGGGTTCCTCCGTGTTCGATTACTCCCTGCTGGGACAGGCGGTCGGCATGAAGATGGGGAAGGGAGTCCCCTACTTCAGGGGCATCGATCCCACCGTGGAGGACGCCAAGACCCTGAGCGCGGCGATGGCAGCGGCGGGATCCGTCGCGCTGTGGCATGCCGAGGGATGCACCCCCGAGGCGGGAGGCTTCGACGTCTCCGGCCTGGAGCACATCACCATCGGGAAGAAGGAGAGGCAGGAGGCCTACGAGAAGCTGAACACCGTGGACGATGTGCAGCTCATCGCCATCGGCTGCCCCCACCTCACGCCCAAGGAGATGCACGACATCGCCGCCATGCTCAAGGGCAAGGAGAAGAGGAACAAGGACGTGGAGATATGGTTCTGCACCTCCGAGTCCGTCAGGGCCCAGTGCCCCGAGGACGTCGCCGAGATG
>Ga0256405_10011254_pt1 | contig 11491 bp, 13 predicted proteins | sample RumenRJG_02DNA_FD_189096 | JGI IMG/M metagenome (GOLD analysis project Ga0256405, IMG submission 189096) | Bovine rumen microbial communities from Lethbridge, Alberta, Canada - RJG_02 | ecosystem: Host-associated > Mammals > Digestive system > Stomach > Rumen | place: Canada: Alberta...
CATATTTGTTCCTCCGTTCATGGTTTCTCGTCAATTCCATTTTAACGGTTTTGGTGCAAATATGCTCTACTTTTTTGCTCTATTGTTTGTAGGCTCTATTTGTTACCCCAACATTTATTATAGAGCCTTTCTTTTTTGCTGAAAGAACGGATATTGCAAAAAACCAAGCCATAGTATATAATATACATGAAATTCAGCGGGGGAGGGACTAAGATGTCAAGGGCGGCGATTACACGCTATACGGTTGATACCGGCAAACAGCTGACCGAACCGATACGGATCGCGCATGTGTCAGATCTGCACGAGCGCAACAGTGACGATGTCCTTTCAATGCTGAAAGCCGAAAAACCCGACCTGATTATGGTGACGGGCGATACCTTTGAACGATATGACAACCGTCCTCAGTACGAGTTTTACCGCAGACCTGTCAAGCGGCTGATAATCAATGTCATCCATTATTCCAATTACATTCTGACCAAATTTGAGCCTAAGCGTTTAAAGGCTGACGAGGAGAACGTACTCCGATTTCTCAGCGAGGCGGTCAAAACCGCACCTGTATATATGAGCCTAGGCAACCATGAGCAAAAGCTTTTATACAGGGACTATGCGTTCTTGAAGAAGCAGGGAATCATCCTGCTTGACAACGCCGATACAGTTGTTGAGTTGAAAGGGTTTCGGTTTCTATTGGGCGGTATGTCCTGCTGGGATTTTGAAGAGTGGTTTCCGACCTTCCTTGAAAAAGACGGCTATAAGATTTTGCTATGCCACAAGCCGAATCAATATATGGATTTTGTCAAAGACAAAGGCGTCGATCTGACGCTGTCCGGGCATACCCACGGCGGTCAAATGCTGATCGGCAGAAAGGGTATGGGCTTCTTCGTTCCCGGTCAAGGACTGTTCGGCAAGTATGCTCACGGCAGTTTTTGCGACGGCAGGCTGATCGTCTCGGCGGGCTGTGCGAACACCGTAGCTTTTCCCCGTATATTCAATCCGCGCGAACTGGTTATGATTACATTGAAGTGAGATTTTTATGGAGAATTTTGATATCACGAAAGCGCCCTTGGAGATAGAGCGTAAGTTTCTGATTGAATACCCCGATATTGGCGCTCTGCGGCGGATGGCGGATTACCGTGTGATTCACATCGAGCAGAGCTATCTTAGCGCGGAGGACGAGCAGATCGGCGGGCGTGTGCGACGGATTACCGAGGGAGACAGCGTCCGATATATTTACACCTGCAAAAAACGCCTTACCGTATTGACGCGGCACGAGTACGAGCGTGAGATTTCAGAGGAAGAGTATCGCGATCTGCTGACTCATAAAACGCCCGACACTATTACCATCAGCAAGGACAGACATATTTTCAGCTTTGAGGGTTTGGTTTATGAGCTGGATGTGTACGATTTCTGGAGCGATAAGGCCACCTTGGAGGCGGAGGTCAAAAACGAAGAAACGACGATCCCGATCCCGCCGTGCGTGAAGCTGATAAAAGAGGTTACCTATGATAAGCGCTATAACAATTCTCAGCTGGTGCGCAATTTAGGAGATATCGACGAATCCGCGCCGCCGGTATCACAGATGGATTAAAAGAATCCCCTTATGAAAGCCGTTTGACTTTCATAAGGGGATTCTTGCTTCTGCTATATTCTTGCGACGCCGGTTTCCTGTGCGGCTTTGATGACCGCTTCGGCTACCACGGGAGCGACGCTCTTGTCGAGAGCGGAGATGATGATGTTATCGGCTCTCAGCTCTTCGTCGGGGATGAGGGAGGCGAGCGCGTAGGAGGTCGCGACCTTCATCTCCTCATTGATACAGGTGGCGCGGCAATCCAGCGCCCCTCTGAAAATGCCGGGGAAGGCAAGGACGTTGTTGATCTGGTTCGCAAAGTCCGAACGACCCGTGCCGACGACTGCAGCGCCCGCGGCGATCGCCTCGTCGGGCATGATCTCGGGTGTGGGGTTCGCCATCGGGAACACGATCGGTTTGTCCGCCATGGAACGGATCATGTCCTGTGTGACCGTACCGGGTGCGGAAACGCCGATGAAAACGTCTGCGCCCTGCATCGCGTCGGCAAGTGAACCGGAGAGCTTCTCGCGGTTGGTGACCTTCGCAATCTCCGCTTTCGCCGGATTCAGCCGTTCGTCACCCTCTCGGATGATACCCGCGCGGTCGACCATCATAACGTTTTTCAGTCCCATTTTCATGAGGTGCTTACAGATCGCGATGCCTGCCGAGCCTGCGCCGTTGATGACGGCTTTGACCTCGCCGATCTTTTTATCCACGACCTTGAGGGCGTTGATCAACGCTGCTGCGACGACGATCGCCGTACCGTGCTGGTCGTCGTGGAAGATCGGGATATCGCAGATCTCCTTAAGCTTTCTTTCGATCTCGAAACAGCGCGGCGCGCTGATATCCTCAAGGTTGATACCGCCGAACGAGCCTGAGATCAGGTAGATCGTACGGACGATCTCGTCGACGTCCTTGCTCTTGATACACAGCGGGAACGCGTCAACGTCCGCAAATTCCTTGAACAGCGCGCATTTGCCCTCCATGACCGGCATACCTGCCTCGGGCCCGATATCGCCCAGACCCAGCACCGCCGTGCCGTCGGTCACGACCGCGACGAGATTGTGGCGGCGGGTCAGCTCATAACTTTTGTCGACGTTCTTTTGGATCTCCAGACAGGGTTCGGCGACGCCCGGGGTGTAGGCGAGGGAGAGCTCCTCGCGCGTGTTGATATCGCACCGTGTTGTGACCTCGATCTTGCCCTGCCACTCATAGTGCTTTTTAAGACTTTCTTTTCTGATATCCATCGTTTTCTCCTTATACCTTCGTTGACCGAACAGCCGTTATACCAGCTCTTCGGGGTGTAATACCTTGTCGAATTCTTCTTCGCTCATGAAGCCGAGCTGTAAGCACGATTCTTTGAGCGAGAGGTTTTCTTTATGTGCTTTCTTCGCCACCTTCGCGGCGTTGTCATAGCCGATGTAGGGGTTGAGCGAGGTGACCAGCATCAGAGATCGGTGTAAGTTTTCTCTCATCTTCTCTTTGTTCGCCGTGATACCGCTGACGCAGCGCTGTTCAAACGACAGGATCCCGTCGGTCAGCAGTTTGGCGCTTTGCAGGAAGTTGTACGCTGTCACCGGTAAAAAGACGTTGAGCTGGAAGTTGCCCTGTGACGCAGCCATGCCGATCGTCGCGTCGTTGCCCATCACCTGTACCGCGATCATCGTGATCGCCTCACACTGGGTGGGGTTGACCTTGCCGGGCATGATGGACGAACCGGGTTCGTTCTCGGGGATGAAGATCTCGCCTAAGCCGCATCTCGGACCGGAGCTGAGCCAGCGGATGTCGTTCGCGATCTTCATCATATCCGCCGCGAGCGCCTTCAGCGCACCGTGAGCGAATACCATGCGGTCGAGCGAGGTCAGCGCATGGAATTTGTTGGGATTGCTGACGAAAGGAAGACATGTCGCTTTGCTGAGCTTCTCGGCGACAAGTTCGCCGAAGCCCTTAGGCGCGTTCAGTCCCGTTCCGACAGCCGTGCCGCCGATCGCGAGCTGGTAAAGTCCATCAAGCGACTTTTCGAGCTGTCTTTCATCCGCCTCGAGCATCCCGCGCCATCCGCTGATCTCCTGTGAGAAGGATACCGGAACCGCGTCCTGTAGATGGGTTCTGCCGCTCTTAACGATACCTTCGTTTTCTCTTTCAAGATGTTCGAGGGTGGCGATCAACAGATCGATCATAGGGATCAGCTCTACAAACACGGCGGTCGCCGCGGCAATATGCATCGCGGTGGGGAAGGTGTCGTTGGAGCTCTGTGACATATTCACATCGTCGTTCGGATGCAGGAGTTTTTTGCCCGCGATCTCGTTGCCGCGGTTGGCGATGACTTCGTTGACGTTCATATTGCTCTGCGTACCCGAGCCCGTCTGCCACACGGCGAGCGGGAACTCATCGAGCAGCTTGCCGTCTAGGATCTCGTCGCAAGCGGCACAGATCGCCGCGCATTTTTCCTCGGTCATCTTCTCGGGTTTGAGCTCGCGGTTTGCCTGCGCCGCCGCCTTTTTCAGCTGTGCGAAAGCGCGGATGATCTCTTTGGGCATTTTCTCCCATCCGATCGGAAAGTTCTGAAAACTGCGCTGTGTCTGGGCGCCCCAGTACCGCTCTGCGGGTACTTTCATCTCGCCCATCGAGTCGCGTTCGATTCTGTAGTTTTCCATTGTTGCCTCCCGTTACAGAGTGTGTAAACCGTATTTATTGTATCACAACAGTGTTTTCTCCGCAATAAGTCGCCGTATGACTTCCAGTACAAACATTTGACAGCTTTCTCCGTATTTTTCGTTGAATTCTTCCTCTTCGTGCCATTCGCTGTTGCTGATGACGCGGATATCCGCGCACGGGACGCCGAGTTGCGCGCAAGCTTGTAAAACGCCGAAGCCCTCCATCTCTTCACAGTCGGAGCCGAGGGTTTTGTGCAAATGATCGATCATGTCAAGCTCTTTGTTCCAGATATCCGCTGCGCCGATCGTGCCGCGGATCACACGACCGTCGGGGTAGGGGACAGCAGCGGCTGCATCGATAATACGCATGTCGCTGTGCAGGACGGCGGTGAATTCGTCGGGATCGACCGCAACGATCTCGCTGCCCTGCGGATCCCATGTGAACGGATCGGAACCATTACCCTTATCACAATGCGGAGTGAAGAACCGTCCGAGGTGGACGACGTTTTCCCCGAGGACGATATCTCCTTGGTGCAGAGCGGGATCATGTGCGCCGGATGTGCCTTGGATGATGACGCACAGCGGATCGTAATACTGTATCGCCAGAGCTGCCGCCACAGCTGAGTTGACCACGCCGATGTAACATCTGCAGATGACGACGGGGCAGTTGTCGATCGTACCTTCATGGAAGGTATACGCGCCGAATGTTCGCTCTGTATGATGATCCAGCTGATCGATCAGCCATGCGGATTCACTATCCATCGGACCGAGAACGACGATCGGTCTCTTTGCAAATGTATATGATTTCATAAGTGCCTCACAGTTTCTGATAGCTTGATTTTAGCATAAGAAAGCACCTTGGTCAACGTTCATCGGGATATTGTACACTATGCCAAAAATTCTTTTTTAATTTCTTCCAATCTTTTACTTGCATTTTACAAAGAAATGTGGTAATATATCAATTACGGCGATAAGCCGAATTGGATAGCTTAGGTGGTCGCTTATCGAATAAAGACCGCCGAGCAGATACGCGCTGGTAGCTCAGCTGGATAGAGTGTTTGGCTACGAACCAAAAGGTCGGGGGTTCGAGTCCCTTCCAGCGCGCCACGAAAAACCGCTTAGATAAGCCATTTTCGGCTGTCTGGCGGTTTTTTGCTTTGCCAAAAATCCCCGAGCTGACGCTTATTTGACGCTTATTGTGTTTTTTTCGGTGCTTTTTCCGCTTAGTCTGGCATTAATCAAATCCGTTTGATTTCACGTGATCTATCTGCAAATAACGGACGATATCAGGGCTTTTATCCGTCTGTACTCACTTTGTCATTAAAAAGAATGAAGAAGATAAAAAATAAAGCTGTACGCTTCATAATGAGGTGTACAGCTTTTTTGTTATTCTTTTTTTGTACCTGTTTTGTACCAGTTTAGTTCCTGTTAGGCTGTTTCATCTATTTTTTCTGTGCCATTTCCTCGCTTTTCCCCGCCTTTTCCCGCTTAGAGCTTTTCAGTCAAATGGAAAGTGTCTTTATTTCGGCGTTATTATCTGCATGTTTTCTGTGTATTTTCTGTGTATGTTTTTTGTTAGATTTTTGGCAGTTTCTTGTTTTCGATCAGGCAACAGAAAAGGGAAAGCCGTTTTGACTTCCCCTATTATAGCATTTTTACTGTCGGATTTCAAGATATTTCCATATCCCTTTTGCTATTCGCCGATATTATACCGCGTTTCGGTTCAATGTCGGTGTAAGTAAATTATCGAGTGTTTCGGCGGCGGCTTCATCTGCTGACCGTATCGCGTGTGCGTATATCTTGCCTGTAGTAGTGGTATCAGCATGACCGAGCCGCTTTGACACTGTCGTTATCGGTACGCCGCTTGCGATCATCAAGGTGGCGTTTGTGTGTCGGAGCGAATGAAGCGTGATATACGGTATTTCGTCAGAATGTGCCTTGATGAATTTAGAAAACCATCGGGACAGTGTATCAGGGTGAAGCGGAAAGCCCTCTATAGTGGTGAATATCCTGTCAGATTCACACCAACGGTCGCCCATCATCAAACGGTTTTGGAGCTGATACTTTCGATACAGCTTTAAATCAGTCAGCACAGTCTGAGGAATCTTTATCACACGGTTAGAGGTTCGGTTTTTCGTTTCATCTTCGAATATGCCTTTATCAGGAAGATACAGCGACGACCGACAGATCTGTACCGTAGCGGTATCAAAGTTAATGTCCGACCAATTCAAGCCGAGTGCTTCGCCGCGCCTTAAGCCTGTGAACAGTAAGAACCGAATAGCGGTTTTATATAACATATCCTCGCTTTCGAGCAGATCGAGCAACTTTGCCGCCTGTACTTCATCAAGATATTTCGGCTCTTTGCGTTCAACTCTCGGCGGCTTTGTGCGTTCGCAAGGGTTCGCAAACAGCGCGCCCCATTCTACCGCCGTACTGAGAATAGAAGATATCAAGCGGTGATAATGCAGGACGGTTTTTGACGACAGCGGCTTATTTACGCCGACAGGGACAAACAGGTCATTTAACGGTTTATTCAATCCTGCCGCGATCCCCTCGGCGGTATGGCGGTTGCAATTATAGCCCTTTGTCACTGAAAGAATATTACTTTCCGCTACGTTACCCGCGCGAGATACAGCGGCTTTTGACAGCTTATGTGCTTTCAGGTACGCGCCGAGATCAATAATGCACTTGTATTTCGTGTCGTTTCTCACGCCGCCCTCGGCGAGGTTTTCGTAAAAGCTGAGTAAATGTTGAGGTTGTATGCGGTCAATCCTCATGTGTCCGATCGCGGCATTGATACGCGGTAAAAGGTTTTCGTATGTCGCATAGGTTTTCGGGCGTAACTCTGCCTTTTTATGTTTTAGCCATTCTTTGGCGAAGTCGGCAAATTTAATATTGCTTTCCATTACCTGACCTGACATACACTGTTGCTCAAACATGACCGCGCGCGTGTCAAGCTCTTTTTTTATCTGCCGTTCTGTCATACCCATTTCGGGAGTATAGGACAGAAAGCGGCGTATCTGCTTGCCGTTAACATCATAACCGCATGATACTATGATCTGATATGTGCCGTTATTGCGTTTCCTGATTGTTGCCATGTTTACCGCCCTTTCCTTTTTTTCTTCTTGCAATTTCTTCTGAGTAATGCTCTACAAAGTTAGTTATCAGATTTTGAGCCATAAACAGCCTATATCCTTCTTCTTTTGCAAGTTTGGTCAAGTAATTTTCCTCTGATTTTGCGTCTTTCATCAAAACATCTTTCAACTTACTATGTTCATTTTCTGGTAAATCGTCACTAAAAAGCCTTACAATATCCTCTAAGCGTTTATTCCCTTTTTCAACCGCGTCAACATAACATACTGTCTGACTTGCTATATCTGTAATTATACTTTTAATAAACATAGAGTTTATAACTTCACAAGTTTCATCATAATCGGTTTTGCTTTTTTTTGCGTTATCCCGATCTTCTTTAAAGCTCTGAATCGCTGATTCACTCAGTCCGAGATAATCGCTAATAATATGTTGCAATTCCTTTTCGTTTTTCTTTTCTTCGCGACCAAGTAAATAATCTGTAGATACGCCAAAAAAATTTGCAATACTTAATAGTTTATCTACGTTCGGCATGCTGGAGCCGTCCATATATTGTGATATTGCCTGACGAGAACAGCCGCTTTCTTTGGCAAGTGTACCTTGCGTAATATCAGCTTGCTCTACCAGTTTGCGCAATCGGGTAGCGAACACATTATCGTACCCTTTTAGTTTGCTTTCCTTCTTGCCCTTTTTCCTTGTCGAATCATTCATAATATCACCTTGCGTTATGTTTTCTTGCGTTTTATAAAACTGCGCAATTTTTGTTGACTTTCAACTTTTCTTGCGTTAATATTTATTTGTCAAGAAAAATCATCATCTTCATAATACACTAATGATGATAACCTGTCAATAGCAAAATTGAAAGCGAGGTGAAAAAATGAACAGGAATTTGGACGTACGAACATACGCAAAGGAAAAGGGCGTGTATCTGTACGAAGTCGCCGAGGTACTAAACATCAGCGAACCTACTATCATGCGCTGGCTACGCGCTGAGCTGACCGACGAACGCAAGGCGGCTATCATCGAAGCCATCGACCGCGTAGCGGCACAACACGCGGAACAGTCAACCGCTACGGCAGAATAAAAAAACCGCCCGAGGTAATGACACTACCTCAGACGGCATTGACTGATCGCGCCTTTGCGCGCACGCTCACAGTCCGACTTTATTATATCACACCTTTTTCGGGCTGTAAATACTTATCCTGAAAGGAATGATTTTTTGATTTCTGAAAATATCACAACTATCCCGAAAATGCGCACCGTCAACGAAGCGGCGCAGGAATTAAAACAGCTCGACCCGAATACAGCTATGTCGCCGTACCACATCAGGCGGCTATGTCTGGACGGTGTACTTCCTACTGTTCGAGCGGGCAAGAAGTTACTGCTTGACTTAAATCTGCTGATTGAATACATGACCGACCCGACCGCCGACAAATTCAAACCACGCAAAACCGCTACCGACACGATCGGTGGTATCAGGCGCATTCACTAACATGTGGGACAAAGGCTTCATTCTTTTACCGCGATCAATCGGAAGCTGGCGATGGTATCGAAAGCCGAAAACCTTTAGACTGTTTCTGCATTTGGTTCTCTCTGCGAATATCGCTGATTTTGAATTTGAGGGTATCACTTTACATCGGGGACAACTTGTTACCAGTCGCGAATCACTTAGCCGTGAAACAGGTTTGACAGAGCAGGAAGTCAGAACAGCATTAAAGCATTTAAAATCAACCAACGATATCACCATCAAAACGACCTCAAGATACTCGATTATAACTGTCATTTCTTTTGACAAGTATCAGACGGCAACCAGCACGGCAACCAACAGACAACCAGCCATTAACCAGCCATCAACCAGCCATCAACCACAATATAATAATAAGATAAGAAGTAATAATAATATTTCTTCTTCTCAATCTACAACTGATCTCTGGGCTTCTACGCGAGCTTTGATAAAAAAAGGGGGAAAATAATTTTGTTTCAATAAATTTTTAACACAAACGGAGCAACGATCAAAGGAATCTATCGAGCACAATCCGAACGATTACGTCGGCGACGGAACACGATACATTTATTCGCCTGACGGAAAAATCTCTCATGATATCGACGGCAATCCGATTACTGATAAAGATTTACTCTATTGTGGGACGTGTCACGAGCTCAAACAATATCGTTTTTTTGCACCTTTTCTCGGCAAAATGATTGAGCCGTATGTACCTTGCTTATGCGAGCAACAAAAGGACAAAAATATTCATGACCGAATTGTCGAGGAAAACCGTCAACGCAGAATCGACAATAATCTCTCGCAAGCTGATAAACTCTTGTTGAAAAGCACCTTTTCCGCTGACAAGTTCCCGAAAAGTGAAGCAAGCCGACTATTTCGTGACTATTGCAATCATTGGCGTGACACGAATCTACCACGCGGGACAGGGCTTTACATTTTCGGCGGCGTCGGTGTGGGTAAAACATTTTACGCTTCATGTATCGCGAACGAAGTCGCGCAGAAATACGGTAATACGGTCAAGGCATTGTCCATAACTAAAGCCATCAATGATCTGTTTAGCACCAGCGACAAATCGGGTTACATAGACGAGCTTGCAAAAGTAGATTTACTTATCATCGATGATTTCGGAGCAGAGAGAAAAACCGAATACTCAAACGAAGTCGTTTATTCTATTCTCGACGAACGCTACAAGGCGCAAAAGCCGCTTATACTAACCAGCAATACTGATTATGGCATTTTGCAGAACCAGCGAAAAACGAACAGGGTATTTGATCGTGTTATTGATATGTGTTTGCCTTATCAGATGATCGGCGAATCTATGAGGGGTATTACTATTTAACGAGGTATTATGCTGACAACAGGGGAGCGAATCCGACAACTACGCAAAAGTAAAAGGCTATCACAGGAGCGATTAGCCGATCTGTGCGGAGTCGGTCATAAGGTCGTGTGCAAGTGGGAGAACGATTACTTTTTACCCTATGCCGATAATCTGTGCAAGCTGTCCGATATCTTTGGTGTTAGCATTAACTACATCTTGAGGGGAAAGCCGATAAGCGACGACCGCGCGAAGCTGTTCGGCGTGTCGGCTGAATCTACCACGAAAGGGGGAAAATAAATGAAAGATAATACTGCACTTGCAACCGAATTACTCAGCGAACAGATCACAAGGGCGAAAAGATGGCGTACTGCTTTTATCACGGCTTTGTCGCTGTTGGTGATCGCTGTCGGCGTTATCTGTTATCTGCTGTCTGTCCGATAGCGCAGTAAAGCCGCCATTTTGCGACCTGTTTGTGCAGTGTTGCGGTTGCCGCTTATCACGCAGGAAAGCAAGCCGCCGAATAACCGTATAATTTCCATCAGCCGCCGCGCGCTTGATATCAGGTGTACGGCGGTTTTGTGCTGTTCCCTATTCCGTGTTATGTATTACCGTATATGTTTACGTGTCTGCGCTTTCCCCTGTTTCGAGGTCGCAGAACCTATAAAACCGCTGTTTCATCTTCGCGATCATCGGCAAGGGTGTAAACGCTGAAAACAAAATCCCCGACTTGCTGTTTATTTGACGCTTATTGCTATTAAAAGCTACCGATAAGCGTCAAGATTTACAAAAAATATAAATCGCCAAAACCGCATAGATAAGCCATTTTTTGAAGATATTCAAGGCTATTAAAAGCTATATTTAGCACTACGAACCAAAAGGTCGGGGGTTCGAGTCCCTTCCAGCGCGCCATAACAGCTCTCGATATTTCGGTATCGGGAGCTGTTATCTTTTGCCCAAAAGTGGCTTAAACAGTGGCTTTTTGGGGCATTGTGATTTTTTATGCGCTTCATTGAGTCTGAAAACAGCTCTGAAAGATTTTGAGAATAATTGTGGTCAAAACCGCTTTTGACCACAATTTGACCACAACGCAAAAAGCGACTTTAATTAATCAAATAGACAATTCTTAGTTTTTGAGGTTGGTATCTCAATCAAGCTCCTTATAATCGGTTGAGATTGCCACAGCCCCTAAAGGGGCTTCGCAATGACCGTAAAAAAGATTTCGGCAGGATCGTGACCCGACCCCCAAAAGTTAGACCAAGAACTAACTTTTGGAGGTCGGTATTTTTATGGCAAAATACAGTTATGAATTCAAGAAAATGGTAGTTACAGAATATATAAACGGAGAAGGAGGGATTAAA
>Ga0256405_10011256_pt1 | contig 11490 bp, 10 predicted proteins | sample RumenRJG_02DNA_FD_189096 | JGI IMG/M metagenome (GOLD analysis project Ga0256405, IMG submission 189096) | Bovine rumen microbial communities from Lethbridge, Alberta, Canada - RJG_02 | ecosystem: Host-associated > Mammals > Digestive system > Stomach > Rumen | place: Canada: Alberta...
GGGAAGCAAGGGCACGGCGGTGGAGATTGTACAGATTAGGAAGGGAGACTTCCATTTCTTCTGCCATGAACTGCATGGAAAGATGCTCACGGTATAGTCCGACCAGCAGGCGGCGGTAGCGTTCATTCGGCAAGCTGTCCAGCGCATCGGCTATGGCATATTGTTTCTCGTTCGGCTGTCCGGCAAACAGGCTGTCCTCGTCCGAGAACTTGTCCATCTGTTCCGGATCTATATTGATTGTGTGCCTGTCGTGCCAAGGGTCAAAATGTGTTGTTTTGTTCATGTGCGGTTGTGTTTAATGTTAATAGATTCGTGTTTTTATATACCCCTCCATATATAAGTCAAAAAAGACCTGAAATCTATCACCTTAAAAGCAACTTTTTTTCATTTTTTTGGTTTCGTGCGGGTGTTAGAGTCCTAAACTCTTCATAAAGTATGCGCGCGCAGCATCATCCCAGTGACTTTGCCACTGGATATAATCTTTGCGAGTGGCATCCGTTTGAATACTATCTACCGGTACAATGATTAACTTTTCTTTCTTGCCGCTTTTCCAAGTGGTATATAGATAACCTTGCATTGGTTCATCTGTTATATTTAGACGAATACTATCAATGGTAATATCATCCAAGAAAGGTAGTGTCTGCAATAGTAATGGCAGTCTGTCTTTTTCGCCTTGAATTACAGCTGCTTCTGCTTGCTCTACGGTTAACTTGTTGTTGCAAGCAGGTAATATTATCATCACCGCCGCTAAAAGGAAAAAGAATTTTTTCATGTGAATATTGTTTATTGTGTTTTTATATGTTTTTTATCATCCCTCCAAGAGAACACTATGTAGATGTGCATAGCTATTTTAGAATCATATACACCAAATTGCCGTCTCTGGTGACAAGGAAAGCATGATTTGTCATAACGAGCCATGATGACTCTTTTCTGGCTTCGTCATTGCCGAATCCATTTCCAATTAACCATTTTTTTATCTCTTCCTCGCTCCAACGATGTCGTCCTTCACTCGTGAGATTAGGTCTAATCAGTTCCCATTGTGTATTTGTTATCTCCAATCTTTTATAATATCCGTCTTCAAGAGTTGTATTAAAATGATTCTGAAAATCAGAATATGTTTCTGTTTCCGTCCAAACGGTGTATTTCTCATCACTACATGACTGAAAACAAACGGTCATGAGTACCGCTGTTAAAAGGATAAATAATTTTTTCTCTGCCGCAAGGGCGCGATAAATGAGATTTTTCATAGGTTTTTAATTGTTTTTAAATTTATGTTTAGTATTATGAATTATAATTTATCAGTAGTTATCTCTATTTTATTTTAGTTCATTTTGAGTGCAAAGTTACGATATTTTGAGTCGTAACGTTCAGTTTAGTACCGTTTTCCTCACATCTGTTCTGTATTTTTCCGTTTTCTCTGCATTTTTAGCAATTCGTAGCAGATATAAGTTTTGTCAATATCGGATATATATATATAATTTGGTTTTTAGTTTCTTCTTTTTTGTGCAAGAGCCAATAAATTGCGGTTAAGGGTGACGGCTACTTGCTGCATGGTGGGTTCTGTTTTGTCTTTGGTGAGGTTGCATGCCCAGATGACGATTACCTGCCATCCGGCGTCAAGCAGCATTTGGTAGTTCCGTCGGTCCCGTTCGCGGTTGCGGTCGATCTTCGCCTGCCAGAAAGGTGTGTTGGTCTTGGGCTGCACGAACTGTCTGCATCCCTCATGTCCGTGCCAGAAACAGCCGTTGACGAAAATAGCCGTTCTGTATCTCCGCATCACTATATCCGGCTTGCCCGGCACGCTCTTGACGTTCAGCCTGTACCGGTATCCGTGCGCCCACAGCCATTTCCGGACCGTTATCTCCGGCTTTGTCGCCTTGCTGCGTATATGCGACATGCAGCGGTGGCGTTGTGCAGGTGTCAGGACGTCGGGCATATTGTATAGATCTATTTATCAACTATCTTTCCTAAAGTAGTATCCGTGAATGTATGCCAAATATTAAGATGAATATTCTTGTAATCAGGGAACAGTTCTGTGACAAACTCTATCTCGAATACAAGCCTAAAATCATTTGGATCGTTGTCTGGTTGTCCTTCTTTGCGAGTGCCAACACGAGCAATATTTATGAAGTATAAGTCTTTAACACCTTTCCCTTTTATATGAGGCATAAAATAGTATAACTTATTCAGAGCAACGGTAGAGGGGAACTTCTTTCCTGTATAGTATACTTTAGCAGAAAGATCAAGATACTGTTCCAAATTATCTGCTTTAACTAGAGAAATAAGTACATTTTTACTGTAGTCTAAATCAATCTCCGGATTTGGTGTGTTTGAATTTACTATGCCAGAAGGATATTCTTGTAAAACTTCATCAAAATTAAGTTCCAACATTTCAGAAGCTTTAACATGCTTAATAGGATTAACCTGCTTGCTGTTTTTAGCTGCCTTGGCTAATCCATTTGCAATATACCACATCAACACAGGAGGAATAGCATTTCCTATTTGCTTATATGATTTGGGCTCGGAATCATTCAACTCAAATGTATCGGGAAAACTTTGTATTCTTGCGGCTTCTCTTGGAGTAAATCTGCGATATAATTCAGTTTCCGGATTAACTAGTAATAGAGGATCTCTTGAATTTATGCTCGTTTTAGCAAGGTGTGATGTAATAGTTAAACAAGGACCATTTAAGTCTTGCCATAAACCACGCTTCATATTGTTCTTGGCATTTTTCATACCCTGAACAGCTCTCTCGGAAAAGTAATACTTTTGCTCAGGAATAGCGAGTTCGTCTATTACAGTACGTAAGGGGACGGCATTTTCTTCGGAATTTATTGCCTTAGGAAATACGTAGTTATATTCCATATCGTTACGAATGCCAATAATAAAAACGCGCTCTCTTCTTTGTGGCACACCAAATTCTACAGCTTTCATCAACTTATATTGCACGTTATAACCGACAGCCTTAAATTCGGTAGTAATCTTTTTTATAATACCACCCTTTTGCAAAGTTAAAAGACCTTTGACATTCTCGCATATAAAGTATTTTGGACGTTTAATTTGTAAGAATCGAACAATTTGCTTGTATAAATTAGCACGGTCATCATTAGTGTCCTTTGTTGGGTTAACCGTACTAAATGACTGACAAGGGAAACCGCCAATCATCACATCTACATCAGGCAATTGGTTAAAATCCACATGTGTAATATCATCACAAACTGCGGGATGTTCAAAGTTTTTATTATATGTATCAACTGCCCATTGGTCAAAATCAAGGGCATATACAATTTCAAATGGTAGTTTTGCGTAGTCTTTTTGGAGATATTGAAAGCCTCCTATTAGTCCTAAATCAGAACCACCACAACCGCAAAAGAGGGACGCAACTTTTAATTTACTATTCGGCATATCTTTTTTCAATTACAGAGGCATCAAAATTGACTTGATATATCGTTGGATATACTTCTATTTCGTTATCTACAAATCTTTGATATGGATTTTTTATTCTCACTACAATCGTCTTTTTCTTCGTAAAATAGACGCGATAAATATTATAGTACTCTTTGTATTGTTCGGCAGCCACCCATTCTTTAGTAGTGATATTGAGAGAATCAGACCAAGAACTATCAAACGATGGTTCAGTAACTCGTTTTGTAGCTTTTACTTCGATATATCTTGCAAATTCGGGCTTAATGGGATTTTCGCCTGCTTCAATGGAAGAAATATCGTAACCCAATCCCTTTGTTTTTCCAAGCAACAATACTTTATTAACTAACCGTTCTCGATATTTGCGCACGCGCTCTTGTTCAAGTCTAAATACAAGTGCTTCTCCATCATCACCTATATCCACAGAGGATTTTGTCGCTCCACCATGACGCTCTTGCTCACTTTTATCTGCAATTTCTATGGAGAATGTAGTCTTAACATTTGTTAATTCTTCATTAAATAGACCATATGCATATTTCCAATCTTCTAAATAGCGAGATCGATCTTGCGGCTCACTGAGGTTATAACTATACGCATTAAAAGAAAAATCATAAAGATGGTCGATGAAAATACCAATAGAATGTGCTTCGTATTTATTCAGCCAGATATACGTCGCATCCGTTTCAACCAGATTTGCAAGGACTAAAAGATTAAATTGCTCTTTTATATGTTGCCATTCACGAGAACCGCTTAATTTCTCTCGTTTTATCTTGTTTTTACGGTCTTGCATAATGCGCTCAAAAACTATTTCAGGCTTTATAGTTCCTTGCAGTACATCCAAATTATTCAGTACATAGTAACCTATTTCTTGCTTTGTGAGCATAATCTTTTGCTCTTGAGCATAATATAAAAGCGCAACTATGTAGCAGAAAGGTTTAATGTGTACTTTGTTGTCAATATCTTGTTGAACAAACTGAATCCACTTTGCTCCATTTGGAAACTGGAAATTGAGGCATAAATTTTTGAAGAATGTGGGGAAGTCATGGTTTTCAACCAAATATCGACATGATTCAGATTCATTTATATAGATATTACCTGCTTCGTCATGTGATGGGTAATATAGTCCGAGCAATATACCGGCTATTTCGGTGAGATGGTTTTGTATAGTCTTTTTATTTCCATCATCAAGCAAATCGAAAGATGCTGTATGGAAAATAGCCTTTGATAATGTGGCATAGCAAGATTCTTTGAACATATCCTCTTTGCAAGGACAGAATTTATGCACCATGTTAGCATATAGAGGCAAATAGTCCTCCATCTCCGTTTGGCTCTTGCCTCTAATAATAGTGCAGCGGTACTGATTTTCCGGTGTGTACATTATTGTATGTGTTTTTTTAATTGCAACGCTATTTCTTTTGCCATCATAGGTGGCACTGCATTTCCTACTTGTTTTAATTTACTGGTCTTATTACCAATAAATATAAACGTATCGGGGAACGATTGGAAACGAGCCGATTCTCTTACAGTAGGCACTCGATTATACTGATAATGGAAATGATGGAAGTGACCAGTGTCTATTGTAATACTCGGTCGCTGACTATTCAAACGCGTCCAAGCAATATGCACTTTGCGAGTGTTTTGTAGTTCTTCCGGCAGGTTTTTATAGTTGCCACCATCGGGGACCATTGCTATAATACGTTGAGTCTGTTCTGTATGTTCTGTAATCTCATGATTATAAACGCCGGTACTTCCCTTGCGGATTTCTTGCTGAAATTTACTTTGCGGTTCAACCTCATACGGTGCACCTTCAACCATAGATTGTTCAGGCAAGTCACTAATAGCTTCTTTAGCGGTCACTGGAGTTGGTGTTGTTGGGGCTGGATACTCGTATGTGGCACCACTTATCAAACCTACAAAAACAGCACGACGACGATTCTGAGGGACTCCATAATTTGAGGCTAAAAGTACCTTTGTCGTAACATTATAACCCAAATTTTCAAAGTCTTTCAAAATACTCTCTTTAATAACTCCTTCGCCCATTGTTAAAATATTAGGAACATTCTCCATAACAAATGCTTTGGGCTTGAAATATTCAACCATTCGGACGAACGACTTGTACAATTTATTACGCTCGTCATCTATAATACGTTTACCTGCAATAGAGAATCCTTGACAGGGAGGTCCGCCAATAATGACATCAACAGATTTAGTCCCAATAGTTTTTGAGACTTCTTCTGGTTGCAGAGTCATTAAATCTGCTTGTATTGCTTTACTGTTTGTATGGTTGGCTTGATATGTAACTAGTGCATCTTTCCAGACATCAATGCCAGCAAGCACATCAAAACCTGCTTGTTCAAAGCCGAGAGATAGACCTCCACAACCACAAAATAAATCTAATACTGTATGTTTTTTAGGCATGTCTATTCTCCAAAATAATCGTTGTCTATGCGTTTTGTAATATAGGTGTTATCAGGCTGAACCCCGATATTATACTGGAACATTAAAAGAGAGAGTTTCTCGCCATCAATAAGAATAATTTTTTGATTGGAGACAGTTTCTACAAACTTAACAGCTCCACTCGTGAATGTGCTGGTAGTAATAAAGACTCCTTTCAGCGCTTTTTTCCCAGCCAAAGCTCCAGAGAACTGCTGCACTTCTTTACTACCAACTGGATTTTTCCATTGCTTGGCTTGAACATATATCTTATCCAAGCCTAATTTGTCCTCATAGATAATACCATCAATGCCGCCATCCTTTGAATATTGCGTAACCTGCGCTGAATCTTTGTCTCCATAACCCATTGCTACCAACAAATCAACCACCAGTTGCTCAAATATTTTGGGCGAGATTAGGGTCATGACTTTATCCAAGAGTTCAGCAGCGATATTCTTTTGATACATCTTATATACCTGATCTAATTGGCGATCAGGTGTAAGAGCCTCCTCATCGGTAGTAGAAGCGCCGGTGAACGGTTTATGAGATACATTATATGCTGCATATTCCGGAATCTCCATCAGGTCGTTAATCGTGATATCGTTCGGGTGTTTCTTCAAGAACTCTTTTCCTCTCTCCGTTAAGCAATATGTACCATTCTTTGGAATATCAATCAGCATTGCACGGCGGAAATACTGACGAGCCCAACCAATGCGGTCATTGACTTGTGTTAATCGGCCGCTCTTAGTGCGAACTTGCAGATCCTCCTCGGACAAGCTGAAAAAAGCAGTTATTTTCTCCCGCATCTGATTGATGGTCAGTTCTCCTTCTTTCAAAGAAAGTAGGAATGGGTACAAGAATTTTTCAAATGTTGGTACCATATATTTGAATTATTATTGGTGTTTTTGTCCAGTTCTTCTCACGTGTCTATGTGTTCTGTTAACTTTGTATGAAAAACTGTGAAATTTGATAATTTAACTGGAAACCGCATCTTTGTAAAAATAATATAAAGCATCAGCAACGAGTCTATAATTTTGCGTCTTTCTTTGTAACAAAATTTTAACAATTTCCTCGCAAACACTAAATTTTAATCGTTCTGTAAACAAATAAGAATCTGCAATCGTTTTTAAAGATATTGTGCTGATTAATGCATTTACCAAAGCTGTATTATAACTGTCAATATCGTTTTCCTTCAGATGTTCTATGCGCATACTATGCAATTTCCGTATATGTCGTGCATCGTATAAACTAGTAGGTAAGAACCCAAAACCTATAGAATCTGATAATTTATAGGTTTTAATGAACTGATCTGAATTACATGCCAATAAAAACAAATGTTTATCTTTCAATAGTGATATATTACATTCATTGAAAAGAATGACTTCATTTAACTTCGCATAAAGACTTGTGCTAGTTCCATGGCCGAGAAAAAAAACGGTCTTAGCGTCTTTTATCTTATTAAATATGATTTCTTTTGGATCAGCATTTCCTGAGATTCTATAACCTACCTCCTCTGCATTAAAAGTTGCACAAATATGGTTGCACAACGGACGCAGGAAGTCTGTTGTTGCATCTTGTGGATATATGCAAACACACTCGCTCATTGGTTCACTTTTATTAGATATGCTATAGTTTGAGTTAATAGAGTGTCTACCCATTCTTCAGCTCGAGCGTCTGAATGAGTCTCTATCATATCAGCAATTTCATTAAATGTCATGCCCTTGAACTTAGGGAAACCTGAATTAAATGTTAAGTCACCATGTGCCCTTAACAGGGTTGCCAGTCTATGTTCGATAGTATCTCCTTTATTTTTTTTAAGATACTCAATCAATGCTTCTTGATAATCTATTCTATTAATGCAATCAATGATTTTAGCTTTTATTAATTTATTAACTCCATTAATAAGTTCCTCTATTGATGCGCTTTGATAGTCTTTTCCGACAACAGACTCTATTACTTTATTCCAGTTACCAGAATAAATAAAGAAGTTCACGTTTTCACGGATCTCATGGACTATATGAACAACATCTAGTCCTGTTAAATAAGAACATTCCAAATCAAAATCTGATAACGCAATATCAATATGCTTATCTTTTATTCTGCTCTTGATTTCCACCTTCAACTTTTCAACATCCAAATCTTCAGAGTTGTCTTTTTTAAATTTGGCGTCCGTTGTGCGAATAGGAATAAATTCCAAATCAAAATCTCTTAGAAGTTTCGATTCTATACCTTTGATAACAGTACTTTGCGACTTGTCATCAATTACCAATATGCACTTTTTCTGTTTCATATTTGCTATTCAAATGTTAAACGGAATGTTGCTCCTGTATTGAAATGCAGGCCATTCCCTAAAAATTCAATATTTCCATTTAGATTTTCTTTCATACGTTCCCTAATAGTACTCAATCCTATACCGGAACCTCCTCTGCGATTAGTGACCCCTTCTTCAAAAATGTTTTCAGGCGTATAGTTGTTTAAATCAACTCCAACTCCATTGTCGGTAAAATCCACAATATATGTACGCCCTTTTCTTGAAAAGTCTAACCAGAGTTCTGTCGCACCGGCTTTTTCTGAATTACTCTTAAGGTTGTCTAGTACTATTGACAAATCCAAGATAGATATTTTCTTTTCTAGAGGTTCTGTAATAGCAGAATGATACTGCACTTTAAAAGTATTTTCATAATTTGCCAGATATTCTTTAATATATGCTTGTATGTCAATTAATCCTGATTGTGCTAACAATGTCAAGTCAGCTTTCGTTATCAATTTTGACAATTTGTTAATTTTGGTGATGTGATACTCAAATTCATCTAAAGAAGCTCTTAAGTCATTGGTGTTATTATTTGCTAATTGGTTTTTTGCTGTTGAAATGATGCCAATTGCGTCATTCGAAGAAATGAGGATAACATGTATTAAATCCCGCACCTCTTTTGACGTGTTTTGTGTGGCTTGTAAGTACGTGTTCTTCTGGATTTGCGCATTTAAGTTTTTTTGAGTTTCCTTGTGCCGTTGTTCCTCTTCTTCTCTTTTGCGTTGTTCCTCAATTGCCTTTTCTTGTGCTTTTTGGGCCTTGATTCGTTCCTCTTCCGCCTTTCTCTCCGCTTCTTCCTTCTGACGGCGCAATTCGTCCATGTGTTGTTCAAATTGCCGTATCTTTTCTATCAAATATGAATCTCCCGTCTGCTCTGCAACTTTGCGAGCATCTTCAATCATCTGTGACTGAATAATTTCCGTATCAGATGGATTAGCGACAATATCTGCTAGTTCATTGTTATAATATAGTATAGTAATAGAATCTTCATTTACAAGACTTCTAATCAATTGCATAAAATCAACCTTACTACCAATGTTAGCGTACAAATGCTCTGCAGAATTTTGATCCTTGTCTTGTTTTAACAAACTCTCTCGTTCCTGAACTGCGATTACTTTGTTGTTGAAATATTCCCTTCTTAAAAAAGCTTCGCCCCATAAAACTCCAGATACATATCGTTCCAACTTCTTATGTATGTCCTTATAATATTCCATAAGTTGTTTTGAGGCTTCTGTTTGAATTAAGCCGCCGTCACGACTTGATACCTCTTTTATCGCATTGACATCGTCTGTCTCCACATCGACCCGACCGAATAAATCACGCGTACTTAGGAAACGGTTGTAACCTTGTTGAGCTCTTTGGTTCATTCCCCAACTATCATCATTAGAGTTTCCATAGGGTAATATTCTAAAACCATTGCGGAATAAAAATACATTGCCGTATTGAACAGGTTGAATACCCATCCTTTGAGAAAAACTATACTTGGCTGCTCTATTCAAATAGAATAAACTAATTGTGGCAGAAGATAGTTCTGGAAACTTGTTAGGCTCCTCGATCTCATACATTTTTATTCCACGATCAGACAGGGTGGTACGAATCATACCATCCTTGAGTACACTTTCAATTTGAGTGGTTTTGATTTTTAAAATATCAGCAATAGAATTCTCTATAATTCCATTTACTCTGCTGTGGCTTTCAACATCCTTGTCACTATCTATAAAATGTGGAGCAATAATTTCAATTTGAAAATCATCATCTGTTCCCGAAAATGGGTTAATCATTTTTTCCAATGATTTCTTTATGGCGAGAATTTCGTCTTTCCCCCAAATGTTCCTTAAACCTCGGAATGCTAAAATGGTGCCAGTATGTTGTTCTGCAGGGAAAGAGGGAATTGAATCTAATGTCTCATGAGGAATACCTATAGAATCAAATTCTTTTTGTTTGTCGGTTTCAAAAATATTCCAATCAATCTTGAGAACTTCTGTTTTGGCACCTTCACTCCGTGTCGTAAGGGTAAGATACCGCGCCAAACGGTCACAAGACATACGCCCGATACCTTTCGCTCCGGCATAGTGACGTTGTTTGATTTTACTGCGATACGACTGGTCCTCTGTGCCATCGCTTTTGGCAGAATAAGCCACAAACAACCATTTGTTTATCAAGTCGTCTATGGACATTCCTTTTCCGTTGTCGGCAATGCACAGATAATCGTCATCGAAAGTTATCTCTACCTTTGTGGCATGTGCATCGTAGGAATTTTTTACCAACTCCAAAATAGCGACATCGGGACTTGTAATCAAATCCCGACCAAGAATATTTTTAAGTTCTGCACTTACCCGAAACTGCAATTCGTCTGTCATAGTCTAATCATTTTTTGAAGCACTTTTCCTGCTTGTTCTGCAAAAAGAGGCGGAATGGCATTACCTACTTGAGTGTAGCGTGGCACTTCAAGTTTTCTCATTTTCCCTCCTGTCGTGTATTTTTTCTTGATCTCATACCAATCCGGAAAAGATTGTATACGAGCACATTCACGCACTGTCATTATTCGCGGCTCGGAGTAATGCAAATAGTCATCCGGATGCCCAGTGATAGTCGGAGAGACAGCATGAGGGTCTAAAACTGTTATTCCGCGTTGAAGAATGCCCCAAGGCTCGCGGTTCGCTCCATCGATACGTTTGCCTCGTTCGGGATACTCGTCCAGCAAGCGTTGGTAGCACGCCAGTTTTTCTGCCGTATGTTTAGCAAAGCTATGGCTGTCGGGAATAGGATGCGTCAGAGGATAGTCTTTACGCAAATATTCTTCATAAGGCGTCAAGTTTTCCATGCCATACAATCCGGATTTAAACCCTTTACGGTCAGGGGTGGGGGCTTCTCCGTTCGCTCGAAGAAGGTCGGAAATGGCTTCCTGAATAGTCGTAGAAGCGGACAACCTTTTTTTTGCGAGGAACTTATCCCGATTAGCTATCAGCAATTCCTCAAAGTTGTCCGGCGTGCCGAGAGTGTCCTGAATGCCCACCAAAATAAACCGCTTGCGACGCTGCGGTACACCGTATTTGGAGAAATCGATAACAAAATCCTTGACATTGTAGTGGAGTTTCTTCAGCTCGCGGATGACTTTCTGCGAATAAGGCTCGGCATCTCTATTCTTTTTTTTGTCAAAAGCGTACGTGAACCCTTTGACGTTCTCGAAGAGAATTATCTTAGGACGGACATAATCGATGAAACGGATATAGGAGAACACCAACTGATTGCGGATGTCATCCTCTATGCGTTGCCCAGCCATTGAGAATCCTTGGCAGGGCGGGCCGCCCGCCACTAAATCG
>Ga0256405_10011257_pt1 | contig 11489 bp, 3 predicted proteins | sample RumenRJG_02DNA_FD_189096 | JGI IMG/M metagenome (GOLD analysis project Ga0256405, IMG submission 189096) | Bovine rumen microbial communities from Lethbridge, Alberta, Canada - RJG_02 | ecosystem: Host-associated > Mammals > Digestive system > Stomach > Rumen | place: Canada: Alberta | collected...
CGGAGCCGTCGACCTCCACCCTCGCCCTCTCAGCACCCGCCAACGCAAGCTCAAGAGTGTCCAGCAATTGACGAACCAGAAAAACGCACATCAACTATCGGGTGCACGTTCTACTTGACGAACCGGGAGAGGGAAGGGCGAGGCAAGGGTACATCTCATGGACCCCACGTAAGTCCTGAAAAACAAGAGTATCGCGGAGTTGCTGTTCCCCAGAGACTCCATATCGCGATGACACACCTTCCCGCCCCCGGAAGTCAAGCGAAGGCAAGATGTGGGCACTATCTGACCACGATTATAAAATAAGAATCGCGATCCTTCCACCACGTGACGTTCTGCGTGATGCCGACCTGCCAGGTTCCGACACCGTCAATGGTGTCAGGCAGCGTCTTCGTTTGCTTGTTGAACGTGAAGGTGTGTCCGGACGGACCGGACGCGACCCACTCACGCCAGGCCTCCTGCTGGCTCCACGGCAGATGGATCGTGATGTGCTGCTTCGTCGTGTTGGCCCAGAGGCTTCCCGACAGATTCGCCGGCAGGTTGCGGAACCAGACATGCGCTGAACCCGTCGAAGCCACGTTGAACAACCATTCGTCCCCAATAGACTCGAGGTCTGCGGAAAGCACGACGTTCGTGAGATTCTGGCATTGCGAGAAGGCGTATTGGCCGATGCTCCTAAGTCCCTTCTTCGGCGACGTGAACGTCTCAATGCGTGCTCCCCGGAACGAATATGAAAGGAGATTCGTGAGCGTGGAAGGCGAAATGGCATGGCCCTGGATCGGGCAGTCGAGGAGAGGTCTATCGTTCATCGAGGTCGTGGTGTTGCCGAGTACCGTGAGAGCGGGCGGAAGGAGAGGCGTGAAGTTCGCGAGCGACGCGACACAGCAGCGCACTTTGCCAAAGTAGAAGTGGCGGCTATCTCAGAATCAGCTGACTATGGAGGCGCTACCGCAGTCTCAGGCAAGTGCCGCCAACGCCAACAACATCGGCTGCAATGCCTGTCGGACCGTCTTCCTCGTTTTCCGGTACCGCTAAGATCGACGGCCAGCCGTAAGTATAGTGCATCTGTACGCCGCTGCGGTCCACCAATTGGACATTGTTCGTGTCAATACCGGCTTTCCACGCTATCAGCTGTACCGTGCGATGGCTACCAGAACGCAGAAGCGGACTACGCTTGGCAACCGAAACAACAATCTTGCCATCGCCGACAGGCGAACGGTAGGCGAACTTCTTCTTGTCGTCCGATCCGCGGTCGTATTCGGCGTAGACGGGCGCGTCGGCGGGCGTTTTCCATCCCTTGAGCGGAACGGAGAAGACGAAGTCGACGTCGTTCAGCATCTTGTCCTGGTTGTTGTCCCACGTGCGGAAGTTGACGCCGCATTGGAATCGCGAATCGCCCGCGATTTCGACGAACTGGTCCGGGCCGACCGCCCCGACGTGGCGCTGGGGGACCAGGTGCGGCGGATTCATCCCGCCGTCGTCGAGCCGGATGCCTCCGCCGTAGTTGCACAGGTCGAAGCCCGCGCCGGTGGAGGTCGGATTGCGCCAGGCGATCCGGGACCCTTCCACGACCTCGACCCAGGTGTTGGTGCCGAAGACGTGCATCCAGCCGTCCATCGAGAGAATCGCCCCGTCCTCGAGGCGCAGGATGCAGTCCTCCGAGGTCTTCGTCGCCCAGTTGAAGGCTCCGCTGGAGTCGTGGAGCGTGACGCCGGACAGGACAACGTGCGTACCGGAGACGACGGTTCCGTCGTTCTGGTCGTTGCCGACGTTGGTGACGTCGCCCATGAGCTTGCAGGTCTCGGCGTCGGTGCCGACGAAGGTCAGGTCAAGATTCGCGTACTTGAGGCTCATGTCCGCGAAGACGTAGGCGCGGTCCACGGCGATGGTCGCCGTCGTGTTCGCGACGAAGCGTACCTTGGCCTTGTCGCTATCCGGGTAGCCGAGGACGTCGTTCGGGTCCGGGACGCCGGAGACGGTCCAATTCGCCGGGTCGTCCCAGCGGCCTTCGGTCTTCTCGGGCTTCCAGGTGTAGGTCGCGGCATCGACCGTCGTGGCCGTGAAGATGGACGTTTCGTTCGTCCACGCCGTTCCGCCGGGGGCGACGTTGACGCTCACGATCTTCCAGGAGAAGGAGTGCGGCACCTGCCCGGGGATCGTCCCCGTCAGGGAGAACGGACCGGTGCCGTCCAGAATCGCGGAGGCGGAAGCCCCGCCGACGGCCGTCATGTACTCGGGGTCTTCGCCGGCCCAGAGCGTGACGGTCGTGACGCCGGCGCCGAGGACGTCGAGATTGCCCGACACGGTGACGTCGTGGTGGTTCATCGTCGACGTCGCCGTCGCGGCGAGGACGGAGCCGGCCTTGGTCTTGAACGCGGCGGGGAGCGTCGCGTCGTAGCCGCCGTCGGCCGTCGTCGCGACGAGCCGCCACCAGCCGTTCGTGCCCGGGACGACCGGGACGGTCGCCGCGAACGCTCCGGCGGCGGCGACCGGGAGATTCGTGACGGTCGCGTCGGAGAGGTCGGCCGCGTATCCGTAGGCGAGCGCGAGACGGAAGTCCGTCCCGGATCCGTCGGAGAGGAGCGAGCCGGAGACGGTCATGCGGTCGCCGTCGGTCGTGGCGGAAGCTGCCCCGAGCAGGGTCTGCGAGACGTCGAGCGACAGCAGCGGGGTCCAGAGTTCCGCGCCGTTCGCGCCGACGAGGGCGAGGCGGAAATACGGAGTCGCGGCCGGGTTCGCGACGGGGATCGTCACGGAGGTTTCCGTCGACGCGCCGGTCACCGACGCGAGGTTTTCGGCCGAGTTCGCCCAGGCGGTCTTGTTCGTCCCGCAGTCTTCGGCACCCCAGAAGGCGCGAAGCGTTCCGGCCGGAAGGCCGGCGGTGAACGCGACCGTCGCGGATACGCCGTCGGAGACGGGCTCCGTGGAGACGACCGCCATGGTGCGATCGGCGAATGGACGCAGGAACGAGCCGTCGCCGGGATCGAGGAACGGCTGCATCGCCGACGCGGACACGGTCCGCGTGCCGGTCGTGTTCCAGCCGAGGCCGAAGGTGTTGCTGTCCTCGCCCGCGCCGGCGCCGCCGCTACCGTTGCCCATGCGGACTTCGAACTCGTACCAGGTGGTCGCGTCGGGCGTGAAGACGCCGAAGACGGGATGCGCACCCCAGTTGGCCTGGCGCAGGACTTCCGTGTCGCCGATCTTGACGATGCAGGAGTCGTCAATCGATGAGCCGATCGTGTAGGTCTTCCCGTTCTCGAGGAAGATCCAGCCCTTGTAGAAGAAGCCGATGTTGTTGCCCCAGACGTAGGAGGCTCCGGACTTCTCGCTCGCCCAGGGAGTCTGGTTGTAGCGATAGGCCATGACGGCGCCCTCGACGCCGTCGGTCTTCGTTTCGTCCCAGACCATCGCGTCGAGGCCGTCCGCATTGCCGCTGCCGGCGGGAAGCCGCATCTGGCGCAGGCCCCAGTCCGACGCGTCGACCGAGCCGCCGTCTCCCGCGAGCGTGTCGAACGTGAAGACGTCGCCCGCGCCGCGCTGGTTGTGGTCGTTCTCGCCGACGAAGCGAGCGTAGTAGCGGCGCTCGGCGCGCAGGTTCCCGACGCGAACGGGCGCGACCGCGCCGACCGGAACGCCGTTCGTGAACGGCACGCTCCAGACCTTGGCCGGCGAGCCCGGCTCGAAGGCGTCCGGATCGAGCGCGTATTCGAGCGAAACGTCGACGAGGCCGTTCTGCGAAAGAGAGCCGACCTCGAAAACATAGGCGGAGAGCGTCGCGTCACTGCCGCCGGGTGCGATGCCGCCGACGGCGACGTTCGGCAGGATTTCCGTCAGAACCGGAATGTCGGGCAGGTAGTAGGAAGCGCTCCAGGAGGACTTGCCACCGTCGGCGATTCCGACAAAGCGGACGTAGACGGCGTCCCCGAGCTCCGCGGCCGGGATGGTCGCGGTGAGGAACGAGGCGGTTTCGTCCATCGCTCCGACACGCATGGAGCCGGCCCATCCCGCCACGGCCTCGCCGCCGTGGCGCGGGCCCCAGACGGCGTAGACGTTCGGGAACGCGGGCGAGCCCGCAGGGGTGGACACGACGGCCGTCAGGCCTTCGGCCGTCCGGACACAGGAGCCGATCTCAAGCGAACGGACGCCGAGGCAGTTCTCCGAGGCGGTGGCGAATGCGACAAGGTCGGACGTGGCGACATTGTCCGTCTCACCGTCGTTCTCGGCAACAAGCAGCGCAAAGTAGGCGCAACCAGGACGCAGCCTGACAAGCTCGGTGGCATGGTTGCCCGGGACGCGATCCGCAGCGGGGGCTTCGACGAATTGGCAGTTCGAGAGGTCGTTCAGCGCTGCGGCAGACTCGGCCCAGTAGAGCCTGACGGAGACAACCGTGCGTCCGGATCCCGCGCGGGCGAGCATCCACGGAAGAGTCACTTCGCCCGGCCCGACTGCGGACGGCTCGCCTAGCTGTACGAGCGGCGTCGGGTCGGATGCCGCGGTCGTGAGGGACACCGTGTCCGCGCACTCCGTTGCAAACGTGTCGGCGCCCGAATGGTTCACCGCGAGGAAACCCACAACGTAGTCCGTCTCGGGCTCGAGACCGGCAAGCGTTCCTTCGTAGCGGCCGTCGGCGGGCTCGGCGGAGGCGTAGATCTGGTTCGTGAGCGTCGCATCGCTTCCGTCCGCGGTCGCGAGCGCGTAGACCTCGACGCGGTCTGCGCCAAAACCGGGCCAGAGGTCAAACGAGAACGTAGCTGACGCATCGTCGAACGTGACGAGGTCGGGGTTCGCGATGTCGGGGCCGCTCATCTCGTCGGCGAGAACCTCGATCATGCCGGTTCCGGAGAAGTGGCGGTCGTCGATGTGGTCGGCCGCGGACTGCGACGAGCCCCAGGTTCCGCGCTGGAGCGCGACGCCGTCGACATAGCACTTGGCGACCGTCTCCGTCGTCCCGGCGACGGGCACGAACTGCGAGCCGGGCGTTCCGTGGTCCCAGAACCAGAGCTCCTGCCCGCAGAACGAGCCGGCCTTGTTGAGGACGACCTTCGCGTTGGCGCCGAAGAGGTGCACCGGGACGTCGATCTCGCACCCGGTCGTGGCGGAGCCGAGCTGCAGCCGCGTGCCGTTCACGGAGATGCGGCCGTCGATGCCCGTCTGGTCGCCGCCGATGCGCAGGTCGCCCGGATAGGAGAACACCGCGCCTTGGGCGGAGACCATTGGCGCCCAGATTTCGTTGGGCGAGGACGCGTTCTGGCGCACGGAGTAGACGTAGGCCTTCGACGGGAAGAGGAGCGTGCCGTTCGATTCGTCCGCGAGGCCCGCCTCGGTGCCGATGCGGGTCTGCTCGGAGTTGCCGACGACGAGGCCGCCCGACGTGATCGTGAGCGTCCGGTCCGCGCCGAGGCGTGCCTCTTTGTTGCGGTTGTCCTGGACAACGAGCGAGTTGACCGTAACGTCGTGGTCGAGCGCGAGGGAGTTCTGGTAGGTCTTGACGTTGTCCGTCGGCTCCGCGACCTCGTTGAGGACCTGCGTCGCCGGATGTCCGCCCAGGACGAGCGTGCCGTCCGCCGCCGCGCCCGGGAAGTAGAGGTTCCGCCAGTCCTGGACGGAACCGACGATCCACGGGACGATCGGGGCGTTGGCGTCGAGGACGTTCGCCACGCTCGAGTCGGTCGTCGAGTAGAACGCCGCGCCCGTTCCGCCGATCGCGTGGTCCGAGAAGTCCTCGAGCACGAAGAAGTCGCGGGCGAGGGACTTGTTGTTGGAGTTCCAGAGGCGGTCGGTTCGGACATGGACGACGCCGTCGCCGGCGTGCTCGAGCGCGGCGAAGTGCAGCACGTTTGTCGGACTGTTCGCGCCCGGGCTGTTGAAGAGCTGGACGGAGAAGAAGCCGTTGCTCACGACAAGCGTTTCCGCGCCGTTCGGAACGGCGATCGGCGGGGAACCCCAGCCCGAGTTGTTCATGCCGGAGATGCGCGCCACGCCGCCGTTGAGGATCCACTTCTTCGCGGGGAAGGCGTTGTCTGTCCTGCCCCACGCGCCGAAGCCGTGACTGTTGCCGTAGGAGACCACGCCGTAGGAGGAGCCGTGGGAGAGACCGCCGTTGTAGGTCGCGTCGCCCTCGACGAGCAGCGTCGCGTTGGTGGCCAGCTGCGTCGGGCGCGTCCAGTTGACCGTCCAGAACGAGCCGCCGCGGCTGCCCATCGAGTACGCGGGGTCGAACTTCTGCTTGTTGCGGACGGCGACGGTGCCCTCGAAACGGTAGAACGGATCGTCGATGTAGGTGCTGGAGGCACCGTCGTAGAGGAAGGTGCCGGAGCCCGTGACCTGGGCGTAGTTCTCCCACGTGAAGTTGGCGTTGCCGCCCTGGTCGTCGCCCTCCAGCTTGTTGTAGCAGTAGACGTTGAAGATGCGCAGGGTCTTTCCGGCGGGAATGTTCCAGTATCGGACGGGATTCCCCATGTGGGTGCGGACGCGGCCGGACTTCGCGCGGGAGGCGGTGTCCGCCAGGTCCGGCCAGTCGCCGCAATCGACGTCGAGGCCGCCGGGCATCTCGATGCCGAGGCCGGTCGTCGAGTTGCCGTCGCCTCCGCCGACCCGGAACTTGAAGGAACCGCCGATCGCGTCGTAGCGCGCAAGGCCCGTGAGGCGCAGGAGGCCGGGCGCGCCGGACGAGCGCTCGAACGTGATCGTGGCGGAGTTCTTGCCGGTGAAGCGGAGGTCGCCGCCGTTGTTGAGCGAACTCGTGTCCTGGCCGATGTAGAGCGCGGCCACGGAGACGTCCGCGTCGACCACGAGCTGGTTCTTGGGCATGGGCGCGAGGGCCACGTCGTCGACGAGATGCGGGTAGTCCGCCTCGTCGCCGGTGAGGTTCTCCCAGTTGGCGGCGTTCGCCCAGTTCGTCTTGCCGGTCTGCGTCTTGAGGAGGAAGACCCGCCCGGCGCCCTCGGGCTTGGGCGCGCAGACCGCGAGGCCCATCGCCGCGTCGCGCTCGACGGCGCCCGACACGGGGTTGCGGCGGTAGGCGGCGACGGCCGAGAAGCCGGGCTCGAGCGCGACGAGCGTGACGCCGTCCGCGGCCACCTCGAAGGAACGCATGTCGAGCGGCAGGTAATACTCGCCCTCGTTCGGGAGCTCCGGCAGCACGATCGTGTCGCCGGGGCGGACGGGCGTCGCGCGCAGTTCGGAAAGATCGTCCACGGCGCGGACCGACCCGCCGGGCCGGACGACGGTCTCCCAGGTCTCCGAGACCGCGTCGCCGTCCAGCGTGCCGGTCACGGTGACGGTCGCCGTGGCGGCCCTGCCCGCGGAGGGGATGCCCGGCCAGGAGAGCGTTCCGGCGGCGGTGACGGGCTGCGTGCCGATCGTGCGCCCGTCGTAGACGAGCGTCGCGTCGAGCTCAGCGCCGTCGTAGACCGCCGCGACGCCGAACGTGAAGTCGACGCTCGTCTCGTCGAAGGAGAAGCGGTAGCCGATCCCCGAGGAGGCGAGAGGCGCGGCGCGCGTCTCAAACGTGCCGTCGACGGCCGCGTAGGAGACGACGCCCCATTCGTTCACGAAGCGGAAGCGCAGCGCGTATGTCGTCGAAGGCTCGAGACCGTCAATCGCCATGGTGTAGGACGCGCCCGGCGTCGCCGCCGTGTCGGCCGCCGCCGCGACGGTCTCGAACCCGTCCGCCGAAGCCTCGAGCCGCAGCACGGCGGAGGACGAGCCGGCGCCGTAGTCCGAGAAGGTCGCCGTCGCGGCCATCGACTTGCAGCCGCGCCAGGCGAAGCGCGCGCTGCCCGTCGCGGGGGCGGGATCGAGCGTCGTGAACGAGACGAGCGCGGAGTGCCCGGTTTCGCCCTGGTCGTTCACCGCCGTCGCCCGCGCGTAGTAGACGGTGTTCGTGACGAGGCCGGAGATGGACTGCGCGAACGACTCGAGCGCGGAGGCGTCCGTCGCGAGCGTGTCCGAGAAGACCGGAGCGGAAAGGTCCGCGTTCGGGCTCACGACGAGCGAGACCGTCGCCAAGGAGGCGCCCGCGCCGAACGCGATCAGGTTGGCCGTCAGCGTCGCGTTGGTGAACGCCACCGGATCGGCGGCGAGGGAGAGCGTCGGGGTGGGGTCGGAGTCGTCCACCACGGAGACGCGAAGGATCAGCGCGCCGTCGCCGCCGCGGCCGCCCATGGAGCAGATGGGATTGTTGTTCTGCCCCGAGCCGCCGCCTCCTCCGCCTCCGAGGCCGTCGATGCCGTTGGCGGCCGTCGTCCGGGTGCGCGCCGCCGCGGCGGAGACGCCGGTGCCGCCGCCGCCTGCGCCGCCCGCGGCGCCCGCGCCGTTGTAGCCGCCGCCCGCACCGCCGCCGCCGCCGTAGACGACGAGCGTACTGGTGATGGAGCTCTCGACGCCGTCGCCGCCGGCGCCGGGGTCGTTCTTGGTGCCGTCCGCCCCGGCCGAGCCCGCGCCGCCGCCGCCGCCCGCGGAGTTGTCCCCGTCGGTCGCCGCAGCGCCGCCGGCGTGGCCCTCGCCGTCGATGCCTTCGGCGCGGACGGTGCTCTGGCCGGACGAGCCGCCGCCCGAGGCGCCCGCGAGACCGTAGCCTTCCTCCGGCTTGTTGGAGCCCGAATAGTTGAAGTTGCCGCCGCCGCCGCCGCCGTGCGCGGCGTGGAGGACGGAGCCCGCTGCGGAAAGCGTGGTGTCGCCGCCGCAGGCCGTGGCGGGCGTGACGCCCTCGTGGAGCCGGCCCGCGTCGGATTTGTCGGAATGCCAGTAGGTGTGGACGGCGGGGACTCCGCCCGCGCCGACCGTGGCCGCGTAGGTCTGCGCCGCGAGGTCGACCGACGCGACGTGGACCACGCCACCGCCGCCGCCGCCGCCGCCGCGCTGCAGGCCGCCCGCGCCGCCGCCGCCCACGAGCAGGAGCTCGGCTTCCCTCGACGCCTTGTTCGGCGCGAACGTGAGGGAGCCATGGCGCGAGAAGACGTAGGTGCGGTAGGGAAGGTCCTCGATCACCCGGTCGGGCGTGCGGGAGAAGGAGCCCCAGTTGTCGGAATAGGGCGATTCGGTCCAGCGGTCGAGCAGGACGGGGCCTTCGGCGACGCCGTCCGGGAAGACCTCGGCCGGCGCGGTCTCGTCGTAGAGGCGGATTTCGTCGAAATACATCAGGGCGTCCTCGCCGTTGTTGTCGAGCGAGAACTGAAGCAGGGACAGGCCGGCGATGTTCCAGCTGCGCGTCTCGCCGAGCTTCTGCGCGTCGAACCAGATCGTCTGCGTGCCGTTCGCGCTGGAGACCGTGAGCTGGTGCCAGGCGCCGACGATGCCCTGGATGCCTGTCGTGTAGGAGCCGGCGCCGATGTCGGTGTTGTTCTTGATGAAGAGCGAGCCGTCGTCGTTGTTCGCGGGGTTGCCGAACTGGAAGAAGCAGCGCCAGCCCGCGTTCGCCGGCGCGTAGAACCAGAAGGCGATCGTCCAGTCCTTCTGCAATCCGGGATTGGGGACGGCGAGCGTGCTCTTGCTCGGCACGGCGATCACGCCCGTGCGGCCCGCGAGGACGGCGGTGTCCGACACCATCGAGAGTGTCGACATCGTGTCGGTGAGCGTGGCGGCCTGGTTGTTGCCGGAGGACACGCCTTCCTTGGCGGGCGAGCCGATCACGGCTTCGAGCGGGTTCGCCCTGTCGAACGTGTAGAGCCCGACAAGATCTGCGGCCGCAGGCATGGAGAGCAGAGCGACAGCGAGGCCGAGAAGTGGTACAGTGCGTTTCGTGGTTCGTGTAGCTCCCGCTACGAGCCGATTAATTATTGTCATTTGAATCTGCTCCTTATCCTACGGCATCATCGATATCATTACCGTTGACACTTGGAATTATAGCACAACGCGTCCATTGCCGCAAGTCTCTCCGGCAGTCCGGTCGGCAGCCCTCCCCACCTTTTTGAAACGCTGTCGATCCCCTTGAGATCCCGGCGCAAAAAGCAAGAGTTCTTTTCGTGTCGTTCGTAGTACGCGCCGGCAGACGAGGTGCATGCAATATGAGACCCGCTCCCGTCAAGTGCCGGGAGGTCCAAAAAGGCGAAAGATTTTATCGGACGGTTATGACCAGACGCACAGGACAACGCACCGTGACGTAGCCTACGTAGAGACCGTCGCCCCGAACGAAAACACTTATCTTCTTGAGATCAGGGTTCTGCTCAGGACGCGCAACGAAGTCCGCGCTTGATGCGCTTCACGCGAAAGGCGTCCTACATCGTCGAACCAGGCGCAAAGCTGGTCTTCACCGACAACCCGAACTATCCCGTCGCACTAATTACGCAAAAAAGCGAGGGGAAAGCTCGATAGGGATATCGGCCACCCCAGCGCGGCTTCGGCGGATTCGAGGGCAGGACATGTCGCAGGGACTGACAACTCTCCACTTCATTTCGCGGTGGAGTGGCACTTCGCCGCATTCGAGCCGAAGCTTATATGCCTGGCGACACAGGCGAAATTCCGGCCGCGCAGGCCCGAATCACATAATACAAATCGTAAGACCCTTCGGAAGCTCCTCCACGACCCAATGCGTGTAGCCACCAGTCTGATATTTCCACTTGCCAATCGGCTTGACGCCCGTAAGACCAAAACTTTCGGCGGCCGCCTTTGCCGTCGCCGCTTCAGTTCCCGTAAACGCCAACAGGTGTTCGTCCGCCTTCCACTCCGCCGCATGCTTCTTGCCCGCGACAAGAACCCACGACCCGCCCTTTGAGTTAAGCGCTTGGCTATTGGTAATAGAGGTCGGCGGCGGGCCGTAGAACCAAACAATTCGAGGACGCTGATTGTACCCCATGGCCTCACCGGAGATCGTCTGCAGCGTCTCAGGAAGACGGATTTCGATTACTTTCTTGAGATCGACAAGAGTATAATTCTGAATTTCGGTGAATGTGCACCGCGAGAAGTCCAAGGTGGACTCAAGAGATGTGCAGCCGCGAAACACCTCAGACCCAAGATATGTCAACTGCGGCTGGCCGCCAGAGAACTCCACGGTCTTGAGTCCAGTGCAAAACGCGAATGCCAGCGAACCAATCTTTCTTATTCCCGCCCCAAAGACTACCGTGGTTAAAGTGCTATCATTCTTTATGAAGATGCCAGCCATGTTTTCAAATGAATCCGGCAGGTAAACTTCGGTCACCTTGTTCTTCGCATCCTCCATGGAGCCATTATTCGACCCTTTGAGAATGACGCCATTGGGGAAAGCCTCACTCTTGGTTTCTTCTGTGACGTTCCGCAGGTCCAGAACCCCCTCGCCCGCAACATAACCCGACCCATTCCCAGATCCCTTGCAAAGATTCCAGTTGTCATCCGAATGCCTGTAGACGCCGATCTTCCAGTTGCCGTCGGTGATGACGTGGGAGCAACCAGAGGGAACATCTTCCGTCGAGAGCGTCCATGTGGCGGACGCAGAGAGAGCAGCGAGGGACGCGAGAACAAAGACTGTCGGCTTCATGGTTAGAGACTCCTTTCTTCGCATTATGGCTATTAGTATA
>Ga0256405_10011259_pt1 | contig 11488 bp, 3 predicted proteins | sample RumenRJG_02DNA_FD_189096 | JGI IMG/M metagenome (GOLD analysis project Ga0256405, IMG submission 189096) | Bovine rumen microbial communities from Lethbridge, Alberta, Canada - RJG_02 | ecosystem: Host-associated > Mammals > Digestive system > Stomach > Rumen | place: Canada: Alberta | collected...
ATGCGACAGTCTGCGATTTGGTGCTTGAAGAGCAGGCTTAGAAAACACTCTTAGTCTTCAACCCTGCAAGTGTAGCCATTGCTACGTCCAAAGATTTCTGGTTCGTACATACACTCGGCTGTAGTGGCTGGAGTGCCATAAATGCCTGTACGCTGTGCACGGAACAGGAATTCAAAGCTCTGTCTGCCTATTGGCAGTCTGTCCCAGAAGCAGCGGACTTCTGCGTCGTAAATATCCTGATGGCTTATTGCCCATGGTCTCCAGTACCAGCGGTCAGCCTTTTGGTCATTCTCGCCCTGTACCGATGCTGTCGTTACAAAGGCTGCGTTCATAACTTCTGCTCCTGCAGGAATTGGTGCACGGACTGCGACAAAAGTTCTTTCTTTTGTCGTTGTAACGTGGACTTTCTCTCGGTAAATCTTTCCGCTCTTTAGCTTTTCTGGGCTGACTTTCTCGCCTGTCTCAGCGTCCGTAATCTCAACATAGACACAAAGCCCTTCGTCCCTTGCTTTTTGCTCGTCAGCAGGAACTGCATAGCTCAAGCTTGACGTGTAGAAAAGTGTTCCCTTTCCATTCTTGGTGAACGTAAGGTCTACGGCTTTGTCCAGCGGAATCTCTGCGGAAAGCACTTCCCAGTTTTCAGAGTAGTGTGCCTCGCCTTTTTTTATGTTCGGGTTCTTGTTTCCTGCAAGTCTCCATGTCTTATCAACAGGCTTTACACCGACTCCGTTGAAGCTTCCTGTGAGCAGCGAAGTTTGAGCAAGGGCAGGGGAGGCAGAAAGTAAAGCTTCTGCCGTAAAATCAGTATCTTCAAGATTTAGTGCCCTTATGTATGCGTCCAACGCGATAAGGACTCGGCTTGTTGATGCCGTTGACTGCCACCAGCCGTTACCACTCTTTTGTTGTTCCAAAAGCTCCCATACAAGATGTGTGTTGTACTTGTCCGCAGGGTTCAGGGCTGTGAACAAGTGCAATGTAAGGGCAAAACGCTCGCTGTTGTTGTTGTAGAAATACCATCTGCTCCATGCTGTGCCTGTTTGGAACGAGGCTCCCCTTGCCGTAAGAGAAATCATGTTCTTTATCTTTGCGGTAGCTTTTTCTGCCAAGTCCCTGTTTTTAAGGGTAAGAGCTGCAAGTGCCGCAAAATCAAGCTCTGATATGCCTGAATCTTTGTCGTCGATTATAGCGGCGATATCTTTTGTGCTTACTCCGTGGTCAAGACGTGCAAGAACATAGTATGCGTAAGCTTCTGGATAGCGAGAGAGCACTTGTTCTTTTTTGAGTTTTTTAATCTCTTTTTCTATGTAAGAAGCGAGCTTATCAGTTTTTAACGCTTTTGGTACGTCAAAGCCGCGTTCACGGGCAAGCGATACAATTTCGCCAATGCGCAGGCTGACTACAAGGCTGGAATCTGTTCCGTCCTTCCAGTATGGGAAGCCTCCATCGCTTTTTTGAAGTTTTGCCCAGTCTGCCATTTCTGCGTTCACGACGCTTTTTATATCCTTTACCTCGTTCTTTAAGCCAAATACGTTAATGTACTTGCCAAATGCGACCAAAGGAAGAATTGCGCTTGAACGCTGTTCAAGACAACCGTAAGGATAGTGGAACACGTAATTTACTGCACTGCGCAATGTTCCGAGCCTGCTTGAGTCAAGCTGTAAGAACAGGCTTGCCCGTCCGTCCTCGGTTGCAGAAGGGAAGATGATTTTTTCACAGACTTGGTCTTTATTCTCGTCTATTTGACCTATTGTAGTGACTGTCTCATAAATATATGGTTTCTCTATTTCAAGCCGCTTGTAGATGATTTCGTTAACAGCGCGTGATTTTATGTTGAAAGCGAGCGTAACCCAGCCGTCCTTTTCTGCATTCACTCGGAACATCAGCGTTTTAGTGTCTCCCGCATTTACTGTGACGGACTTTGAGCTTGTGCCGTTTACAGAGGCTTGCCCCGCAAGCTTTACAATCTCGCCCTGCAAAGGAACGTAGTCGGTCTTTTCGAGACCTGAGAGTACAGAAAGCTCTACTGTGACAGATTCCGATGTATCGCCAATGTTTGTGATTACGACTCCTGCCTCGCCCTCGTCTCCTGGACGCAATATTCGGGTCTCAACATCCCTTACTGATATTGGATTTGCGACTTTTAGAGATGTTTCTGAATAAGCATAGCTTTGCTCTTTTACCCCTACGACGGTAACTATATACTCTGTAAGGGAATCTGGCAGCTTAAAGTTTGTAACAACTTTTCCGTTTGCGTCCGTTACGAGATTCGGCAAGAATACGGCGGTAGACCTAAAATCCTTTCTTACCTTAGGACTGTCAGAGTTATTTGAGGATTTCTTTTTGTCAGCAACTTTGTTTACAACTTCTGTTGCACTATCTTCAAAGAGCATGTCTGGTGCTGCTGCCATTTCTGCCACACTTTCAACTGCAAGGGTTTTTTCTGCCATTTTCATAAGCGGACTTCTGCTATAGAAATAATCCTGCTCAGCCGCAAGTTCTGGCGGCAATGTGTAGGTTCCGTATGTCACAGGGTCTGCGAGCATTCTGTATGAGTCTGATTCTTGAACACCGTTGCTAAACAGGTTCTGATTGTAGAAAAACTCTAATGGATTTCCTACGTGGTAGCCCATAAGGTCTAGAACGCCCCTGTCAACAGCCATTAGCGTAAGTTCTGCACCAGCGACAGGCATGCCGTTTTTTGAAGCATTTATAGTAATTTCTGCCTCTGCTCCTGGCAGATAGCTTTTTTTGTCCTGTTTTACGGTCAAGTCAAAGCGGCGGCTCTTTGTGCTTATGTTAAGCCCTATGCTGCCGTAGACGGCTCTTGGTTTTGCTTCGTCTCTTGTCGCAAAATCTTTTGGTGGAGCCGCATTTCTTACTGAATAGGACGAGATTCCTACCCAGACGATAGGAACATAGCTTTCAAGAACAGGAACGTCAATGACCGTTGACGGCGAATCAAGGGTTAGGACTTTCTCGCTCAAAAGACCCTCTCGCTCAACCGTGACAAGATAACGCCCCTTTGGAAGTGTGCTGCTCAAAAGAATGTGTGCCGTATCGCCCACGTCATACTCGTCTTTATCAGCGACAAGCTCGATTTTCTCGCTGTCACCACGACGGAACGAGTCCGAGCCGCTTACGAAGAATGAACGCTCTGTAACGACCTCGCGACCTTTTGAGTCTTTTGTCTTAAGGGTAAGCAAATAGCGACCGCCATCTTTTGGTGTGAATGAAACAACGCCTGATTTTTCGTCCAGTTTTACTGAGCCAGACTGCTCTATGACGATGTCTTCGTGCCAGTAAGAGCTTTCGTAACCGTATTCATCAACGTCAAATACTTCTTTCCACTCCTTGCGAGAAAGAGTCCAGCTGATTTTTTTGTCAGATGGAAGCACAGCCGTAACGGGATTTTCTCCCTCTGGCGTTGCGAGCAGGAACCCAAACGAAAGCTTGTCGCCCTTTTTTGCAAAACCCTTCACTCCTTGAGGCGAAGAAAGCCCAATGTAGAACGAGGCTGGGTGAACGATTGCAGAGTCCCTTGCCGCAATCATCTGATTGCCAGAGTCCGTAACTCTTGCTTGCAGACTGTACATATACGGTGCGCCTGCAACGGAACCTTCCTGTGTTGGAGCCGAGACATGAACTGTTCCGTCCAAGCCTATTGGCATTTCGGAGGTCTCTCGGTAATAGATGCTGTCATCGGATTCTCGCCAGTACCAGTCTCTGAAAAGCGGTCCAAAGCAGTAGTCGGCGTACTGTTTGCCGTTAGGGGCAAAACTAATCCTGTCCCGTGTCCACTCGGCATAGACGTTGCCTCCTGAAAGCGTGCCACCTCCGAGATAGCTCGCCGTGACTGTCGCTGTGAGCTGGTCTCCTGTTGTGTATGTTACTGGCGTGATAGCCGCATTTGCTTGAAAACGAAGCTTCTCAAAGAACTGCACGTTGAATTCTTGATACTCGGAATGGTGCTGTGCGGACGTGCGTTTGTACTCTATGAAGTAGCTTCCAGGCTTGAAATCTTCTGGAATCTTCCACTCGACGCTTGCAGAACCTTCTTTTGATGCGGTTCCTTTGAACGTTGCGTATGGTTTGCTGTCTTGGCTCCAGTAGTTGTTGCCGTAGAAATTTACTTCCCAGTCGCCTGTGTAGGTGCTGTATGTTCCTAGCGAGAGGGTTTTGTCAATAATCTTGAATCGAACCGTCTCGCCTGGACGGTAGAGGTTTGTATCGCTAAAGATTCTTGTGATTTGCCTTCCATTGTCAAAAGTACTGTAATCTGCCTGTTTTTTGTTTCCTTGGGCATCTACTACAAAAAGGTTTCCGTCTTGAAGTTTTACAGGATGGTAGATTCCTGAGCCGAAAGGAATTACAACACGGTCGTTTTCTGTGCGGACTTCCAGGAACTGATAATTCCATTGTTGAGATGTTTTGAAGTTTAGTATTGCAAGTCCTTCTTTGTCCGTCTTTGCCCCTGCGATTTTTGTACCTTTGCCCAAAAGTATGTCTTTGTTTCGCATTTCGGCGTTTCTTTCCGTGTCAGGTATCTCAAAAATTGAGACTTCCGCATTTTTTACGGCTAGTCCCGTTGTAAGGCTTGATACGAGTACGGCTGTCTCGTTCCAAGCATTGCGTATATCAACACCCAAATCAGTTACTTGCACGTATTTTGTATGCTCATAATATTTGTTTTTTGACCATTCGTTAGGAATGCGCACCGTAAGCTGAAGCGCACCACGATATCCCTCCGCTGTGCTTTCAAGAAACGGTGCAAGCTCTATTGTCTGGATGACTTTTTTGTTTTTAGTCTCTTTTGTAGTCTTTACGTCGAATTTCTTTGCCTTTGCAGCCTTGTAGCCATCTGTAACGCCAGAAATCGGCTCAATCTGATAAAAACAGTTTTTGTCTATGTTCTGAAACTCTATCGCTCTTTTTGGCTCAAACTGAGATTCAAGGATTATGAAGTTAGGGTCGTTAAAGCGTGCGAAACTTTCTGCGTCAGGAACCTCAATCTTTTTGCTGATTGCCTTGCCATAAGTCTGTCCGTAAATATCGCAGACGGAATCTGCGGCAAGCGTTACTGTGTAAGAGTCCTTGAACGAGACTGGAAGGTCTTTTACACAGACCGAGTTTCCAGTAATCAGAATCTGTTCGGCAGACAGGTTCATGGCAGGCTTGAATGAAAGCCCTTCAAGAATCTGTTTTTCTGTGCCGCTCTTGATTTTATGATTAAAATAGAATGTGAGGGATGTCTCGCCCTCTAGCGTTTTGAACTCGATTGGTCGTAGTGTATGCAAAGTGCTGTAAGAGTCTTCTTTTGTCTGGACACAATCCTTGTCTGGCATTGCACCTGCTTTTATTCCTACTGTCAGGACGGAGTTTTTTTCGACTGGCTGCTTCAAATGCAAGTGCAAGTTGTTTTCGTCAAGAGCCTTGCAGGTAAACTGATAATCGGTTATTTCGTTCTTTTTTTTGCTGTTGTCGGGAGAGCTGTGTACATAGATGTATTTGCTTATAACAGCAGAATTTACCTTGTTTGAGAATGATAGCACAATATCCTGTGCATATTCTGGTGGAATGTCATTGCTAGAGATATGAAGCCTCTTGCTATTGTTATTCTTGCTTTCGTAGTTTTCAAGAGGGAATGCTTGTAAAAGGCGTATGGGTTCCGTGTTAAAGGCATATACAAGCTGTCCGCTGATTTTGTTTCCTGCGACGCTTTTTAAATCTGAATTTATGTGTACGATGTATTGTTTTTGAGGAATCAGCTTCTCTTCGCAATCAAAACTTAGAAGACTTGTTCCATACCAACGGAAAGTTCCTTTGAGCGGTGGTGTTATTGTAATTGCATCGCTTTTTGAGGTCGGCTCACCTAATTTTTCGAGCGGAACAACAGGTTCCGAGAACATAATTTGTACGGACGGATATTTTACAGATGAAGACACTTGCCCTTGCGGTGTCATTGACTCTACGTAAAACGGTGTGTCAGGTTTAATGTCAGCTGTAATTAATGAATTTAAATCTGAATCGTAAGCAGATTTTGTCTTATCTGCTGAATGACATCCGAAGATGATTCCTGCCATAAAAATTGTCCCTAAAGAACGAAAAATAAAATGATTCATAATAAAAGAACCCCTCGTTATTATCTTAATGTCTCAAAAGTGCATTTTCAAGATAACAACGAAGGGTACAAGTGGTTACGGAGGTAGTAATTGGGAGAATGTAGAGTTTTAATTTCTGCGTATTGTACTTTTTTAAACTTGATATTCGATTTATATAGAAACATAAAAAGATTGTGTTTTGAAAAAACTGTTTTATAATAATATATAAATCAAGAGGAATCATTGCTATGGCATTCTGTACACTTTCTGTAACAAAATTAAAAAACAATTTTCTTCTGATGCACGATTTATGCTCAAAAAACGGGGCGAGCCTAAATCTCGTGACTAAATTCTGCCTTTCAAACCCGAAAATCCTCCATATTTTTACGGAAGAGAAAAATGCGACTTTTGCGACTGTTTCCGACAGCAATATGGAAAATTTCTTGCTTTTACCAGAGTCTGTTTGCGAGAATCATGCTTTGTGCTTAATAAAAACGAGGCTCTCGGATATAAAAAGGCTTGCTGACCTGCCTCCTTACGCCCGCCCTTTTCGGATTCTTGTGTCTGACGAGCCACTTCTTGATGCGGTTGAGGAGCTTCCTGTAGATATACGTCCGTCCGTCGTCCTTGTTGCTGAAACAGGCGACTTAAAAGACGGCATTCCTGTAAATCAGATTCTTCCGATTGTGCGTCGGCATCCAGAGTGCCCGATTATAGGCGTTTCCGTAAATTTCTCATGCCTTTCGGGGCTTTTACCTGACAAAGCCACCGTAGAGCTTCTTGCAGACGTTGCTTCTCAGATAAAGGATTTGAAGGGGCTTTCTTCTCCGTTCCTTTCTGTGGGCGGAACGGTTATCCATACGCTGCTTGAGAGCGGAGAAATCAATGGGCTTGTGCAGGAAGTCCGCTGCGGTGAGGGAATCTTCTTTGGATACGATTCTTCTGGAGGAGTTGCCCTGCAAGGATTTGAGAGCGGTGCATTGACCCTGCATGGAGAAATCCTTGAAGTAAGGGGTAAAGACACCTCTATAAACAAGGAGCTTACGGCAGGACACACCGCAACTGGCTCTCTTGCGGCAAGGCTTGGAGGTTTTAGAAAGCGTGCTGTCCTTGATTTTGGCATACTTGCTGCCCGTTCGGAAGATTTAAGGGCATTGGATTCTGCCCTTCATTTTGCTGGGCAGACGTTTGATTTTACGGTTGTTGACGTTACGGATTCAAGCGAGAATTATCAGGCAGGAGGCTCAATTCCGTTTGAGCTGAATTATGCCTCCGCGTCCTTTGTTATGATGAACCGCTATATTCCTGTTCAGATTACACAGTAATTGGAGTACTAAAATCTTATTGTAGGGGCTTATATGGCAGATAAACAGGCAATAAGCAAAGCAATCAATATACCAGTTTTCGCGCTAATATTTGTTATTGCGATGTGCGTTAACGGTATACTGGGGCTTTCTGGCTTTGAGGACGTGTACAGGGATGCACTGGTTTCCCGTTACAGCATCAGCGGGGAGCACATAAAAAGCCGCGTGGAGTCTTCCCTGAACATAGGAAAAAAAATCTATCTTCTGAACGATGTTGTTGACTCGCTCTTTGCAGAGACTGTTATGGACAGCTCTGGCATTGAGCAGCTTTATATTGCAGATAAGACTGGAAAAATCCTTTACTCGACGCGAAACGTGATGAATAAGAATATGATTCCGTTTGACTGTGCGCCTGCAGACAGCGAGCAAAAATCCTTTACCGTCCGATTTTTGGATTCATGGTTTATTTGTATGCCGCTTTACACTCACGAGACGGAATTTACAGGAACTTTGCTGATTGAATTCTCGCAGAGAGCCGTAGCTTCTTTTATAACGGAGTATATAAAGCAGATTATTAAATTTGCAATATCGCTGTTTATTGTTGTTTTTACTGTTTATTGTATTTTTGTAGCCCTTTACATGAAAACTGCGCGCTCGGAACGAATTTTCTCCACGCTGCTGCTGCTTTGTTCCCAGCTCGTGTTCTCGGCGCAAAATTACAGGCAGTACAACAATGCCCTTACTGATATTTTTAATACGAACATGGCAAAGCTTGCTACGGCTGTTTCGTCTGCAATCAAAGATACTGTAGCTTATTTGCCGCTCGATGAAATGTCTGGCGTTGAGGAGTACTTGCAGAACAGAATTGCTGGTAATATACAATGTTCGGGCATTTTCATTACAGACCATGATATGACGGTATGTTATCAAGCTGTTTCTAACGACTCGGAACTTCGTGAGTGCATAGACCCTTCAAGTCCTGATATGACTGTGATGGAGCTTGAGAACGGGGGCAAGCCGTTCAATCTTGCGCTTTGTATTAACCGCCATCTTATCAGACAGATTCTTTTTGATATGGCCCTCGACTCTGCGACGGTTATCATTGTAGCTCTTATTTTTGCAATAATATTGAAAAATTTCTTTGCGTTCCAAATAAGAAAGCGAGACGTTCTGACTCCTCCTGCAACGATGAACGATATGCAGGAAATTACAGCCCTGAGGCTTATCCAGATAAGTACATTTGTCTTTATGTTTGCGGCGTATGAGACCCTTTCGTTTATACCGTTGTATATTCAGGACGTGCTTAACCGTTCGGGCGTAATTCCATTCGGACTTTCTGCCACGACAGCGGAAAGCCTTCCTATAAGTACTTATATGTTCGGTATTATGGTGGCAATGTTCGTGACGCTTTTTGGATTACGTCATGTCTCGGTACGAAGAAGATACCTTTTGATGGGCATTGTGTTCATTCTTGGCTCCGTTCTTACTGTTATGAGCCAGAACATCACTATTTTTGCTATAGCGCGTCTTATCTGCGGATTTGGTTTTGGCGGAATCCTGCTTTCGACATCGTCCCTCGTTATTGAATTTACGAGCAACCGAACGAGAGGTGCAGGTTTTGGAACGAATGCAGCGGCTTTTGCGGCGGCTTCAATAGCGTCTATTCCTGTTGGTGGTGTTATAGTCAATAAATTCGGGTATGCGGCAGGAATCCTTGTCTCTGTCGTTTTTGCCGCAATTTTTTTGCTGTTCGCGTTTTTCTCTCTGCCAGAAAAAACTTATTCTGCGGAGGAAAGCAACGAAAAGAGAAGCGTCTCTGCAAAGGATTTTGTCCGCATATTCTTCTCGCGGCACGTACTGACATATATTTTGTTCGTGAATATTCCGTTCCAGATAATTTACTGGGGCCTGTTCCAGTTCCTGCTCCCTATTTACATGAGCAGTACGCTCTCGCTCTCTCAGGGCAATATCGGACGAATACTCGGTATCTTCAGCGTTGTAAGCCTTGCCGCTGCTTCTGTAAGCCGACTTGCCGACAAGGTTAAGAACGACAAGCTTCTCATTGCCGTCGGCGGGCTTAGTGCGGGTGCCGCTCTGGTACTCTTTGGCATGATGAACGGAGGCTTCTTGCTGTTCCTTGTGCTTATGGTGGCTATGGGCATTGACAACCTTTTTATCGATTCCATCGAGGAGCTTTATCTCGAATCAGGTTCCGTAAAAGGAATCTCGGAAGAGAACCTTTTGCAGAGTTACAAGGTCATTGAGAAAGTGCTTTCGGTCTTTGTTCCTGCCGTAACAAGCGTGATTATCGCTACAAGCGGTTTTAACATGAGTATGTGCGTAATCGGTGCATATTCTCTTGCTGGGGCGGTTCTGTTTGTTCTGTTTGGTCGTAATGGAAGATGGGAGAAAAAAAATGAGAACTAGAAAGGCATATAAAAAACTCGTCTCTTTTTTTCTTGGTGCAACGGCTATTCTTTTTTCTGTAATCTGCTCTGGTTGTACTATGGGGCTAAAATCCTCAAATTATTGGAAGGGAGCTCAAAAAGAGGACGCATGGGTAGTTAAAAATCTGTCTCAGAAAGGTAAAGTTTTGCCCCAGACGGATGAACGTAATTATTCTATTCCTGTTCCTGCCTTTGAAAAAGAAGGAAACAAGAAGTTCCGTGTTGGTGTTGTTATTTCTGGTGATTACTGGGAATTTTTTGATAACCTTAAAGGCTTGATAGAAGGAATCTCAGATATTGGCTGGGCAAATTCTATAATGGTTCCGTCTAATCTTGCTCATTGTGATGAGCTTATTTCATGGCTGAACAGCAAAAAATACTCTAACTTTGTGGAATTCCCGCATGAATTCTATGTGAACTTAGATTGGGGCGACAATATTGATGAATTCAAGAATAAATTTACGGACAATATTCCACCTCTTGATGCGATAATCGCTTACGGCGGTAAAGCCGCGAAGCTTTTCTATGATATTGAGAATTACCCTGTTCCTGTGCTCTCGGACGCCGTCACGGACTGCTATGGTGCAGGCATAACGCAGAGCCTTAAAGATTCGGGGCGAGATTTCTTTACGAATAAGATTGACCCGTCTATATACCGTCAGCAGGTAAGGCTTTTCCATGATATGGTAGGCTTTAAAAAACTTGGAATTATTTACGGCGACAATGAGGACGGAATTATCTACGGCGGCGTTAACGATGTTGAGGCTGTCGCAAAGGAACGCGGCTTTGAGATTGTGCGGAATACAAACGTAAAGGAATATGTCGATGATGATACCGCAGATTTGTATCTTGCCGCGCTCAGACAGATTGTGACTGAATGTGATGCCGTTTACATTGGAGCTTCCACTGCCGTTACTGAGTGTGACATAATGCCGCAAATCGTTGAGATTCTTGCGGAGGCAAAAAAGCCGTCGTTCTCGCTTGAAGGCACAATCCGTGTAAAGGACGGTATTTTGTTCAGCCTGTCTAGCAGCAGCGGAATGAAACAGTCTGGTATTTGGGTAGCGACTAAGCTCTCTCACATTTTTGCGGGGCAAAAGCCGCGTTTGCTGCCACAGGAATTTGAAAGCACTGCCTCTCTTGCCGTAAATGCTGCGACTGCAAGAAAAATCGGCTTAAAAATGCCGCTTGACCTTCTTGTTAATTCCGACGAATTGTACACGGACTGGAAGGGAACCTTGCTTGCTTCTGCTAGTGTCGCAGAAACGCCTGATTTCCAGACGACTCTTGTTCCCCAGCGAAAGAACGATAGCTCAAAATTCCGCATTGCTGTTGTTGAAAGTGGCAATTATTGGGAATTCTTGGAGCACTTTAAAGGAATTATCAACGGTCTGCGTACAATTGGCTGGGTTCGCCATACATGCGATGTAAGCGGTTGCTCCTCAATGACAGAGATTTATGATTATCTTGAATCAGAGGATTACTCAAACTACATAGAATTTCCACGCCAATACTTTGTGAACGTTGAGTGGGGCGAGCGTTCTGATAGGGCTGACTTCCTGTTCGCAAGCAAAAAGCCCGATGTTGACGTTGTGATAGGCTTTGGTGGCGTTGTCGGTAAGCTTTTTACCCGTACAGA
>Ga0256405_10011260_pt1 | contig 11486 bp, 9 predicted proteins | sample RumenRJG_02DNA_FD_189096 | JGI IMG/M metagenome (GOLD analysis project Ga0256405, IMG submission 189096) | Bovine rumen microbial communities from Lethbridge, Alberta, Canada - RJG_02 | ecosystem: Host-associated > Mammals > Digestive system > Stomach > Rumen | place: Canada: Alberta | collected...
GCAAGGCAAGCACATTGGCGGCTGCCTGCAGACTTTTCATAGAGAAGGATTTCTATTTGATACCGGTTTCCACTATGTGGGCGGACTAGACGAGGGTCAGTCGCTGCACCCTCTCTTCAAATTTTTCGGCTTGCTGGACCTGCCATGGAAGAGACTGGATGAGGATTGTTTCGACGAATGCGTTTTCGTGGGGGATGGAAGACAGGAGTCATTTCCTTTCGCTAACGGGCATGGAAACTTCGTGAAGTCCCTATCTGCAATTTTCCCTGCCGAGGAAGACGGACTGAGACGCTACGCTGCTGCATTGAAAGACATCGGAGACAACATTTTCAAGGCTTTCGCCGGAAACTCCATCGGTGAAGCCTTTTCAAAGAGCGCCTACGGCTTTCTGTGCGAAAAAATCCATGATGAGAAGCTGCGCAAAGTCCTTTCCGGCACATCGTTGAAGATGGAACTGCGTCAGGACACCTTGCCGCTTTATGTTTTCGCGCAGATAAATAATTCTTTCATCCAGAGCGCATGGAGGCTTCGGGGCGGTGGCTCACAGATAGCGGAGAAACTGGCTTCCGGAATTGTCGGGATGGGGGGCAAAGTGCTGAATAAGACCAAGGTTTTACGAATATGCGAAATGGACGGGACAGCAACGGGAGTTGAGGCTGAATCAGAAGGGGAGAAGCTGATGCTGGAAGCAGACGTGATTGTTTCAGATGCGCACCCAGCTGTCACAATGAGCCTGCTTGGCGAGTCCAAATCTATCAGGAACATTTACAGGAACAGGATAACCCATTTTCCGGACACCTACGGCATGTTTACGGCAAACATTGCCCTGAAGCCAGGGAAACTCAAGTACCTGAATCGGAACATTTACGTAAATCGCACTGACTGCGATTTGTGGAATCCGAATGATTCGAAGACAGAGTCCGTGCTGGCGCATTTCTATGTGCCTGAGGAAGGAGAATACGCAACCCACCTGGATTTGATCAGCCCGATGGCTTGGAATATGGTCTCTGAATATGCTCCCGAGCCTATGGGGCATCGTGGCGAAGAATATGAAGCATTGAAACGCAGGAAGGCAGAAGAATGCATCGTCCTGGCCGAGCAGAGGATTACCGGCCTTAGAGATGCGATAGCTCAGGTCTGGACTAGTTCGCCGCTGACCTATCTTAGTTATACTGGCAGTCCATTCGGTTCGGCTTATGGAATAAGGAAGGACTTCAGCAACCCGATGCTCACGGTGATGTCGCCTCGCACGCCGCTCAGAAACCTCTTCATGACAGGCCAGAGCCTGAATCTTCATGGGATGCTTGGCGTGAGCATGACATCGGTGATGACTTGTGCCTGCGTGCCAGGACTGGAGGATGTCGCATCCGAGATATTACTGTAGTATTTTTATTATCTTTGCTACCCAAAATTGTTTTATGAATATGAAGAATGCTCTTGTTACCGGAGGCAGTCGGGGAATAGGCAGAGCCATCTGCGTTGAACTGGCACGCAAAGGATATCATGTCTTGATAAATTATGTCTCGAATGACGAGGCGGCTCAGGAAACCTTGGATAAAGTGAATGAGGCTGGCTCTGATGGGGAATTGCTGAAATTCGACGTGAGTGACCTGGAAGCCGCGAACAGGGCTCTGCAGGCCTGGCAGGAAGCACATCCTGAGGAATATATCGAAGTGCTGGTGAATAACGCTGGCATCCGCAAGGACAATCTGCTTATCTGGCTGGAGCCTGTGGAGTGGCAGAAGGTGATGAACACGAATCTTGGAAGCTTCTACAATGTCACTCGTGCCCTCTTGCAGCCAATGCTTACGCATAAGAAAGGCAGGATAGTGAACATGGCCTCTCTTTCGGGAATCAAAGGCCTTCCTGGCCAGACGAACTATTCAGCGGCCAAGGGTGGCTTGATAGCTGCCACGAAGGCCTTGGCTCAGGAAGTGGCTCAGCGCAAGGTGACAGTCAATGCCGTCGCTCCAGGCTTCATTCACACGGACATGGTCGAAGGCCTGGACCTGGAAGAAATCAAGAAGACCATCCCGGCGAGGCGCCTTGGCGAGCCAGAAGAGGTTGCTGCTCTGGTAGGATTCCTGGTGTCTGACCAGGCCGGTTACATCACAGGGCAAGTCATTTCTGTCAATGGTGGATTATATACCTGATGAATATCATGAATTACCTGATTTCAATTATTGCGGCTCTTGCCCTTGCTCCGGCTGCATTTGCTTCGAATGCTGATTCTGACATATTGGTCAAGATTGAAAAAGCCAATTCCGAATATTCGACATTGAAAGCCGACTTCAACCAGACCCGCAAGATCAAGGCGACCGGCAAGGAAATATACCTGCAAGGCACCTTGTACTTCAGCAGGGAAGATAAGATGAGCATGCAGTACAGCGATCCGAATGAGAGCCTGGTCATCAATGGCCCTGAATTCTACATGAAGAGGGGAGGGAAGGCCAACACGTTCAATACGGAAAGCAATTCTCTGATGAAGACGCTTTCGGGCACCCTTCTGGGCTGCATAGCCGGGCATCCTGCCAAAGTTGCGAAAGAGTACAAGGCAGACCTGAATGTTTCAGATCCAGGGAAAATGTACGTAGTCACGATAACTGCGTCCAAGGATTCTCCGAAGAGATATTCCAAGATTGAATTAAGTTACCGGAAGACGGATTGCGTGCTGGTGAAGATGGTGATGGAAGAAACCGCAGGCATATCAAATGTCTACGAAATGAGCTCGGTGAAAAAGAATGCCGCTATCGCTCCGGAGAACTTCGCCATTCCTGAATAGTTCATTTCCACCTTTTGTGTGTCCAAAGATAGTTCCAAGGCTGTTTTTCAAGATCGGCCTGGAGCATCTGGTAAAACATGTTCATGATTTCTTCTGGATCTGTCTGCGAAGCGTCCCTGCATATCTCTTTATATTCAATCTTGTACTTTCCTCTTTCCTCGATCAGGAAACTCTGGTAGACGACGCTGAATCCGAACTTATGCGCTATGCCAGCAGCTCCGAACATCGATTTAGTCTCCTGATGCATAAACATATTCACATGATGCTTCCCTGCCTTGGCGTATGGGGCCTGGTCGGTCGGGAACATGTATATTCTCTTATTCATCTTGTTGTGCAGGATGAATAGAAGTATGTCCGCAGAATCGATGTAGCATTCCTCATTGGGTCCGCCTACGGGGGCGCAACGGTTGCAGGCCATCAGTTCGTCCCATGTCTTGCTTTTTATCGGCTTATATACTACCGAGAAGTTGTTTTCGCAAATGAATGGCTCGAAGCCGTAAAAATATTCGTGAATGCCTCCTGTCAGTTCCCAGTTGCCCATGTGAGAAGTAAGGATCACTACGCTTCTGCTGTTGTCGTAAATTTCTTTCAGCTTTTCCGGATTCGCGATTCCAACTATGTGCTGGTCGTGAAGCCTTTTTCGGTTGGATGAACCAGAGAACCAGATTCCTTCGGTAATCACGTCTGCGAAGTGGAGATAGGATTCATCGGCTATCTTGCGGATCTCCTTATATTTTTTGTCTGGAAATGACCGTGCGAGGTTTATAATTACCACATCCTTGCGATAGCGCATTACATCCTCCACTAGCCAGCGGAGGAATTTTGACCAGCGCAGATGTGCTTTGAGCGGTTGCCTGCCCAGCAGCCGGAAAAAACAAGTTATCATGCGTGCGCTGAATTCCATCTCAGTGGGCGATTCTCGATATTAATATAGCTTGCCTGGAGCTACTTTCTTGAAAAATAGTCGTGAGATTTCAGATTTGCTAATAATTGCGAAGAAAAAGCAGTCGTTTCGTCTTTCAGAAATCATTTTGTCCTTTTGCCCCCATGACGAAAAGCCGAGTGTGGTGTAACGTAACTCGGCAGCAGGCTTCTTGCAGCCTCCTATATATTTCCTACCTTTGCCAAAAGAAGTGAAATAAAGAAGAAATGAATAGAAATCAGCAAATCATCCGAACGAGCCTGGTGGGTATCGCCGCCAACATCTTCCTTGCGGCCTTCAAAGCTGTGGCGGGATGGCTGGCCGGGTCGGTGGCCATTGTCATGGACGCCGTCAACAACCTCAGCGATGCTCTCTCGTCGGTCATCACCATCGTGGGGACCAAACTGTCGGAGAAACCCGCCGACCGCAACCATCCCTTCGGCTATGGTCGTGTGGAGTATTTCAGTGCGATCATCATCTCGGTCATCGTGCTGTCCACAGGTATCCTCTCTTTGGTGGAGAGCGTGAAAAAGATCTTCAATCCAACTCATCCGTCCTATACCGCCGTTACGCTGACCATCATCATTGTGGCCATCGTGGTGAAACTCGTTTTGGGCTGGTATGTCAAGAAGCAGGGGCGACAGCTAAAGAGCAATGCCCTCGAGGCCAGCGGTGCCGACGCCACCTTCGATGCCGTGGTGACGCTCTCCACCCTTGTCTCCGCCGGCATCATGCTTTTCGCGGAAGTCAACCTGGACGGCATACTCGGCTCCATCATCTCGCTCGTCATCATCAAGGCTGGTATCGAGATGATAGGGGCTCCCGTCGGACAGCTCCTCGGCGAGAGCATATCCAAGGACATGATGCACAACATCGAGCAGGACGTGAAGCAGTTTGCAGGTGTGCTCGGTGTCTATGACATCATCCTCAACTACTACGGTCCCAACGCCATCATCGGCTCGCTTCACATCAGCGTTCCCGACACGATGATCGCTGTGCGCATACATGGGCTCACGCGCTCCATCACCAAATTGCTTTACGACAAATATCACATCATTATTACTGTAGGCATTTATGCCGTATGCACCAGCGAGAAAGGAAAAGAGCTGCAAAAGGGTATCATGAACTTTGTAGAGCGCTACCCACACGTGGAGCAAATCCACGGCTATTTCTATCTTGAGGAGAAGCGCGCCATCTCTTTTGACGTGGTGCCCGACGATACCATCCGCGACGACAACGCCTTCCAGTTCCAACTCATGCAAGCAATCCGCAAGGTTTACCCCGGCTATATTTTTAGCATCGTCATTGACCATGTCTATTACAAGTGAGCCTTGAAAAGATTCACGAACCTGGCAATGGAGCCGAAGGCTGCCCCGTTGCAGCTCCTCTTGCAAATCACTCGGGAGGCGAACTGCCTCTGAGTGTCCTGCGTTGGGGCCCCTCTGACTTTTGGCTGCCTGTTGAAGCTGGCAAAAATCGATCATTCCCAACTACATCGTCATGCAAGTCATATCCACTCCCGAGTGACCTGCAAAGAGCCAGTTGTCTATGATTTGGAGGTTATTCGTTTCAGAATGTCAGGAGATATTATTATATTCACATGACTCAGGCACGGGACAGATGTTTCCACCATCATTTCCAAACTATGACCATCGACATTTAAATATCGTTGTAAGAATAAGATATTTTATATCTATCCGTCTCTTTGAGATAATTTGCCTCATGATGCTAAAAAGGCTGACTTGATATTCTCAGGTCAGCCTTTTTATGAATATGCATATTCAGATTATCCCAGGAAGCCTAGCAGGATTCCGGCAGCTACTGCCGAACCTATGACTCCTGCCACGTTCGGACCCATCGCATGCATGAGCAGGTGATTGTCCGGGTCGAATTCTCTTCCAACTATCTCAGAAACCCTTGCGCTGTCAGGCACGGCAGAAACGCCTGCGTTGCCGATAAGCGGATTTATCTTGTGTCCAGGCTTCAGGAACAGATTCCATAGCTTCACGAAGAGGACTCCGCACGCCGTAGCAATCACGAATGACAGCAGGCCAAGGATGAAAATCTTCACCGAGTTTCCCGTGAGGAATTTGTCCGCCTGGGTTGAAGCTCCGACGGTAAGTCCGATCAAGGTGGTCACCGTGTCCACGATAGGACCTCTGGCCACTTCCGCCAGACGTCGCGTGACCCCGCTCTCCTTAAGCAGGTTTCCGAAAAAAAGCATGCCAAGCAAAGGCAGTCCGGAAGGCACGATGAAGGCAGTGAGCAGGAAGCCGATGACAGGGAAGAAAATCTTCTCTTTCTGGCTTACGACCCTTGGCTTAGGCATTCTTATCAGTCTTTCTTTCTTCGTGGTGAGGAAGATCATGATAGGCCTCTGGATCACAGGAACGAGAGCCATGTACGAATATGCGCTGACTGCTATGGCACCCATCAGGTCCGGTGCGAGCTTGGAAGACAGGAATATGGCCGTAGGCCCGTCCGCTCCGCCGATGATGCCTATGGCACCAGCCTGATTAGGATCGAATCCCAAGACAAGCGCTAGCAGATAGGCTCCGAATATTCCCATTTGGGCAGCGGCTCCGATCAGAAGCAGGCGGGGTTGCGAGATGAGGGCGGAGAAATCGGTCATGGCGCCTATCCCAAGGAATATAAGAGGCGGGTACCAGCCCTGTTTTACTCCTTGGTAGAGAGTGTTGAGAACGGAGCCATCCTCATAAATGCCTATGTTAAGACCAGGGAACATAGGAATGTTCCCGATTATCATGCCGAATCCGATCGGCACCAGGAGGAGAGGCTCCCAACCTTTGATAATAGCTATAGCGATAAAGCCTATCCCTATAGCAATCATGATTAGATTCTGCCACGTAACATTGGCGAAACCAGTGAAATGCCAGAATTGCTGGAGGCTTTCAATGACGGTATCCATTCAGAATCAGGCCTATGCTATTTTCACTATATCCTGGTCAACGTTCACTGAGTCACCTTTGCTTACCAGCACGGCTGTGACAGTTCCGTCCGCAGAGGCGTCAATTTCATTTTCCATCTTCATGGCTTCAAGGACAGCCACTTTCTGACCGGCCTTGACCTTGTCGCCAACCTTGACCGACACCTCGAGGATGACTCCCGGCATCGGGGCCTGGACAGGCTTGCCTTCTCCCGATGCTGCAGGAGCAGCCTGAACGGCTGGCGCAGGGGCGGCAGCAGGTGTCGCGGTGACCGGAGCTGCTGCTGGGGCGGCAGGAACTACCGGTGCGTTCTCCATCTCAACTTTGTAGGATGCGCCATTGACGGTTACGTCAGCGATGTTCCCTTCAACTGAATTGATGTCAACGGAATAATCGTTGCCATTGATCTTGAATTTGTAAGTCTTCATATTAATCACTGTTATTTTCTTGGTAATTGTCTGAAATTCTGCGTTTTCTCGTTCCATTGGCTCCCAGGCGCCGGCTTGATGGTGATCACATAGCTCTCGGCATCGTGAACTCCCCCTCCCAGATAATCATCCAGGGCAAGGGCTATGGCAGCGAAGGCCTCGCCGCCGAATTCTTGCGACAGGGCGATGGAGATGGCGGCGGCAACCTCCGGAGACATATTCTCTGAATATTTCTTCGAGGCTTTTTTCGCCTTTGGTTTTTTCTCCCTTGTGCTTCGATTCCCTATCGCAGTGAATACGAAAGCAAGGACCGTCAGGGATATGAACACAGTCATCACTGAAATGAGAGTCAGGATCCATCCGTACGGATCCTTCTCCTTGACTTCCTGGCTTTTGGTCTTGGCGTTTACATCTCCGTTATAGCTGCCGGGAGTCGGAACCGAATTGTTCTCGATTTCGAAATCGGTCTCCTTTATGCCTGCGGGGACTTTCTTCACGCTTCTGTCGGGCTGAAGATCTTCAGGCACCTTCAGAGAGTCGATTATCGTCCTTCCGTCGTTGCTGACCATGTAGACGGTCTGGCCTTTCTCCACGATGAAGTTCGTGTAATACGTGCCCTTCTCTCCGCTTCCGCCGGCAAAGAACAGTACGCTTTGGCGAGGTTTCAGAGTCGTGGACTTGTCATTGGCGGGGATGCGGTATTTCTTCAGATCCGAGCGATCGTTGGTCAGGTAGCATCCGCCATAGCTGACAGTACCGTAGGAATTGTTGAACAGCTCTATCCATCCGCTCCTGATCCCGAAATCGTCAACCAGTCCTGTCTCGTTGTCCGCGACGATCTCAGTGACCCTCATGTCAGAGAGATTCTGCGCAGATAGCGTTGCGAGGCAGGATAGCAGTCCGGCAGCAATTGTTAATATATTTTTATATCTCATTTTACAAAGGCAGATTGTCATGTTTCTTAGCAGGGATGCTCTGCTTCTTACCGGCCAGAGCTTCCAAGGCTCTGATCACGCGAAAACGAGTGTTGCGAGGCTCTATCACGTCATCTATGTAACCTTTTTCCGCAGCCTGGTAAGGATTGCTGAACAATTCCTCATATTCCGCTTTTTTCTCGGCGCGCAGCTTTGCCTTCTCCGCCGGGTCTTCGACGGCTTTCATCTCCTTGGCATACAGCACGTTTACGGCCCCATCAGCACCCATGACCGCAATTTCTGCCGATGGCCATGCGTACACAATGTCAGACCTTAAATGCTTGCTGCTCATTACGATGTATGATCCGCCGTAGCTTTTCCGCAGCTCTACGGTAACCTTCGGCACCGTGGCTTCACCGTAGGCGTAAAGGAGTTTTGCCCCGTTTGTGATGACGGCGCCGTATTCCTGCTGCGTTCCAGGCAGGAAGCCTGGCACGTCCACCAGCGAAACTATAGGAATATTGAATGCGTCGCAGAAGCGCACGAAGCGAGCCCCTTTCCTAGATGCGTTGATGTCCAAAACTCCTGCCAGCACTTTCGGCTGGTTTGCGACAATGCCTACGCTGCGTCCGTTCAGGTGTGCGAAGCCGACGATGATGTTCTTGGCGAAATTCTTGTGGATTTCAAAGAATTTCCCATCGTCAGCTATGCTGGCTATTACCTTGTACATGTCGTAAGCCTGATTAGGATTGTCCGGGATGATCTCGTTCAAAGAGTCGTCTGCCCTGCACACAGGATCGTCGGTAGCCACCCTGGGGGCTTCTTCCATGTTGTTCTGCGGAATGAAGCTTAGCAATTCCTTAATTATGTCTATTCCTTCCTGCTCGTTCTCGGCAGCGAAATGAGCCACGCCGCTCTTGGATGCATGCACGCTGGCTCCGCCAAGCTCTTCCTGGCTCACCTCCTCTCCCAGCACGCTCTTGACCACGGCAGGTCCAGTCAGGAACATGTAAGATGTGTTCTTGACCATTACAGTGAAATCGGTGAGGGCAGGGGAGTATACGGCTCCTCCGGCACAAGGACCGAATATTCCGGATATCTGAGGAACTACCCCTGAATATAGGATGTTCCTTTCGAATATTTCTCCGTATCCTGCCAGCGCATCTACGCCTTCCTGTATTCTGGCCCCGCCCGAATCGTTCAGGCTGATCAGCGGCGCTCCGTTGCGAGCAGCCAGATCCATTACTTTGCACATCTTTTCAGACATGGTCTTTGAGAGAGAACCACCCGATACGGTGAAATCCTGTGCGCACACATAGACCAGGCGGCCGTTTATCGTTCCCATTCCTGTAACGACGCCGTCTCCGTCAAAATGTTCTTTCTCCATACCGAAATTAGCGCAGCGATGATGCACGAACATGTCGTACTCTTCAAAGCTGTTCTCGTCCAATAGAAGGGCTATTCTTTCCCTAGCCGTGAGTTTGCCTTTGGCATGTTGAGCGTCGATTCTTTTCTGGCCTCCGCCAAGCTTGGCTGCTGCCCTGCGATCGACGAGCTTTTTTATGTTCTCCTGCTGGATGCTCATATTGCTTAATGTATATTTAACTATTCAAAATAATATTGAACTCGCAAAAATACTTAACAATCTTCAAACTATCAAGCACGAAAGGTGCTTTTGTCAATTTCGTTTTTTCTGACATTCTGCCATTCAGACATGCGCTGTTCAGTCCGTTCAGATGGCAGGCGGTGTGGCGCAGCGTGCGGTACATCGCCGTCAGGGAGTCCTATTTCACGCTCACGGCAAGCGCAGCCAAGCGAACTTCTTCGGCAGCCACTTGGCATGACTCGTCAGTTGAATGCAGGGAGAGAATGTCCTCCAATTGCGGTTATTGCTTAAATCGTTTCACGCTTCGGATAAAATGATGCCTCCGCAAATTCGTAAAATATGCTTACGGCGATTGCGGAGGCGGGTTATTGAATATAAATGATTCTTACTCCTTGATGACTTTCTTCCCATCTACGATGTAGATGCCCTTTGGCAGACCGTCGAGCGAAGTGCCGAGAGCGAGGTTTCGCGCACGATGCGATCGACTACCATCTTGTTTGTTGGTCGTTGGTTACTCTTAGGCGATGATTCGGATTTCGCCTATCGGCTTGCCGTCTCTCCTGATGTCGATGGTTCGCATGTCGCCGTACTTCACGCCGGGGGTGAACTCCGCGCCGTTGAGTTCCTTCAGGTCGGCTACGGGGTTGGGCTTCGGTCGGGGTATCGGGGGGAAGATGTGTATGATGATGATTCCGCCACCGGTAACGACGATGATGATGCCCTTGAACCTGTCGCGCCACTTCACCCTGATGGGCACCGAACCGCAGCCGTGGTCGGGGTCGAAACTATATACTCCACCGGCACCGGGGCGAGCCACCTCGCCCGCCATTTCGATGATACGCCTGCCGATGGCGTTCCTCGTGGCGCTGTTGTAGCGTGAGAAGTTGCGCACGGTGTCCGTTCCGATGTTCTCCACCGCTTTCTTGTTTACGACCATTGGCCGGGGGCGCCTGTTGATGTTCTTCGTTTCCATTTCTTCTTGATTTTAAGGATGAAACATATTGTTTTTTTGTTATTCTCCTCCCGCCCTCAAAAGCGGCGAGAGGAGAAACTTCCTACGCTCTTTGACGTCTGATACACTCCATAGGATGAGATCGTTTGACTCTTCTCTTTGTTCCTAAAGAATGAATGGGCTATTATTAATAGTCATCAAATCTCATACTGCCTTTGAAGTTCAGGCTGACGGTGTGCTCCTTGCCGTCTCCATACTCTCCTTCACCCTTTACCTTGCCGTTCTTCAGTACGATTTCGAAGACAGGCTTGCCGCCTTCGCTGCCGAGAAGTTTTACATAGAGCGTGCCGCTCATGAAGACAGGATATGAAGTCTTGGGTTCTCCATAAGTATCGAAGATTAAATTAGGATTATAGCATTCGACGCTCCAATACCACCCGTCGTGTTCAGGCTCTTTCTTCGTCAGGTCGATAGTCTTGCCATCGTGGGGCTCTTTCCCCGCCATTATTTTAATGCCCTTATTTTCCGACACAAAGAGAACTATATCGTATTTGCCTTCATTAAATTCGTCTTCATCTATTCCCGCATCGATTATCGGCATTGTGACACCGTCGAGGATAATTTCTCCGCCGCCCGGGGTGTCACCTCCGCTTCCTATGGCAGCCTTGAGTTCTTCCAGTTTTTGGATAATCTGTGCGAGGGCTGCGGCTGCGCTGGTGTTGCCGCTGTTCACGGAGGCGATGAGGCTGTTGATGGCAGCAGTAACTTCGCCAATCTTCGTAGCGATGGTGGTCTGACCGGTGCCGAGCGCCTCAATCTGCGTCTTCATGGCATTGAGGGCGGCTACCACGGCGTCGAACTTGTCGCTGTAGTCGGGCATTGCCTTGATGGCCGCCTCGATGGCAGAGAGCTTGTCGCCGTAGTCGGGCAGGTT
>Ga0256405_10011261_pt1 | contig 11484 bp, 9 predicted proteins | sample RumenRJG_02DNA_FD_189096 | JGI IMG/M metagenome (GOLD analysis project Ga0256405, IMG submission 189096) | Bovine rumen microbial communities from Lethbridge, Alberta, Canada - RJG_02 | ecosystem: Host-associated > Mammals > Digestive system > Stomach > Rumen | place: Canada: Alberta | collected...
CGATTCATCTCAGATACCTCTTGTACTTTTGAATTTCACCAACGGCGAGTCAGTGATGTTTCAAATCTACTTGAGGTATCTTTTTGCGTCAACTCCTGTCACGTTCCAAGTATACAGGAAGCTCCTTATCGGCTTATTATTGTTTCTCTGTATCGGACGCGCGTTTCCTACACGCCCGCCTGCCTTTGGGCCTGCGGCGCGTATTTCTCCGGAGCTTGGAGTTTTCCTTTTGTGGTAAAGAATTGTTGTGAATAACATTGTACCACAGAAAGATTATGGCATATGCGAGCGGAATGTTCAACTAATAATTGACGAAAGTTTCGCGGAAAAGGTCACAACACAATCTGGTAAATTCAATTGCAATTATTAAATGAGATGATACATTTTGGCAAGCTATGGCACACAGAGGAACGAGCTTATCGCAATTCAAATCCCTCCCGCTGCGCCAAAAAAATCGTCTCCCGAACGAGAGACGATTTTTTGTTCATCCTGACACCGGGAATGTTCTTGCCAATGACAGGGTTTTTCTGTATACTATAAACTGAAGTGTTATTGCGAGGTCAACGCCATGGGTGACAACATCTTCCGCGCCGTCCAATCGACGCTCATTTACATCGAGCGCGGCGACGAGTATCTGATGCTCCACCGCACGAAAAAAGAGAACGATCTCAACCACGACAAATGGATCGGCGTGGGCGGCAAGTTTGAGCCCGGCGAGGCGCCGGAGGACTGCGCCCTGCGCGAGACGCGCGAGGAAACCGGCCTCACGCTGACGCGCTGGCGCTACCGCGGCATCGTTACCTTCATCTCTGACATTTACGAAACCGAATACATGCATCTGTTCACCGCCGACCAATGGACGGGCGCGATCAAGGAATGTGACGAGGGCGAGCTGGCGTGGATCAAAAAGGAAAAGCTCCTGTCCCTCAAGCTCTGGGAGGGCGACAAGATCTTTCTCCGCCTGCTCGACTCCGACGCGCCGTTCTTCTCCCTCAAGCTGAAGTACGAGGGCGACACGCTGGCGCTCGCCCAGCTCAACGGCGAACGTATCCAATGAGAGGTAATCTCCATGAAGTTTTCCAGTAAAGTTGAAAAATGCCAGCTCTCCCCCATCCGCAAGTTCTATCCCTATGCGGTGGCGGCGCAGAAGCAGGGCAAAACCATCTATCATCTGAACATCGGCCAGCCCGACGTCGAGACGCCGAAGGCGTTCTTTGACGCGGTGCGCGACTTCTCCTCCCCCGTCATGGCGTACACCGCCTCCCCCGGCCTGCCCGCGCTGATCGAGGCGATCCGGGGCTATTACGCCAAGCTGGGGATGCACTTCGACACGGACGACATCCTCATCACCACCGGCGGCAGCGAGGCGCTGGCGATCACGATGCAGTGCGTGCTCGACGACGGCGACGAGATTTTAATTCCCGAACCGTTCTACCCCAACTACAGCACCATGGCCTACACCTGCGGCGCGAAGATCCATCCCGTTCCCACCAAGCCGGAGGAGGGCTATTGGTACGCCGACCGCGCGCGCATCGAGGCGGAGATCAACGAGCACACCCGCGCGATCCTGCTCACTAACCCCGGCAACCCCACCGGCACGGTGCTGACGGGCGAGGAAATGCGGATGCTGGTGGACGTTGCCAAGGAGCACGACCTGTTCCTCATCGGGGACGAGGCGTACCGCGAATTCGTCTACGGCGGCGAGGGGCTGCGCTCCTTCGGCGAGTTCCCCGACGCGGCAGAGAACGTGGTCATCATCGACACCTGCTCCAAGCGCTTTTCCGCCTGCGGCGCGCGCGTGGGCTGCCTCATCACCCGCAACAAAGAGCTGATGAACCACGCGATGAAGTACGCGCAGGCGCGGCTGTGCGTGGCGACGCTCGACCAGACCGCCTGCGCCCACCTCTACAGCGTGGGGCCGGAGTACTTCGCCGCGGTGCGCGAGGAGTACAAGCGCCGCCGCGACACGGTCATGCGCAAGCTGCGGGAGATCTCCGGCGTGGTGTGCGAGTGTCCGAAGGGTGCGTTCTACCTGATGGCGGCGCTGCCCGTGGACGATGCGGACAAATTCCAGATGTGGCTGCTCAAAGAGTTCGACGACCACGGCGACACGGTGATGTTCGCCCCCGGCGAGCCGTTCTACGCCACTCCCGGCAAGGGGCGCAACGAAATTCGCATCGCCTACGTCATCGAACAGAAAAAGCTGGAGCGCGCGCTCGATCTGCTGCGGCTGGGGATTGAGTCGTACAACAACCGATCAAAAAGATGACCGCTTTTCGCGGTCATCTTTTTTGCTTATTTCGTCAGCTGTTCCAGCGCCGCCAGTCGCAGGCAGACGCAGAACACCGCCATGGCCTCCTCCAATTCAGACAGCGGGGGCAGGCTCGGCGCGACGCGGATGTTGCTGTCCTGCGGGTCCTTGCCATAGGGGAAGGTCGCGCCCGCGTCGGTCATCACGACGCCCGCTTCCTTGCACAGCTCCCATGTGCGCTTGGCGCAGCCGGGCTTCACGTTCACGGAGACGAAGTAGCCGCCCTTGGGATCGTGCCAAGTCGCGAGGCCGCGGGGCTTAATCTCGCGGTCGAGCACGTCCACGACCAGCTTAAACTTCGGGCCCATGATCGCCGCGTGCTTCTTCATCAGCTCCAGTGTGTGCGCCTTGTTCTTGAGGTACTTGACGTGTCGGAGCTGATTGACCTTATCATACGAGATGAGCTGAATGCCCATCAGCTTCTGCATATACTTCATGTTCGCGCTTGAGCAGGCAAAGCACGCGATACCCGCGCCGGGCAGCGTGATCTTCGAGGTGGACGCGAACTCGAACACCATGTCGGCGTTGCCGTACTGCTCGCAGAGGCTCAGGATGTCCGGGAAGGGTACATAGTCGCCGGTGAACTCGTGGACGCCATAGGCATTGTCCCACATCAGCAGGAAGTCCGGCGCGGCGGGCTTCATGGACGCGAGACGGCGGATGGTGTCGTCGGAGTAGATCACGCCATCGGGGTTGGAGTACTTCGGCACCGTCCAGATGCCCTTGACCTTGGGGTCGCGGATCAGCTCCTCCACCATGTCCATATCGGGGCCGGTCTCGGTCATGGGAATGGTGATGAGCTCAAAGCCAAAGCTCTCAGTGATCTTGAAATGGCGGTCGTAGCCCGGCGCGGGGCAGAGCCACTTGAGCCCCGTCTCCTGCGACCACGGCTTTTCGCTGTGGAGCAGGCCATGGGTCATCGCCTTGGCAACGGTATCGTACATCAGCGTGAGGCTGGCGTTGCCGCCGGCGAATACCTGCTCCGGCTTGCAGCCCAGCACGTCGGCAAAATACGCGCGCGCCGACGGCAGTCCCGCCAGCTCGCCGTAGTTGCGGGCGTCGATGCCGTCGTCCACGCAGTCGGCGGGATCGGACAGCACGGTGAGGATGTCGCTGACCAGATCGAGCTGCTGTTTCGAGGGCTTGCCGCGCGCCATGTTCAGCTTGAGGCCCTTGGCCTTGATGGCTTCGTACTCCGCGAGTGTCTTGGCGTACTCTTCCTTCGCCTGCGCGGGGGTGAGATCGTTATAGTTCATAAGCCGTCTCCTTTCGCTTGATTTCGCGCCCGCAGGCGCGAAAGGATTTGAATTGAAAAATCCGACGACATGTGCGTCGGATTTTTCTCTTTGCGCGGAGCGCCCGTGCGCCAACGGCGTGCGGGAAGCGCAGCGAAATCTTGTTCAAAAAAGTGCTTGCACTTTTTTGAGGCGTCAGCCGAACAGGGCCATGAGAGTACCGGCCGCGATCGCGGAGCCGATAACACCCGCAACGTTCGGGCCCATGGCGTGCATGAGCAGGAAGTTGGAGGGGTTCTCCTTCTGGCCGACGACCTGGGAGACGCGCGCCGCCATCGGGACGGCGGAGACGCCCGCGGAACCGATCAGCGGGTTGATCTTCTCCTTCAGGAACAGGTTCATCAGCTTGGCGAGCAGCAGACCGCCCGCAGTGCCGAAGCCGAAGGCGACAACGCCCATGACCATGATCTTGATGGTCTGCAGGGATAGGAACGTGGTGGCGGTCGCCGTCGCGCCGACGGTGAAGCCGAGGAAGATCGTGACAATGTTCATCAGCTCGTTGGACATGGTCTTCTGCAGACGGTCGGCGACGCCGGACTCCTTGGCGAGGTTGCCGAGCATCAGGCACGCGACCAGCGGCGCCGCGGAGGGCACCAGCAGCGCCACGAACACGGTGATCATGATCGGGAAGACGATCTTTTCCTTCTGGCTGACCTGACGCAGCGGGCGCATGGTGATCTTGCGCTCCTCCTTGGTGGTCAGCGCCTTCATGATCGGGGGCTGAATGACCGGCACCAGCGCCATATAGCTGTACGCGGCGACCGCGATGGGGCCGAGCAGCTCCGGCGCGAGGCGGGAGGTGACGTAGATGGCGGTCGGGCCGTCCGCGCCGCCGATGATGCCGATGGAGGAGGACTGCTTCGCGGTGAAGCCCATGAACTGGGTGCCCACGTAGGTCATGAAGATACCCAGCTGCGCGGCAGCGCCGAGGAGCAGGGACTTCGGATTCGCGATCAGCGGGCCGAAGTCGGTCATCGCGCCGACGCCCATGAAGATCAGGCACGGGTAGATGCCGAGCTTGACGCCGAGGTAGAGAATGTCCAGAAGACCGGCGGTCACGGTAACGGTGCCCATCTCCATGCCGTAGGCGGCGGCAGCCTCCTGCGCGGAGGCGACCGCCTGGAGCGTCGCCTCCAGCTCGGTGGAGCCCTGGGCGGTGAACTGGGCAATCACCTGCGCGACCTGATCCGCGCCGAAGGCGTTGTTCGCCGCGGCGAGCAATTGATCGGCGTAGGGCTGGATCACATCCGCCAACGCGCCGTCTTGCAGCAGCTGGTAGAGTTCAGCGGCCTGAATGGGATCGCCGTGGAACATATCCCAGTGGACGTGTCCGCTGGCGAAGAGGATCTCGTGGAACATATCCGCGCCGGGGAGGTTGGTGCACAGCATACCGAAGGCGATCGGGAGCAGGAGCAGCGGCTCGAACTGCTTGACGATCGCGAGGTACAGCAGGACGAAGGAAATGGCGATCATGACGATCATCTTCCAGTTGCCGCCCTGCGTGAACATGTAGAAGCCGGTCTGCTGCGCGAAGTTCAAAATAGCTTGCATTTTTCCAGCTTTCCTTTCAACACAGTTTTAAGAAGCGTTCCTATGTCACAGGCGACGCCTGTGACATCAGCCATGTTTCGCGGTTGCCGCGCAAGCGGCGAGCGAAACGGCGATCACTCGATCGGATAACGGCGCAGCCGTTTATCCGATCACGCAGAGCGTGTCGCCGGGGTTGACGGAAGCGCCCTTCTGCACTGCGACGGAGGAAACCGTGCCGGCGGAGGGAGCGAAGATCTCGTTCTCCATCTTCATCGCCTCGAGGATGAACAGGAGGTCGCCCTCCTTGACCGCCTGACCCGCCGTGACCTTGACGTCAAGGATGGTGCCGGGCATCGGGGAGGTGACGGCACCGGCGCCGCCGGCAGCAGGAGCAGCCGCGGGAGCCGCGGCGGGAGCGGGGGCAGCCGCCGGAGCGGGAGCAGCCGCGGGCGCGGGAGCAGCGACGGGACGGGGAGCGGCCGCCGGACGGGCGACAGGCGCGGAGTAGCCGCCGCGGCCGGAGCCGGCGGACTCGACGGTGACTTCATAGAGGGTACCGTTGACGGTAACGTTGTACTGCTTGATCATAGTGATGTTCTCCTTCAATTATACTTTTTTAATGGATGTGATGTTGATGCCGTGGGACGAAATGCCCGGTTCTTCCGAGAGCGCCGCCGTGATGGCCGCGATGACCTCCGGCGCAATGCCCGCCGGAGCAGGCGCTGCCGCGGGCGCCGCGACGGGTGCGGGAGCCGCGGCGGCAGGAGCCGGCGCGGGCTCGTTCTTCGCGAGCGCCACCATGACCTTGCCCATGATGGACGTGAGCACGATGATGCAGATCAGGCCGAAGAACACGACGCCGATACCGAACACGACAACAAAGAGCTTGCTGTATTCTGCTGCTGGCATGAATTTTCCCCTTTCCTTTAGATTTCTGATGATAAAGCCCCGCAGGGTTTCGCGCCCGCAGGCGCGAAATGAACCTGATCGAAATGTTTGACGACATGCGCGTCAAACATTTCTCTTTGCGCGGAGCGCCCGTGCGCCAACGGCGCGCGGGAAGCGCAGCGAAGCTTTTTCAAAAAAGTGCTTGCACTTTTTTGAGGGACATTACTGCATGGCGAGCACGTCGACAAACGCCTGAATGGCGGTCGCCGCCTGACCGAAGTCGCGCATCTGCTGATCGACGCCCAGCTTGATGAACGGGATCTTGTGCGCGTCCAGCGCCTTCTTGAGATACGGATACTCCATCTCCTCGGGGTCGCAGAACTGCTGCATGAACAGCACCAGGCCCTGCGCGCCGGACTCCTCCACCAGCTTCGCGACAAACTCGCCGCGGCGGTTCTGCTCGGAGGCCTCGTCGTAGAGCAGCACGTCGAAGTCCTGATCCGCGAACTGCTGACACAGCGCCATCATCGGATCGCCCTCTTCGCTGGCGTCCACGCGGATCGGGCGGGACTCGTGGGCAACGTCGTCCGCCGCGATGGCGACGTGGTTGTCCTTGAGGACCTTCAAAAGCGCGGGGCTGTCCACCACGATGCCGGAGGTGACGATCTTCACGCCGTTCCACTTGGCGGCGGGCAGCTTCTTCAGCTCCTCGTTGAGCGCGAGCAGCTTTTCGGTGTGCTCTTCCTTACGCATGAACCACGCGCTCTTGAGCACGGCGGAGCGCATGATCGGGTCGATCACGTCGCAGTGCTCGCTGGCGAGCTTGACGAACTCACGGCGCGCGGCGCGGGACTTGTTGTAGACCTTGATCGAGTTGCGGATGTCCTCATCCTCGATCTTGCCGCCCTTGATCTTCTCCAGCTCGGTCTTGACGTGGGTGTACTGCGCGCGGCAGAACTCCAGGCCAAACTGCGGGCGGCGGAACTGCGGATGGGCGAGGAAGATGGTGGGGAGCTTCCCCTCCATCATCACGCGGATGTTTTGCGTCATGGGGCGCAGGGTGTCGCAGATGGCGGGGGTGATGACGCCGTCGAGCAGGTCGCAGGTGCCGTCGAGCAGCATCTCCACGTCCAGCTGCGCGATGGTGCAATAGAACGTCGCGCAGTACTCCTTCGCCTTGGAGATGGTCTTCTTGTTGCTGCCCCACATACCGAACGGCACCATGCCGGCGGCGTGGACCAGCTCCTCGGGGGCGTAGTACGGCATCACGCCGATGCACTTGTAGCCCGCGTCCTTATACTTTTTGAGCTGTGCCTTGGGGCTGGCGGCGGCAGCGGTAAATTCCTGAACCAAAGATTCGATACTCATTGTTTCCGCCCTCCCTTATTTCTTGTTGGCCTGCATCGCCTCAACGAGGCCCTGCACGCGGGTTTCATACTGCGCTTCGTTGAAGTTGCGCGGGTCGGCCTGGTCGCCGTCGAAGCCGGCGCAGGGGATGCCCAGATCCTTCGTGAAGCGGCGCTGCATCTCCGCCATGTAGCCGGACCACGGCTTGCAGGAGCGGTTGTAGTGGACGAGCACGCCGTCGACCTTGTTCTCGCGGCAGATGCCCTCGCGCCAATCGACGCCCTGCTCGATACATACGCTGTTGGGCGCCTTGCAGTACGCCTTGACCATCTCGTCGTAGCTGTTGTAGACGAAGCCGAACGCCGGGGCGTAAACGACGGCGGTGACGTTCACGCCGTTCGCCTTGAGCGGCTTGAACAGGTTCGGCAGCTTCGGCCAGCAGGGGATGCCCTCGAACATAACGCGGTACTGCTCCGGGAACGGCGTGGTGGTCGTGCCCTCCTTGATCGCCTTGTCAAGATCCTTTTCCAGCAGCTCGAAGGCCTCCGCCGCCTGCACCTTGCCGCGGGCGGTGACCACGTCCGCCATGTGGTTGAACAGGTCGAAGCCGGAGTAGGGCGCGGGCTTGTACTGAAGGTAGTCGCACACGCGCAGCCATGCCTGCGCGGTGCGGTTGGCATGCTTGCAGGCGTCGTCGAACTTCTGCTGGTCGAACTTCTTGCCGGTGAGCTTTTCAAGGTCGTGGATGGCGTTGTCGAACTGGGCGCGGATGTAGGCGACGTAGTCGTCGTTGACCTCGACGGTATTATTATAAGGTACGTCGATCATGATAAGAGGAATATTGCACATACGCGCGATGTTCTCGTACCACTTGGTCATGCAGTTGCAGATGTTGTTGCAGCACAGCACGAAATCCGGCTGCGGAATACGCATCTGCTTGTACGGCTGGATCGCGTTGAGGCGAAGCTCCTTCTCGCGGCCCTCGGGGAGCGCCTCGATCTCATGGATATCGTCGATGACGATATAGGGCTTCATGGTCTTGGGGTCCTTCTTGGGCTTGCCGGTCGCCTCGTCGATGACGACGTTGCCGTTCTCGTCCTTGAGCGGCTTGCCGCTGTTGGGGTCGATGACGAACTCGCCGGTCTCAAGGTCGATCTTGCGGGACGCGCGCTTGCCCGCCGCGTAGGCGAGGCTGATGCGGGCGTAGCCGCAGATGTCGTTGTCGAAACCCAGATCCTCGGCGGCCTGGCACATGATCTCACCGTCGCGCTGGGCGGCGATGCCGGCGGCCTGGTTCTCGGGATACATGACGTTCAGGTCGAACGCCTCGGCCAGCTCGCAGGGGAATTTGGAGCTGGACCAGCCGACGAGCTTGCCCTGCTTTTTGGCTTCGCGGGCGTCGGCATAGACGTCGTCCACGACCTTGCGCAGCGCGAGTACGCCGGGACTTACTTCTTTAGGCATAACTGTCTCCTTTCCTTTTTAGGCCCCCTTTCGCAAAGGGGGCTGTCGCCGCAGGCGACTGGGGGATCGATCCCTCCGTCACCGCCTTTGGCGGTGCCACCTCCCTTTCGCAAAGGGAGGCTTTTTACTTGGATGCTTTCTGGTACGCAAACAGCGCCGCGCCGAGCGCGCCGTTGTACTGCGTGAGCGGGCTGGTGTGAATTTCGTGCTGCAACTGGTTTTGCAGCGCCTTCACGATGCCGTGGTTCTGCGCCACGCCGCCGGTCATCACGACCTCGTCCCGCACACCGACGCGGTGGCACAGACCCACCACGCGGGCGGCGACAGAGCGGTGGATGCCGTCGATGATGTCGCACTTGTCGGTGCCCATGGCGAGCTGGGAGATGACCTCGCTCTCGGCGAACACCGTGCAGGTGGAGCTGATGCCGATCTCGCGGGTCGAGCGGTCGCCCAAATCGCCCAGATCGCGGGTGTTGACCTCCAGCACGCGCGCCATCACGTCGAGGAAGCGCCCCGTACCGGCGGCGCACTTGTCGTTCATGACGAAGTTCTTCATCATGCCGTCCTCGATCTCGATGACCTTGACGTCCTGCCCGCCGATGTCGATGACCGTGCGCACCTTCGGAAACAGGAAGGTCGCGCCCTTGGCGTGGCAGGAAAGCTCCGACATCTGCATGTCGGCAAGGCCCTCCAGCGAATTTCTGCCGTAGCCGGTGGCGAGGATGAAATTCATCTCCTCGCGCTTCATCTTCGCGTCCGCCAGCACGCCCTCAATGGCGCGCTGCGGGCCGGAGGTGCCGGTGCCGACCGCGACAAGGGACTTGCCGACGATCTCGGCGCCGTCCTTCAAAATGACGCATTTCGACGCGGTGGAGCCGACGTCGATGCCCATGGTAAAAATACTCATAAAGATTCTCCTCGGCGGGCGGCTTGCGCCGCCCGCTCGGTGTGATTACTTGTTGGCGTAGAGATTGTCGAAATCTCTGATGATTCTCGGCAGGAGCATCTGGTGGAACGGGCAGATGCTCACCGGATTCTGATAGCAGGAGTTGACGAACGCCTGGATGTACGGGCGCATGTCGTTCATGTCCACGATCTCGTCGCACAGGCCCAGCTTCGCGCAGTACTTGGGACGGGACTTGTCGCTGTACTCCTGAATGAGCTTGTTCATCTTGTCGATGGTGGGCTGGAGGTCGTTGCCAGCCTTCTGCTCCTTCACCAGACGGCGCGCGTACATCGCGGTCGCCGCGGTCTCGCCGTGCATGACGTAGATCTCGGTGGTCGCGGTGCCGAGGGAGAAGGCGTTGTTGTCGTTGCCCTGCGGGCCGCCGAGGACGTAGTGCGCGGCGGCGGTGCCCTTGCGCAGCGTGATCTCCATCATCGGCAGGTTGCTGGACTGGATGGAGTAAATGAGGCTCTGGCCGAGGCCGAGGAGCTCCGCGCGCTCGGCGTCGTTGCCGACGTCGATGCCCGTGGTGTCCTGAATCCACAGCATCGGGATGCGGTCGCGGTCGCACAGCGTGACGAACTCGTTCATCTTGATGAGGCCCTGGCGGTACAGCTTGCCGCCGACGCCCATCGCCTGACCGTAGGTCGCCATCTTGTACTCGGGGTAGTTCATCAGCATGCCCTGCATGTTGGCGACGACGCCGACGAGCATACCGTCGATCTTGGCAAGGCCGGTGATCATCTCGGGGCCGTAGCCGTGCTTGAACTCCATGAACTCCGAGCCGTCGAACAGACGCGCCATGACCTCATACATATCATAGCTGCGCTTCTGGTTGAACGGAACGATGGAATACAGGTCGTTGGGATCGAACAGCGGCTCTTTGGGATCGTCCACGCGGAAGAACTCGGGATCGTAGGCGGGGAGGTAGTCCATGTACTTGCGGATGGCGTCGAGCATGCCCTCTTCGTCCACCTGCACCTCGCGGAAGAAGCCGGTCTCGCCGTAGTGGATGGCGACGGTGCCGGGGATGTCCGCCTTGAGGTTCTTCTGCGCCTCGATGAGCTTTTCGGCCTCTTCCAAGTCGACGTAGCCCTTGGGGTTCATGCCGCCGACGATGCCCGCGCCGCCGACCGCCATGTTGGCGTCCTCATGCGCGATGAGGATGGTCGGGCTGATGGAGTGATAGCCGCCGCCCGCGGGGTTGGTGCCGTAGATACCGACGATGACGGGCACGCCGACCTGGTTCAAATCGCTGTTGCGATAGAACGGCGTGCCGCCGCCGCGGCGGTTGGGGTACACCAGCTCCTGCTGGTCGAGCTTCACGCCCGAGCAGTTGAGCACGTACACCAGAGGGATGTGCAGGCGCTTGGCGGTGTCGCTGCCGCGGAGCAGATCGTCCGCCTGACCGGGCACCCACGCGCCGGCGAGCTTCTTGTTGTCGCTGGCGATGATGACGGCCCACTTGCCGTCGATGCGGCCGAGGCCCTTGACGATGCCGTCGCTGCCGTCCTTGTTGTCGCCGGGGTTGTAGAGGCTGTTCAGCGGGCACCATGTGTCCTCGTCGACCAGCTCCATGACGCGCTGCATGGCGGTCCACTGGCCGCTCTCGTTGAGGGACTCGGTGGAGCGGCCCGCCTCAAGCGCGGCGTCGCGCAGGGCATGGATCTCCTGCTCGACCTCCTGGATCTCGGCGATGTTCT
>Ga0256405_10011262_pt1 | contig 11484 bp, 13 predicted proteins | sample RumenRJG_02DNA_FD_189096 | JGI IMG/M metagenome (GOLD analysis project Ga0256405, IMG submission 189096) | Bovine rumen microbial communities from Lethbridge, Alberta, Canada - RJG_02 | ecosystem: Host-associated > Mammals > Digestive system > Stomach > Rumen | place: Canada: Alberta...
GGGATACAACGGAGCGCCCTGAGGCGGTTGCCGCAGGCACAGTGAAGCTTATCGGCACGGACATGGAGCGTGTCTACAGCGAAGCAAAGCGTCTTTTGACCGATGAGGCTGAGTACAGCCGCATGGCAGAGGCGGTAAATCCGTATGGAGACGGAAAGGCAGCAGAGCGCATTGTTCAGGCTGTGCTTTACCACTATGGTCTTGCGGCAGAGCCGCCGCAGCGTTTCAGCGGTGTTGAATAAAAGAAAATATGAGGGATTCACATGAAGGATGACAGCGAAAAGAACGTAGAAAATCCGAAGAATCCATGGGAGAATTATGAGGAGCTGCGCAGAGTTGTCTGGGCAGCTTCAATTTTTTTCGGGCTTGGAATTTATCTTGCGACAACAGTCGGTGTATGCATCTGGCTCGGAATGAAATTTGATGAATTTTTCGGAACAGAGCCGAATGGACTCCTGACGGGGATAGTCATGGGTTTCCCTGTGGCAATCTATTCGGTTTATAAAAAAATGAGAAGAAAAGAATAGTTTTTCCTTGCGCTTACATATTTATTCGCAGTATAATAATGTCAAGTTGTGTTCAGTATTCATCTGAGGCTTAGGGCCGGGGAGGAATATGAAAAAATTCTTATCAGTTTATGGCCGGGGCGGCATATGGATGATCCACCTCCTGGCAGTCTGCACGCTCATATTTTTCTTTGTTCTGCTTTTTCAGGGAAGAGGGGAACTTATAGGCGCGCTTTTTGTTGGGTATTTTACGGCAGCCTTATGTTGTTGGACCATGACGAACCGCATGAGCGGGGCGGCTTTCGATGAGAAGAAGGCAGTCCGGCAGTTCAGGCGTGGACCGTTTATTCGGTTCGGGTCGCTGGCAGCGATTCTGGCAATTATGGCAAAGATTTCATCATCAGCCTTCTTCGTCACTATCGTGGGCTACTTCCTGTTCATGTTTCTTGCGTTTGGATGTCTTATAGCATCCAGATTCCTGAAGTCTGGTGGGAATTGATATTTTAAAAGCAAAGGAGGGGGGTTTATGGACAAAATCGGTGTCCGCGAGGTCATAGAGATTGGCGGCTATACATTTAACGAGCATACCATTCTCATGACATGGCTTACGATGGCAATCGTAATCCTGGTCGCGGTACTGGCGACGCGGAATCTTAAAGAGGTTCCGACGGGATGGCAGAACGCAGTTGAGGCGATTGCGGAGCTTTGGGAGACCCAGGTCAAGAACATGATCGGCAAAGAAGGACTTTTCCTTGTCCCGCTTTTCATGACATTGTTCCTGTATCTGATGATAGCCAACTGGCTTGGTCTGACTCCGGGGATGGAATCTCCGACAAACGATTTGAACACGACGCTGAGTATGGCTATCCTGATGACATTCTTCGTCAATCACGGCGTTGGAATTGCGAAACAGGGAATCGGCCATCTGAAGCATTTCGTTGAGCCGTTTGCGCCGTTCATCATCGTAAATGTTATCGAAGAATTGTCGCGGCCGGCATCACTTGCCTTCCGTCTTTTCGGTAATATTCTGGCAGGTGAGGTTCTTATCATTATCATCCTGGCTCTTGTGCCGGGTGTTGTGAACTGGCTGCCAAGTACACCGTGGGTGCTTTTCAGTATCTTCGTCGGCGTTGTACAGGCATACATCTTTACGATGCTTTCAATCACGTACATTGCGCCGTCTGTCAAGAAGCATCACGACTGATTTGATTTTAGCAAGCCGTGGCGGGCTGCGGTTTTAAAACCGCGAGATTCAGCCAATTATTTTAAAAATTTTTTATTTATTTAAGGGAGGATTTTTTCCATGTCACCAGTTATTATGTCTCTTATCGCAGTTATGGTTATTATGTGTGTTGCAGCTGCTATGGCTGTTTACGGCGATTCCAAGGTTCTCAGCCGTCTTATGGAAGGTATCACACGTCAGCCGGAAGCTAAAGATGCACTCTTCACGAACGCACTCGTTTCCTGCGGTCTTATCGAGTCCATGCCGATCATCGCAACTGTCGTTGTTCTTATCCTTATCTTCGCTAACCCGCTCCTCGCAAAATAAGCCAGAGTGAACAGAAAGGCGGCAGCTTTACGGCGGTCGCCTTTTCATAAGGTAAGGAGGTATAGGGATGTTAGACATCAACTCTACATTTTTTGTGCAGATTTTGAACTTTCTCGTCCTCCTTCTGGTGCTCAAAAAGTTTGCCTGGGGACCGCTCCTCGCTACGCTTCATGCCCGTACGGAAAAGATTGAAAACAATATCCGTATGGCAGATGAGGACCGCGCTCAGGCCGCAGAGATGAAGAAGGAATACGAAGCGAAGCTCGCAGACGCACGCAGCAAAGCTCAGGAAATCATGGACGCTGCAAATCAGCGTGCAGCCGAGGACACAAAGGCTCAGAAGGAGTCCACGCGTCTTGAGGTTGAAAAGATGAAAGAGACAGCCAAGGCGCAGATCCAGATGGAGCGCGACGAGGCTGCAAAACAGATGAAGGGCCAGATGGTTTCTTTGTCTCTTGCCGCTGCTGCTAAGCTGATGGGCCGCAAAATGGACGATGCCGCTGACGAACAGCTCGTTGCGGAGTTCATCGATGGTCTCACGAAAGATAAGATCGGTGATTTGTCATGTTAAATTTACAGCTTGCAAACAAGTACTCCCGGGCCATTTTCCTGCTCGCGCAGGAGGAGAATAAGCTGGACGAGTACGGCAAAGAGCTCAAACAGCTCAGTGCTGACATCGACAGCTTTCCGGAACTGAAAACATATCTGGCAAGCCCGATGATTCCCGTGCAGGCAAAAAAAGAAGTAGCCGCTAAAGCAGGCGCCGAGGAAGGCCTTTCACCAATGGTGCAGAATTTTTTCAGTCTGTTGGTAGAAAAGGGACGTTCCGAGCTTCTTGATGAAATCGTAAGTGAATATGAAAACTTTGCCAACGAGGCACAGGGCATTGTTGTCGCGGATGTTACCACGGCACGTGACCTTAACGGTTCTCAGGCAGACAGACTTTCAAACAAGCTTGCGGAAATCACAGGAAAAACAATCAAGCTGCGTCCACATCTGGACCCGAAAATCATCGGCGGCGTTGTTGTCCGTATGGGCGACAAACGCATCGACGGCAGCCTGACAGGCAAATTGCAGGCTCTGCAGGCAGAGCTTTTAGCGGATTAAGTGTGAAATTGGGGTGACAGCTAAGTTATGAAGATGAATCCGGAAGAGATAACAGCCATCATCAAAGACCAAATCAAAAATTATAACGTTGATTTGAGCGTTGATGATGTCGGTACTGTTATCGAAATCGGCGACGGCATTGCCCACATCCACGGCCTGCAGAAGGCTATGGCAGGCGAGCTGCTCGACTTCGGTAACGATATATTCGGCATGGTCCTCAACCTTGAGCAGGACAATGTCGGCGCCGTTGTTCTTGGTCGTGAGACTGAGATCATGGAAGGCGCAACAGTAAAACGCACGGGCAGAATCATGCAGGTGCCGGTTGGCGAAGCAATGATCGGCCGTGTCGTTGACGCACTGGGCCGTCCTATCGACGGCAAGGGACCTATCGCTACGACGGAATACCGTCCTATCGAGAACAAGGCTCCCGGTATTGCAGACAGAAAGTCGGTTCATGAGCCGCTGCAGACAGGTATCAAGTCCATTGATGCCCTGGTTCCTATCGGACGTGGACAGCGCGAATTGATTATCGGTGACCGCGGTACAGGTAAAACTGCTATCGCAGTTGATACGATTATCAATCAGCACGACCAGAACTGTATCTGCGTATACGTTGCAATCGGCCAGAAGGCATCCACGGTTGCACGTGTCGTTCGTACTCTTGAAGAGCACGATGCAATGAAATATACGATTGTCGTTGCTGCTACAGCATCCGACAGCGCACCGCTCCAGTACCTGGCTCCGTACTCCGGCGTTTCCATCGCTGAGTACTTCATGTACAAAGGCGGCCACTGCCTCTGCGTATACGACGATCTTACAAAGCACGCGGCTGCATACCGCGCAATGTCCCTGCTGCTCCGTCGTCCGCCAGGACGTGAAGCATATCCGGGCGATGTTTTCTATTTGCACTCCCGTCTTCTCGAGCGTGCAGCAAAACTTTCCGACGACCTCGGCGCAGGTTCGATTACGGCTCTGCCTATCATCGAGACACTCGCAGGCGATGTCGGCGGTTACATTCCGACGAACGTTATCTCCATCACAGATGGTCAGATCATGCTCGAAACGGAAATGTTCTACTCCGGTATCCGTCCGGCCGTCAACGTCGGTCTGTCGGTATCCCGTGTCGGCGGCTCGGCTCAGATCAAGGCTATGAAGCAGGTCGCAGGTACTCTCCGTCTGGATTTGGCTCAGTACCGTGAACTCGCAGCATTTGCTCAGTTCGGCTCCGACCTCGACAAAGCTACGAAAGATCAGCTCGACCGCGGTGCCCGTATGGTCGAGACACTGAAACAGTCACAGTATTCACCGCTTGTTGTCCAGGATCAGGTCATGATTCTTTACACGGCAGTCCACGGCTTCCTTTCCGACATTCCTGTCGACAAGGTTGTTACGTTCCAGAAGGACTTCCTCAAGTTCGTTAAATCGAATCATCCGGAAATCGGCAACAAGATTGCGGAGCAGAAGAAGCTCGACGATGCTCTCGAGGCATCGCTTAAAGCTGCCATTGAGGAGTTCAAGGAAACTGTTACTTACAAGATGGCATGACGCGAGGTGATTTAATTGGCTAGTTTACAGGACATACGCCGGCGAATCAAAAGCGTAAAAAGCATCCAGCAAATCACCAAAGCAATGAAGATGGTTGCCGCTGCACGTCTGCGTCGTGCGCAGATGGCTGCGATAGCCAATAAACCGTATGCGAACAAGATGGCCGAAGTGGTCGAGAGCGTAGCGGCTAATGTTGGAGATTTCAAGCATCCTTTGCTCGAATCGCATCCGGGCGGCAAGGAGCTTTTCCTTATCGTCGCATCGGATAAAGGTCTTGCGGGCGCTTACGCCAGCAATGTTTTCAAAGAAGCGGTTTCCCATATTCCCGACAAGTCTGCGGCAGATTTAATCACAATCGGACGCAAGACGGAGGAACACTTCAGAAACCGTAACTACAACATCGTCAAGTCTTATATGGGCATCAGTGAACGTCCGACGTTTGATGATGCGAAAGCAATCGCGAAGGACATCACGGAGCGTTATGAATCCGGAGAGTACAGCGTCGTACATATCGTTTATACACGTTTTGTTTCGGCAATCAGCTCTGTTCCGGAAACATTCCAGCTTCTCCCGTTCGAGGGACTTGTAGGCGATAATACAAAGGCAGAAGAGAACAGCGAAGAGGAGAACTTCGGTGAGGAGAGTCTGTTGGATTCCAAGTCGGACGACGACTACATGGATGACGACAAGTATATCTTTGAGCCGAATGCCGAAGAGGTTCTCGGATACCTGCTGCCGCAGTATCTTGTTACAATGATTTACGCGGCGCAGCTGCAGGCCGCAGCCAGTGAGCTCTCATCGCGTATGACGGCTATGAGCAATGCTACCGACAACGCTGAAGAGCTGAATAAGAAGCTCGACTTGCAGTATAACAAAGTACGTCAGGCGAACATTACCCGCGAGATTTCGGAAATCGTGGGCGGTGCTGAAGCCTTGAAGTAAGGAGGTCTACCATTGGCTAATGGAAAGGTAGTACAGGTCATTGGACCTGTCGTTGATATTGAATTTCCGCTGGGAGAACTGCCGGAAATCCTCAACGCTATCACAATCAAAGGAAAAGCCGGTGATCTGGATATCGACCTCGTTGTCGAGGTCATGCAGCACCTGGGCGACAGCGTTACCCGCTGCATCGCTATGAGCTCTACCGATGGTTTGGTTCGTGGGATGGAAGCAGTTGATACCGGCTCACCGATTAAGGTTCCGGTCGGTCCGGAGTGCCTTGGACGCGTATTTAACGTTCTTGGACAGACGGTCGATAAGAACCCGGCTCCGGTCGGCAACAAAGAATCTTGGCCGATCCACCGTAAAGCGCCTAAGTTCGAGGAGCAGGATGCTACGGCAACTATCCTTGAGACAGGCATTAAGGTCGTCGACCTGATTGCTCCGTACTCCCGTGGTGGTAAAACGGGTCTGTTCGGCGGCGCAGGCGTCGGCAAAACAGTCCTTATTCAGGAACTTATTCACAACATCGCAACCGAGCACGGCGGCTACTCCGTATTCGCAGGTGTCGGTGAGCGTACACGTGAAGGTAACGACCTTTGGACTGAGATGACGGAATCCGGCGTTATCAGCAAGACGGCTCTGGTCTACGGCCAGATGAACGAGCCGCCTGGAGCACGTATGCGCGTTGGTCTTACAGGTCTTACGATGGCGGAATATTTCCGTGATGTCGAGGGCCAGGACGTGCTTCTCTTCATTGATAACATCTTCCGTTTCATTCAGGCAGGTTCCGAGGTTTCCGCTCTGCTCGGCCGTATGCCGTCTGCCGTTGGTTATCAGCCGACACTGACGACGGATATCGGTGCTCTGCAGGAGCGTATCACTTCTACGAAAAAAGGCTCCATCACATCGGTTCAGGCTGTTTACGTTCCTGCCGATGACTTGACGGACCCGGCGCCGGCAGGCACATTCACGCACTTGGATGCTACAACGGTTCTTTCGCGTCAGATCGCTGAGCTCGGTCTGTACCCGGCTGTTGACCCGCTGGATTCCACATCCCGTATCCTCGACCCGAACATCATCGGCGAAGAGCATTACGAAGTTGCGCGCGGCGTGCAGGCTGTGCTCCAGAAATACAAAGAGCTGCAGGATATCATCGCTATCCTCGGTATGGAAGAACTTTCCGATGCCGATAAGCTGACGGTTGCCCGCGCTCGTAAGATTCAGCGTTTCCTGTCCCAGCCGTTCGCAGTTGCTGAACAGTTCACAGGCCAGCCTGGTAAATACGTTCCTCTTAAGGAAACGGTTCGCGGCTTCAAGGAAATTCTGGAAGGCAAGCATGACGATCTGCCGGAGAATGCGTTCTACATGGTCGGCACGATTGACGAGGCTGTAGCAAAGGCTGAGAAGCTCGCGAAGGAGGCATAATCTATGCCGACAATCAAGCTGGAGGTCGTTTCCCCTGACGCAATGGTTTATCAGGCGGATATCTCTATGCTCATTGTCCGTTCTATCGACGGCGAGCTCGGCATTTTGCCGCACCACGCTCCGATGATTGCAGGACTGCTCCCGTGTGCTATGCGGGTGAAGCTTGAGGATCATGAAGAGCTGATTGCTGTCGCTGGCGGCTTCATGGAGGTTCAGCCGGATAAGATTACGGTACTCGCGTCTGCTGCAGAGACAGCGATCCAGATTGATCCGATTCGTGCACAGAAGGCTTACGACCGCGCTAAAAAGCGTATCGAAGAATTCAACAGTGCACCGTCGAAGCATCAGGATATCGACATGAACCGTGCCCATCTTGCTCTTGAACGTGCTGCTGCACGTCTCAAGGCTGTTTCCGGAAAACGATAAAAATCAAAAGAGACTCCTTATGGGGTCTCTTTTTTTGTGTGAATTGTGCCTAAATAAAATCATTGCAAAATCGATTACATTATGTCACAATGAAATTAGGATAGGAGGATTGTATGGATACGGTCTCTATCTTGTGAAGAAATGGCCGGAGCGCCCGATTCGGCCGGGTTTGAAAACGATGATTTATTATCAGAGTTTTCGGAGGGGAGCAGTTCTTTTCGGCTGCTTTCAAAAGGAGGAATGTTACATGGATGTATCGACTATTGCAAAAGTACAGGGCGGAATCAGCGGTTACGCGAAGAATGTAAAGGGTTCGGAGAAACCTAAGGATGCTGAAAATGTAAAGGACGCGGCTGCTGAAAAACATGCTTATGACGTTAATCTTTCCGAAGAAGGAAAAGCGGCACAGGCAGGAAAAACTCATGGAGATGCTGTAAAGGGACTTACTCCTGATCAGGTCGAAATGCTTCAGGATGGAATCCAGAAGAGTTATGATTTGATGATTAAGACTCTTACAGCGCAGAACACAAAGCTTCAGGCTTGGCTCAGCCAGGGCGACGGCAAGCTTAATTTTGACGGTGTGCTTATTGACACTTCAAGATTTGCACTGCCTCCTGTAGGCACAACGCCGGAAGAGGCTGCGGCGGCAATCGCACCGGGCGGAGAGTACTCTGTTGAAAAGGTTGCAGACCGTATTATGGGACTTGCACAGGCATTTGCAGGTGAAGATCCCGAAAAACTCAAACAAATGCAGGATGCTATTGAGGAAGGCTTCCGTCAGGCAGGCGTAGAGTTCAAGGACGCAACGGGTGCCAAGGAAATGCCGGATATCACAAAGCAGACACATGACGAGATTACGCGCCGCTTCGATGAGCTTTACAAGAAGATTGCGGAAGCCAACAGCGGTATCCAGGCTGCTGAGGAAGAGGAGTAACTCGGAAATAAGGACGCGGGCGGTCCGATATATACAGGCAATTAAAAGAGCCACGCAGCTGCGTGGCTCTTCGTGTGTCTTAACGTGTATTTCAGCGATTCAGTACTCCGGCATCAGCTTGCCGCCGCCCGGGAGGTCATATGTCATGCCGCCGAGGATTGTGCTGGCGTTTTTCTGATAATAGATGTTATGACCGTTGCTCTGGATGTTCCTGAAGGCCAGGTCTTCATCACTGAAGCTCATGATATGGGAATCATCAGTGAGAATCCACTGAGCATCCTTTGCAAGCGTAAGCGTGACGCTTTTCGCTGTGTTATCGGTGTTGACCGCGCCGGTCATGTGAGCACCGTTTTCAAGCTTCAGCTTCAGCGTGCTCTGGTTGTCGATAAAAATGTCCGCTCTGAAATCGGTATTGGTATACATGACAGCATCCTTGCCGCCGAGGACGAAGACCTCCGAATCCTGATTATCGGATGAGGTGCTTCTTGGCAGGGCGGATGGAGCCGCAGAAGATGTTGTCTTTGTGATTTCATTATCAAATCCCGATGCTGAGGCTTCTGATGGGCTGTAGGAAAGCTGAGTGCCATAGGAAGCCGCGTGTGCGGCGGAGATAAAAGGGAAAGCTGCGGCCATGGACATAAGAAGGCCGGCGGCAATTGTTCTGCAGGGTTTACGTGTCATAAGAAAATTCTCCTTTTAGAGGATTGAAGCCTTGCGAAGATTAGCTTTACAAAACTCCGATTATGCTTTGTAAAGTTTAATAAAGTTTCATGGAAAAATTGTGGAAAAAAACTCTCCTTCCGTCACGCTGCGCGTGCCACCTTCCTCGGAGAGGAAGGCTGACGGGGGGAGAGTATGGGTTATTCTATCTGACGTCCTGCGCCCGGACCGTCGTTTGCGACGGAAACACGCGCCTCTGCGAAGGTCTTCATGTCGTTCAGCATGTGAAGGGCAGCATCAACTATCTTTATGCCGAGGCAGGCTGTACAGCCGCCTGTGATTGTCATGCCAAGCTGCAGGAGCGCAGGCTGGGTATGAAGAATGTATGGCTTCACTGCCGGGCACAGCACCTCCGCGTAGCGGGCGATTATTTCCGTGGATTCGTCGTCAAGCACTATGAGGGCATTGTTGTGGGCACCTGCTATTATGGCACCGAGAAGGGCAGATACCTCTGTCTGCAGCTCCTTCGGAGTCTTTTGGAGAAATTCCGAGGCTTCGTAGCGAAGGCTGCCGTCCTCATTTAAAAGGGATTTTCGAAGCTTTGCGGCCTTTGTACCAACGGCATCATCGGGAGCTGATTCGGTAAGCGCAACCCCAAGAATCGGGTCCGAAAAGGAAAGGGCCTCTCCGATTTCACGGCCGAAGTCAAAGGCCTCGGTGAGAGGACGGTCTTTCCTGAGGTGTGCAATAGTGACACTTGCACAGGCGTGACGCGCGAAGGACGAGGTCAGCTTGTTCTGCGCCTCACTGAGCTCTCCGGTGGCAAAACAGAGAAGAGAACGTCCGGTGTCCAGGCCCGGGCGTTCATCGTCAACAATACCTGCCAGTTCTACGGCGATTTCCTCAAGGAAACCAAGGCTGTAAATCGGCTTTGCAAGGTTGTCTATACGGAGTCTGCATGCTTCCATTGCAGGCTTTGAAAGCGTCGGAAAGGTATTGAGGTAGAAGTCAAAGGTTTTGTCCGTGATTGGAAGCGACTTCGGCGGCATTGTTTCGTGATAAAATTCCGGGGTATCGTCGCTGTCCGAGAGGGATTTGTATGCCATGACGGCAGCATCAAGAAGGTTGACGGCGATAGATGAACCGGTGGCCTCCCCAAGGCGGAACCGCATGTCCATATAGGGGCTGATTCCCAGCTTTTTGAGCATTGCCTTGTGGGCAGGCTCTGCGGCGAGATGTGAGCCCATGAGATAATGTGGTGTCAGCGGTGCTAAACTCTGGGCAATGAGCGCGGCTGCGCCCGTGTTAAAGCCGTCGATGACGACAAAGGTGTGATGCGCGGCGGCACCAAGGATGATCCCTGTGATACAGCCTATTTCAAAGCCGCCTACCTTCATCAGAACATCAAGACCGTCATCGGGGTTCGGTTTGTTTATCTCAAGAGCCTTTCTGACTACCTCGATTTTAAGCTTCAGCCTTTCGTCGGAGATATTGGTTCCGCGGCCTGTTGCTTCTTCAGGAGTCAGCCCGCAGAAGGCTGCGGCAACACATGCGGATGAGGTGGTGTTGGCGATTCCCATTTCCCCCGGGAGAAAGCAGCAGGTTCCTTTTTCTGCGCATTCAGTGGCAAGCTCTATACCTGTCTCTATTGACTGTATTGCCTGTTCCCGTGTCATGGCAGGGCCTGCAGCGCAGTTTTTGGTTCCAAGGGCAATTTTTTTATGAATAAGCCCGGGAAGCTGGTCGGTAGGAGCCGCTATGCCGAGGTCAGCAACAAGAAGCTCGGAGCCTGCGAAATTTGACAGGGCGTTTGCAACAGCACCCCGTGAGATAAGATAGTTTTCTGTCATCTGCACGGTGGTTGACGGTGGATATGCGCTGACCTTCATTTCCGCTACTCCGTGGTCGGCACAGCATATTATTGTTGTCTTTTTTGGAGGCTCGGGATGGTCTGAAAGAGTGATTCCCGCATATTTCAGGAGCAGCTCCTTGAGACCGCCGAGCCCTGTCTCGTCACCTATGGTGCAGTCAAGCTTTGAACGTATGTGCTCCACCGCTTCGGCGCTTGGGGGCTGTATTTTTGCTATTGTATCTTCAAGTAATGACATGGATTTCCTCCTGTATGGTTAAAAATCAGGGTACCAATATATTATTATACTGCGAAAAGGAAAGTATATAAAGAAGCGGCGGGTGCGGCGACCGACTTTAAAAAGAAAATATCTCAGGCAAATATTCACGAAAAAATATTTGCACTTGAGGAATGTTAGATAGTATAATTGTACTATATCGATTGATAGTGTTTGTATAAATGAAAAGGAATGTGCTATGAAAGAAAACACATACTGCAGTGATGTGCTTTTAAATTTTATGAAGCGTGTATCAAAGAAATT
>Ga0256405_10011263_pt1 | contig 11483 bp, 9 predicted proteins | sample RumenRJG_02DNA_FD_189096 | JGI IMG/M metagenome (GOLD analysis project Ga0256405, IMG submission 189096) | Bovine rumen microbial communities from Lethbridge, Alberta, Canada - RJG_02 | ecosystem: Host-associated > Mammals > Digestive system > Stomach > Rumen | place: Canada: Alberta | collected...
TAGATACCTTACGTAAGATGAGAATTTCTAAGATTGATAAGTTCTATACAGGCAGCTTTACCCGCACTAATACTACTGAATGCATCCAGAACTTTGCGCAAATGAGATGTGATTGTGAAGTAGTAACTAAAGGCAAAATGGACTCATATGTAAAAAACTCAAAAAAATTAAAAAAAAATTTCGAGCCCTAAAAAAGAGCCCTAAAATATTACTACAATTTTTTAAATCAATTATTTGATTTAAAACGATTTTTATCTAGTAACTGTCAAAGACGAGATTATAAGACCGTTCCCTCTAAAAAACTGTGATTCATTCCCTCTAAATTCCCTCTAACCGAATTTAATCGAATTTAATAGAATACGAAAGAATACAAACGAATAACGTTTTGAATAAGAATTACTGATTTATAAGGAAATTTTTTGATGTGTGAATTGATGTGAGACTGAAAGAATTGAGTAGGTGGCGGTGAGAAGGGGATTCGAACCCCTGATACACTTTCGCGTATACACGCTTTCCAGGCGTGCTCCTTCAGCCACTCGGACATCTCACCGTAAATTGAACGCTACAATTTTACTAAAAATCTTTGTTTTTGCAAGATCTTATTTCAGCTTGTGGCAATTAACAAATTTTAGTTCGTGAATCACAACAATTCTTACAGACATGAAACAATTTTCTATTGATAGAAATGGAATCGATAACGTAACAGAACGACTCCAGCTCTAACTACATCACAAGATAATAACTCTAAAGACTGACCGTCACAAGGCTTTTCATCTTTTCCACCTTGATATTCAAAAATAGAGTTAACTCCCCTTAAGCCATCAATGCCAGGATACAGAACAAGGTATAGCTCATCAATTAAACCTTGTTTTAAGAAAGCTCCATTTAAAATGCCGCCACCGCATAAAAGCACATTCTTAATGCCAAAATCAGAGTAAATACTTTGTAGAGCCTTTTTAATATCGTGACCATCAGATCCTGCAAAGGTATAGGATATCTCTTTCTCACGCAAGTAGGCTAAATACTCTTCACTTGCAGTTTTCTCTCCTAAGACTACTAATAAGGTAGTGCCCCAAATTTCATTATTCTTATAGGCAATGGTGCCCTTTGAGTCAAATACCGCAGTCATCTGCGCATTTTCTCTGATCCCTAAAAAAGGTTTAGGATTAGCAATTGGAGTAAAGGTATCAGCATTAAATGGAACATCACAGTGATGACGTTTGATAGTCTCTTTACCTAATATAGAAAGCTCTGGGTTAATCTTAGCCTTTGTCTCATAATAGACATCAACTTCACCTTCGCCTTTTTCATCATATAGTACAGACCAACGTGACTCATCTAAGCGTCCGTCAATTGAGCTTTCCATAAGGCAAGTTACTTTTTGAATCGTCATTTCCATAATATTTTCCTTCTTATTTTTAATCAATTTTAGCGCAGGCAGCCATGCTCGTATATGATTTTAGAAAGATTTTTCAAAAATGGCTTATATATCGGATTTGTTAAATTTGAGCTAATTTAAAGGTTAATTTTAGGCAAAAATTTTGGACCTAATTTTCAAAAAATCATTGACAGTACAAAGCATTATCAATATAATGCACTCCGTTCGGTGATTAGCGCAGCCCGGTAGCGCATCTGGTTTGGGACCAGAGGGTCGCAGGTTCGAACCCTGCATCACCGACCATCTAAAAATTTGAATTTAAGTCGGTGATTAGCGCAGCCCGGTAGCGCATCTGGTTTGGGACCAGAGGGTCGCAGGTTCGAACCCTGCATCACCGACCATCTAAAGCAACGTTGAGTTGCTTTTTTTATGCCTATAATCCACTTCAACACTTTTCTAAGATTTTAAATATCTTGTGCTAGATCAAATAAATACCTATCAATTTTTGTGTTTTTTTTGTATCTATGATCTATACCTTAAAAATACACAAATCGTTAATTTTGTGAATGTCTCAAGCTTAATGTAAACACCATAAAACTCATAGTAAAACTTGAAGACTTAAAAAAGCATCTACACAGGATCACTATATGTTAATTGCAGAATTTTTCTTTTTATTCGTAATTCTATATATTGGAAGTCGCTTTGGTGGTTTAGGCTTAGGTGTAATCTCAGGACTTGGCCTTGCAATTGAAGTATTCATCCTTAGAATGCCACCATCAAGCCCTCCTGTAGATGTAATGCTCATTATCATAGCTGTTGTTTGCTGTGCTTCAATATTAGATGCCTCAGGTGGTCTTAAGTACCTTTTACAAATAGCAGAGAAAATTCTACGCAAAAATCCTAAAAGAATTACTTTCTTAGTCCCTATTACCACTTATTTACTGTCTTTAATTCTTGGCACTGGTCATGCTGTCTACTCCATCATGCCTATTATTGGCGATATTGCTCTAAAGAATAATATCCGCCCTGAAAGACCAATGGCTGCCGCATCTGTAGCCTCTCAATTAGCGCTTACAAGCTCACCTATTGCAGCTGTAGTTGCTTGTTATCTAGGAAAAGATGTCTTGCAAATTCCAGGTCTTGAGAACTTAACTTTATTTGACATCTTGATGGTGAATTTTCCTGCCACCTTCTTAGGAGTCATCGCTATGTGTATCTACTCAAACTATAGAGGAAAAGAGCTCAAAGACGATGCAGAATTTCAAAAAAAAGATTAAAAGATCCTGAATTTAAACATCAAATAGAGACAAGCACACAAACTAACCTAGGTGAACAACTGACCTTATCTTCAAAAATATCAGTTGCCATCTTTTTATTAGCCCTTTTAGTAATTGTCACAACTGCAGTTTTCCCACAAATTCGCACTATAGGTAATATGCAAAGTCCAATATCCATGAGTGTCATAATTCAGATCATGATGTTAGCATTTGGCGCGATTATCTTATTTGCAACTAAAACTGACGTTAAGAGCATTCCTCAAAGTGTAGTCTTTAAATCAGGCATGACTGCATGTGTTGCTATCTTTGGTATTGCCTGGATGGCTGATACCTTCTTTAAATTTGCAATGCCTGAATTTAAAGCTGCAATTACCTACATTGTAGAAGACTACCCTTGGACCTTTGCTCTTGCTACAATTTTGGTGTGCATGTCAGTAAATTCACAGGCAGCTACTGCTAAAATCATGATCACAATTGCTGTAGCAATTGGTCTACCTGGACCTATTTTAATAGGTCTAATGCCTGCTACCTATTTTTACTTTTTCTTTCCAGTCTACCCATCAGATGTAGTCACCATGAACTTTGATATCACAGGCACCACAAGAATTGGCAAATGGTACTAAAACCACTCATTTATGCTACCAGGCATAATCAGTGTGACTACAGCTTGTTGTGTAGGCCTTACCATGGCAAAGCTTGTACTCTAAAATCAAAATTTCCCACATTAACAAAGAAAAATCCCCTGTGACTTAAAGCTACAAGGGATTTAATTAAGTTCAAAATTAAAGGCTAACTACTTAACCTTAATAATCTCTCTAATCTTAGATAGATTATGTAAAGCCTCATTTAATGTGTCATCAGATTTTGCAAAGTGCAATCTAATGTAATTGTGAACATCTTCTTTAAAGAAAGATGAACCTGGCACCGCGCCCACCTTAACGTCACGAGCTAGATCAGTACAGAACTCATAGTCATCAGCGTAATTAAACTCACTGATATCAACTAATACAAAGTAAGTACCTTGTGGCTCATAGTACTTTAGACCAATCTCATCTAAGCCTTTAATAAAGAGGTTCTTTCTGTGAGTAAATAGATCACGTACACCTTGATAGTAAGAATCAGGTAGCTCTAGGCCTGCAATTACCGCCTCTTGTAGAGGAGCTGCAGCACCTACGGTTAAGAAGTCATGTACCTTACGAACTCTGTCCATTACATAGGCAGGAGCACACACATAACCTAAACGCCAACCGGTAATTGAGTAAGTCTTAGATAAAGAGTTACACATTACAGTACGCTCTTTCATGCCTGGTAAGGTTGCAAAATAAGTATGATGATATGGCTCAAAGATAATGTGCTCATATACTTCATCGGTGATCACAAAAGCATCATACTTTTCTACAAGCTTAGCAATTGCTAGTAACTCTTCACGGGTAAAGACCTTACCGCAAGGGTTAGATGGGTTACATAAAATTAAAGCCTTTGCACCATCTTTAAAAGCTTGCTCTAGCTCTTTTTCATCAAAGCTAAAATCAGGAGTATGTAGTGGTACATAAATAGGAGTAGCACCACATAAGATACAGTCAGCACCATAGTTTTCATAAAATGGTGAGAAGATAGCGATCTTTTCCCCAGGGTTAATAGTGGACATTACAGCGCACATCATCGCCTCAGTACCACCACAGGTAATACATAGCTCAGATGCTGGATCTACTTTTATGCCTGAGAAGTGCTCAATCTTACGAGCTAAAGATTCTAAGGTCTTAGGAGCGCCCCAGGTAATTGCATACTGATGAGGACCAGTGTGTGCTACTTTTGATAATCTATCCATTAGCTCTTTTGGAGGATCATTATCAGGAAAGCCTTGAGATAGATTAACTGCACCGTATTGATTACATACACGGGTCATACGGCGGATCACAGAATCTGTGAAGTATTTAGTACGTTCTGATAAAGAGATCATGACTTAACCTTATTTTGCATATCCATTGTGTGGATTTAGTAAATTAAACTCATCAAATGACTTTTTAACATTGATCATTAGCTCTCGCTCTAGTGGATCAGTGTTTTCAATAAAATACTTACGCTTACCCTTGCCTACACCATGCTCACCTGAGACTAAGCCGCCTAACTCATAAGCTTTGCCATAGAGTTTTTCCATAGTGTCATTTAAAATATCACGCCACTTATCATCAGGAATATCATCTTTTAATACACATAGATGAACATTACCGTCACCTGCGTGGCCAAAGGCAACCATGCGAGGATAACCTTGCTCGATAAGTGAGTTTACATAATCAACAAAGGTTGTAATTTTATCTAGTGGCACTACAGTATCAATTGGCTCCCAAGGACCTGAGGCATTTACAGCACGCGCAATTGCTCCACGGATTTCCCAAACTTCTTTAGCAACAGCTGGATCATCTAATGGGATCACATCAATGGCGCCATTGTCAGTTACGACTTGCTTTAACTTTTCAAAACGCTCGTAAACACCATCTTTATCGCCATCTAGGGCCACAATTAAGTAAGATTTAGCTCTTTGGCATGGAAACTCTTTATTTAAGAACTTCTCACCATAAGCAATCACCTTCTTTTCTACAAACTCAATTGCAGTTGGATCAAGATGAGATTTGAAGATCTTGTTTACGTTCTTAATACCTTGGCTTAAAGAATCAAAAGCAATTACAGTATTTAAGGTAAACTCAGGAAGTGGTAAGAGCTTTAAGGTAATTTTGGTGATCACACCTAAAGTACCTTCAGAGCCTACAACTAGTTGCTGTAAATTAAGGCCTGATGAATACTTATAAGTCTTTGAGCCTAAACTTATCTTAGTTCCATCAACTTTAACTAAATCAAGACCTAAGACATAGTTGCGGGTGACACCATATTTAACAGCTCTCATGCCACCTGCGTTAGTAGAGACATTACCACCAATTGATGCGCCCTTTTCAGCAGGATCAGGCGCGTATAAATAACCTCTGTCTTCAACATATTTAATTAAATCTTTTAAGATCACACCAGGCTCAACGGTGATAGTTAAAGTATCCTCATCTAACTTTAAGATCTTGTTCATGCCAGACATATCAAGTACCACACCACCATCTGGAATGGTAGAGCCAGCTAAATTAGTACCAGCGCCACGAATAGTCACATTTAGCTTATTAGCATAGGCAATCTTCATGACGGTCTGAACATCTTCATCATCAACAGGCTTTACATAAACATCAGCCTTGCCTTGATAGTAACCAATAAAATCAGATAAGTACTTTTTATCTATAAAAGGAGCAAAGACTAGCTCTCCTTTTACCTTACCTTCAAATAATGCTTTGATATCACTCATATTAAGCCTTTATATATTATGTTAAATTATGTTTTTAATATCTTTAAAAATCAAAATATTAAAAACATAATTACAGGCTTACTGATGATCAATAAGCCTGCAAAATTAACTAATGAGAGAGCTTTTTAGCTATCTTGTCACCTAGATACTGCGCAAACTGCACAAAGATCACTAAGACAATGATAGTAAAGATCATAATACCGGTTTCATAGCGGTAGTAACCATACTGCACTGCAAGATTACCAATACCACCGCCACCGACCATGCCAGCCATTGCACTAAAACCAATTAAGCTAATAAAGGTCACGGTAATACCACGAACAATACCAGGGAATGCCTCAACTAAGAGTACTTTTCTAATGATAAGTGAGGTATTAGCACCGGTTGCTAAGGCAGCTTCAATTACGCCTTTATCAACTTCACGTAGTGAAATCTCAATTAGACGTGCTAAGAACACGGTTGCGGTAATTGATAAAGGTACAGATGCTGCAACAGGACCAATCTTGGTACCTACTAAAAGGAAAGTAAATGGCAAAGTAAATACTACTAAGATAATAAAAGGAATTGATCTTATGAAGTTAATTACACCTGCTACAACCTTATTTAAAATAGGCTTGTCAAAGAAGGTCTTATTTGAGGTTAAATACAGTAAAAAACCTAAAATTGAGCCAAATACTAAGCTAAAGACAAAAGAGATGCCAAGCATAATAGCTGTCTCATATACAGCTTTCCACAACTCATTTTGTAAAATGGTTATAGTTGAATTTAAAATCTCTTCCATCTTTAAGCCTCCACTTTAAACTCATGAACAAAGGCTTTAGTCTTTAAAAACTCAAGCACAGCTTGACGTTCTGTCTCATTGTCTCCACGTAAAGAGATCAAAAGTCTTCCTAAAGGCTTTTGCTGAATGTACTCAATATTGCCTGCAATAATACTTAAATTAGTATGAGGATAATCACGTGATACTTGAGAGATCACAGGATCATAGGCATTCTCCTCTTTAAAGGTAATTAGATACAAGTTCTTCTCGTGTACTAATACCTCATGAGGGATCACACCGTCTAATGACTTGTTAATTAAGTTTTGAGATGCAGTACTTTGAGGGTGTGAGAAGATGTCATAAGAACTGCCAACTTCTACCACCTTGCCATGCTCCATTACTGCCATTCTGTCAAATAAGCTCTTAGCTACTTCCATCTGGTGAGTAATGAAAAGCACAGTAATTGGGTACTTCTGCTTAATGTTACGTAAAGTTTGGATAACTTCTTTAGTATTATCAGGATCAAGTGCTGAGGTTGCCTCATCACATAATAAAATTTCAGGGTTATTAGCTAAAGCTCTAGCAATAGCTACACGCTGCTTTTGACCACCTGATAATGAGTTTGGATATAGTAGAGCCTTATCACGAAGACCTACTACATCTAAAAGCTCTTCAACACGTGACTTAATTAAAGACTTATCTGTTTTTGAAGCAAGTAAAGCAAAAGCTACATTATCAAATACAGTGGCATTTTTAACTAAGTTAAAGTGTTGGAAGATCATGCCAATACGTAAACGAAGAGCACATAGCTTATCACCGGTATATGAGGTTACATCCTCGCCACCTACAAACACTTTGCCAGAGGTTGGCACTTGTAAAAGGTTAACGGTTCTCACTAAGGTGGACTTGCCGGCGCCTGATGCACCGACAATACCAAAGAACTCACCTTTCTTGATTTCAAGATTTGCTTTATCTACAGCGATAAACTCTCTGTCATCACGAGTAAAGCTTACCGTTATGTTCTCAAATTTAATCATTTTTATCTTTATTTCCTAAGATCTTAGTTCTTCTTCCACCAAGATGGGCGAGTGAAAGCATCAAACTCATGATCATTTTCAATAGCGTCAACAAATTCTTTTGACTCTACAGCATCTTTAAATAACTTACCTACAGTATCCTTATTCTTAACAGCAACTGCTACGACGTTCTTAATAGGCTCAGATACAGACTCAACGCCTAAAGCCTTTGAATAGTCCATGTGGTTAGCGTAAGCATAGTTGCCAGGAATAAAACCTACAGCAATTGAATCTAAAGAACGGCTAATTTGAGCTGCTTCCATTGGCACAAATTGATAATTCTTAGGATTCTCACCAATGTCTGCAATACTTGCCTTTTGATCAGAGCTTTGAGTCTTTAAAGTAATGATACCTAGTGACTGAGCAATACCTAAAGCACGTGATAGGTTAACAGCATCAGTTGGAATACCAATTTGAGCACCTTCAGGTACCTCATCAAAGGTCTTGTACTTATCAGAGAACACGCCTAAACCTAAGGTAGGAACATTAACCACAGAAGTTAACTTTAAGCCTTGGTTTTCAACAATACCATCTAAGTACTTTTGGTGCTGCATTAAGTTAACATCAATATCACCTGAGTCTAGAGCAGCATCAGGCTGTACATAATCAGTAAACTCAACGAATGTGATCTTATAACCTTGCTTTTCAATAATAGGACGGATGTGCTTATCAATCATTCCACGATATGGTCCTGGCACAACACCTACTTTAATAGTCTGTGGGATAGCTTGAGCTTGCTCAGCTTTCTTATCATCACCACAAGAAGCTAAAGTAAAAACAGCAGCAACTAATAAAGCTGCCTTAGTAACCTTTGAAAAAAATTTCATATCAAATCTCCAAAATTACTTCCTTATATATAAGGATCAAAAGGAAGTGTAGTAACGAAACTGAGGCTATTATGTCACAAATATAACCTAGTATAAAAGTAGGTTTTAGGGATTTTTGCTATTTTCACCATAATATTTCAAAACTATAGCTCCTTACAAAGTTATAGCTATTACCACATATAGACTAAGACTATAGAAAGGCAGAATATTAAAATCCACCAGCGTTATTTAGAAAGAATTTATTGTTTTTGATCAAATTTAAATGAGGAAGGGAAAATCAGATTTTAATAGGATCAAAATTAACAAAACTAAAAAAAGTAAAAACTTCTACATGGTCAACTGCAGGGGAGAGAATACATACGTCCTACCCAAAGGACATAAACTCTTAATTTGAGCAATTCTGAAGATATTTAATAATACTAATTTTTAGAGAAAATTCAAATTTATCAATATTAGTTAAGTAATAGCATTAAAAAATTCAATAATTACTTATTTGTTATTTATGAGAATTCATATTACATTTCTAATTTTATAAATGTTAAGTATTATATTATTTTTATTTACAGAATATTTAACAAAAATAGCTTAATAAAATAACATCAATTACAATGAACGAACTTTGATTAAATACTCTGTAAGTAAATTACATTTCAATAATTACATTTTTGTAATTTTGTAATTTTAATAATTTTATTGAAATTCTCACAAAATTTTATCTCTTAGTTTTTACATAAAATTCAAACACCGTCATTTACAATTTTAAAAATTTTTAACGTAAATTCATTATGTTATATTTGTTATTAAAATTTAATTCATATTTTATACAACATATATTTTGAGTTTTTTTTCATTACTACAAACGACTTACATTTTAAATACAACTTTCAAACTTTTAAGCAAAGTCTTCCCTATTTAAATTACAAAATGTAATTCTTTTAAAATTCTACATTTCTCTTTTACCTTTGTTTTTGTTAAGTGTTGAAGAAATTTTTATAAAAAAGATCTGCTTTTTATTAGTTAAAGATCACAATATTTAACTAGTTTTGATTAAAGTTATGATCAATAAAGATGATCATGTGCTATATTTAGCGTATGGATTGGATCATAAGTAATATATCTTATTTATTACTTAAATCAGTAGTGAATGGTGATTCAAGCTAAATTTCAAGATCTTTAATCCAAAAGGTTAATTACACGAAAAGGTCACACAAAGATGTGATCGAGAATGCTCGAAAGAGACTATAGCAAAGACTCAGGCTACCCTAGTGGTAGCCTGAAGTCTTTTTAGGATATCTATTCATGTGTTCACACGTACGTCACAATTAGCTTTAAAATAATTTCCCCTTCTTTATGTATTCTATGGCTCTTGCTGTCTAATCTTGTTTGCTAATTGTAAGTTTTTGTTGCTCCAAAGCGCTAATGATTTGTTTACAGTATTTAAGCTTGTTCTCCCTAATATTCTGTTGTATAGCATCTTATGGAGTAGCTAGCATGCATTCTTAGAGCTGCAATTAGGACTTTTGTGGTAGCGATTTGTAGATAAAAAAAATCCCTCTAAGAGGAGAGTCTTAGAGGGAGAGAATGTCTTAACTAACGTTAAGAACTACAGCAAATTAGGAGAAAAATTAACTTTTTAAGCGTAGCGAGTCTTTGACTTTGATAAAGCTCTAAATCCGAATACACACAATGGATTTACACGGATCATTTGTCCTTTTCCGAAGCCTCTGTCGTGCTCGACATCTAACACTAATTCTTTGTTTAATAGCATTAGTCTTGTAAGCCCATCGGCATCACATGGATCTAATACTACACAGTCACCAGCACGATCATTAACTGCATAAATGGTGACTAAGTCGCCTCTCATAATATTATGGCGTACATTTGATTGTACAAAGTATCTTGATACACCCATGAAAGGTCGAGTAAATCTTTGGCATGCTACTGCATTTAAGCCTAAATCTAAGGCACCTGCGTCATCTACAACTCTTCCAATGCCTGCTTGATAATCAGTTAACAGCTCAGCATCCTGAATGGTAAAAGAAGCATTTACTTCTGGTTTCTCGTATAAATCTTCAACTCTATATAAAGTTTTAAAGATGTACGCATGTCCGTCATCAGTTGTTAAGTGCACGCTTAACTTTCCATCGCGGAGAGTCCACGTACAGTCATTTTGAGGATTGATAACCATAAGTAATTTGCTGTCCTATCAATAAGTTATAGTAGTTTGTAATTTGATTACATTTTATTACAACCTATTTTGAAAATAAACTGATTTTTTTAATTTTTAAAAAGATTTAAACAGCTTTTGATCGGTCAATCACACTATTTTATTCTTAACAAGAGTTAATCTTATTAACAAGTATATATTAACTTTTGTAAAGTGCAAGATCATTATTGATTACTTTGTATGTTTAACGATTTTGATTTTGATTTTAATTTTAGATCACTATATATTAGTTCTTATTGATTATTACTTTTTAAATTTGATTATATTTGTTTTCTTACTCTCCCATTTATCTTCCATTGAAAAGTCTTTCTCTGCTTAATTTACTTCTCTACATCGCAATCACTTCCCTAGCGTTAAATTATCCTTAGCAATAATCTATATATAAGATCACCTCAAAGTCTAATTATCGCTTTCTAATCTCAATTTGCTTTTAAACTTCAGCATTTGTCATCTTCATGTTGTATGAATCTCTGTGGTGAATAACCTCTCCCTAAAGGGAGAGGCTTCGAAGATCAGACCTTAAATATTGCTACTTAAGACCTATCTTCATCTAGAGGTGTTAGCTCCTATTAGGGAGTTTAACAACCTCGGGTGTATT